>ENA-ORDA01000616-ORDA01000616.1-marine-metagenome-genome-assembly--contig:-NODE-616-length-34472-cov-4.831720_pt1 | contig 34472 bp, 23 predicted proteins | sample MGYA00237778_ERZ508506 | MGnify/ENA primary metagenome ERZ508506 (study PRJEB26177, sample SAMN06267891) | marine metagenome | isolation source: Monterey Bay, California, USA | place: Pacific... | reverse complement strand
AGCTTGGTCAACGGCGGTGGGTTTAGGTCCCATTCCTTATCGGTTCGCAGGTTCGAATCCTGCCCCCCGCATCTCTTTCAATCAGCAGGTGAGAACCATGTTCACGCAGTGAACAAAGGTGAGAATCTTGGCCCCGCACTCATGCAACAAATGGTCTCAAGTGAGATGAACGCAGTATTGCATTCTCCATCGAGGGAATGGTAAGCAAGAAGATATGCGGTTTCAAGCAACATTCTCAGCACGATTGAGCACCCATTCAAACAGGGACTCAAGGCTTGGGGCCAAAGCTACGGCATCAGGTGTAAGTGCATATTCTACCGTAGTTGGCACCGTTGGATAGACCGTTCGATTAACCAAACCGTGGGCTTCTAATTCGCCTAATCGACGTGTAACTGTTGTTGAAGAGGAGTCAACCCCTCTCTTGATTTCTGAAAACCTCATGGGTTTCGGATCGCAATTTAGGATGTAGAGAATATGAAGCATCTTTGATTTGGATAAGAGAACAAGTAATTCATTTACATGAATTCTTGACGAGTCGCACATTGCACCCATGCGTTCAGCTTGTACAGCGGTCATAACAAATCGCAGTACCATTCTGTTATCAAGGAACAGGTTACAACATTGTTACAAGAATACACGCGTGACACTCCCCGCATTATGTAGGGGAGGTATTACGCCAGCACAATGAAGAATAATTCGAATGGAAAGACTATGAAAGCAATTGCGTTTGCGAAATACGGTAAACCGGCAATGTTGAAGAAGACTGAGGTGCCTTATCCACATGGATTTGACGCCTCTAAAAATGTAGTCATCAAGGTTCACGCATCTTCGGTTAATCCTGTAGACAAAATACTTCTCTCTGGCGATTTGAAAATGGTTTGGCCTGTTGCTAAATTCCCTCATGCCATCAGTTACGATGTTGCAGGAGTCGTCGAAGAAGCCGATAGTAAAGGAGTGTTCTCGGTAGGACAGCCCGTATTTACTCGCGTGTGGGGTGATGAAAGTGATGGTAAGAAGACACCGTCGTACAGAGGCACAACGGCTGAATTTTGTGTTGCACGCATCTCTGATGTTGTCCCTAAGCCGGACAGTATCAGTTTCGAGGAAGCAGCCTCTATCCCACTCGCAGGAATGACCGCATTCCAGGCATTGAAAAAATCTGGGCTGAAAGAAGGAGATTCGATCTTCATCTCCGGCGGCGCAGGTGGAGTTGGCACAATTGCGATTCAATTGGCCAAACATGTGTTCAAGGCTCATCTCGTGGCCACAACCGCCTCGAAGGGCGAAAAGATGGACATGTGCAAGGAACTTGGCGCTGATGTGGTCATCGATTACAACGCTCAAAACTTTGTCGAACTTTACTCAAACGACGACGGTAAGAAATTCGATGTCTGCTTTGACACTACGGATGAAAGCCTGGACATGACCAAAGTGGTCAAACCGGGCGGTAGCGTCGTTACAATTGCAGGCACGCCCACACTCGATGAAATCCGACGTATCGGCGGAACGGCGTGGATTCTCAAGTTGGTTCTCAAGCGAAAGGAAAAGAGGAAGGAGTACAAAGCAGCGTTAGCGAACAAGGCTTCGTGGACATACCTGTTCCTTTCTCCAAGCGCAGAAGACCTCACTGAACTGGCAAATCACCTTGCTAAAGGCACCATCAAACCCGTTCTCGACGGCGTCTGGGATTTCCATTCTGAAGACGAACAAGCAGGATGGCAAGGAGCATTTACACGCTCGTTCTCAGGACGAGCCAAAGGTAAGTGCGTCGTCAAAATGGAATGAATCGCAACAACCAGTTGTTGCCTAATCAATTCTTGCTGGTATGGATGAGTGATGCAGATGGATGCGTAGAGCACCAGCTGAATCAGCAATGTAACCAAAAGAGAACTCCACTTTGACTTCATCACCTTCAGGTGGAGTGAAGAAATAGTTCCCCATCACCATTGCAGATGTGCCATTAATGACGATATCATCGTTCTCAAAGCGGACCTTTGTCCATCCTTGGATGGCGAAGCCGTTGTCTTCTGGGCAAGCGCCGTTTTCTGCAACGAAGTAGGACAATGCACCCTCGAAGGTTGGTCGGAATTGTTGCTTAACTGCAAACGTTGGCTTGAACAGTACCGGCCCGAGGTCGTAAGCATACAATGCCTCGACGTGCAAGCGAGCACGCCCCACATAATCCATGCCAGTGGAGTGTGCTGTAGCGATCTCCACGACACCTTCGCCCCATGCTTGTTGCGCTTGCTTCACATCTTCCGCCGTCACCATGTCCATGCCATCTCCAAAATATGCTTCAATCGGTACTCTATGAACAAAATGGCTCAAATCTATACTTTCCTCGGAATCATTTCTTTTCGGACACAGAAGCAGTATACCTTTTCCAACTCGAAACACAATCACCTTGTGCGGTTTGAAAGAGGCATGAATGTTGAAACGCTGGCCTCATATGCCGAAACCATTGAACTGATTACGATTCTTGGTGCTGCACTTTACTCATGGTTTCAAATTAAAGAAATGAATGAAAGCATTGATTCAGAATTGTAAGCATATTCTTGGCTAAGATTTCCCCAAGCGCTCTTCAGACACCCTCTACATCTCACGCTTCGGTAGCGTTAGCAGCGACCCACTGCAAGCCCATTGCATTCTCATATGATTGCTAAGGGTAATCGGATAACCCCTTCGTATTTCACTCAGAAATAGGAATGTACATTGTATTATTCCAAATCGTTTCGAGTAATCTTATTCGTAATATCTCCCGAAATCGCGCTGTCTTGGATATTGTATGTAATGTTTTGAACGATAGGAGTATTCTTTTCTGCTTCTGCTAGTTTGGCTTCCAACTCTTCTTTTTCCTGCTGAGCGACTGCCAACTCATGTTGCTTTTGAGCAAGTGCCGCTTCAGACATTTGCTTTTGGGCAGCTTCGCTTTGCAGTTGTTGAGTTAATTGGGCTTGATTAGCCAATAGTTGGCGCAATCTCTGTGCTTCGATTTGCGCTTGTCTACTTTGATGTTCTAATTCCCTTTCACGCGATGAAACCTGAGGTATTGGAACAGATTGTTGCTGAACTGGCATCACCGGTTGGGTTTGTGCATAGAACACTTGTTCTTGTTTAGGACTTCGAACCTTACGGACTACGAAGACTACTACGCCAATCATAACGATCATTCCTAAACATCCAAATGCTGCAGAACCCGAATCGCTTTCACTTCCTGCTGCATCTTCTTGCCCAGCAATGCATTCTCCATCATCTACTATGTTCTCAGGGATACTATCTGAATCAAGGCTGTTTGAACCGCATCTGTCTTCATCAGCGTCAGACCAATTGTCTCCGTCATCATCTTGGTCAGCATTGTCACCAACGCCGTCTCCATCAGTGTCTGTGTCTTCATCAGGGTCCATTGGGAATGCATCGTCTGCATCTACTGTACCGTCACCGTCAGTATCATCCTCTAGTGCGTCACATGTTCCGTCACCATCTGAATCGACAGGGAAACTGGAATCATCGAGTGGATTAGTTCCACACATAGATTCGTCATAGTCTGACCAGTTGTCGTTATCGTCATCAAAGTCTTCAACCAATTGAGGGTCAGATGTTGATGTACCAACAATTGAATCAGGTTTACCATCTCCATCTGTATCCTTTGAAGCAGAACGGTCTTCAGGGAAGTCGTCGACATTGTTACCTACGCCGTCTCCATCTCTGTCATCATCTTGTGAATCACAGATCATGTCGCCATCAGAATCAACAGGTACACTGGATGCATCATCTGGGTCAGAGCCACAGGATTCTTCAGGACCGTCAGCCCATCCGTCAAGGTCTCTATCAGATTGCAGAGCATCACATATACCATCGTTATCATCATCGATAGGAACAGACGATTGGTCTTGTGAATCAGAGTTACACATGATTTCTTCTGTGTCGATGAATGTATCATTGTCATCATCGCTGTCGATGTAGTTACACAAACCGTCTCCATCTGTATCAATAGGTGTGCTTGTAGCATCTTGTGGGTCCTCTCCACAGAGATTCTCCATTTCGTTAGACCATCCGTCACCATCCATGTCGTCATCATAGACGTCAGGGATTCCATCACCATCAGAATCTAGCAATACGCCCAGAGTAATCTGGAATGTACCACTCTGTCCTGAGTTTGTGTTGTTAGCCCAGATAGTGTATACAGTTGCACCACTGAGTTCAGTAGGTGTACCAGTGATTGTTCCAGTGTCACTTGTTGAGCGACCAGGCATTGTTCCATCGAACTCTAGTCCAAGAGGTAATGCCGGTGAAATCTCCCAAGTATCAATATCTCCACCAGCGGTAATTGGAACTAGAGGATTCATTGCGCTGTTATTTGCCAATTCTACGTTATTACTCATGTAAATGACGATAATTGCTCTGTCATCACTTGTATCAAGTAGGTCACAGATCTTATCTTGGTCAATATCGCTAGGATAATCAGAATCATCCATTTCATCGGTTTGACAATCTGTTTCATCACTGTTAGACCATCCATCACCATCAATATCAACATCGTTGATATCCGGTATGCTGTCTAAATCAGTATCTAGAAGAACCGAAATTGTAACTGTTGAAATACCGTAATCTTCAACTCCGGTTGCATTGATTGTGTAAACCGTACTCTCAGTCAGAGTGTTTGGTGTACCGTAAATTGTACCGTTACTAGTTCCGAAGAATATGCCACTAGGTAGTGTTGGTTCGATAGTCCATGAGATAACTGCAGCTCCAGAGGTAGATGGGTACAAAGCCATCATTGGCGAGTATTGTGCCAATTCTGCATTATTGTATGGATAATTGATGAAAACACCAGTTCCATTGATTGTTATCTCAAGAACTGCGGTTCCAGTTCCACCACTATTGTTAGCATAGATGGTGTAGTCTGTTGCAGGTGAGTCCACGAATGGTATTCCTATGATTGCACCGTCTCCTCTCAAACTCAGGCCAGTAGGTAGCGCAGGAGAGATCTCCCAAGAAGAAGGTACTCCGCCAGTACTGGTTGGTACTACAGGTGTAATTGGTACATCCTTGAAGAATTCATACTCGGAATCAGCGTATGAAAACACAGGTGCAGGTTCGTTAATGGTAATTGTAAACGGAACACCTGCACTACATACATTCCAACTATTACATGACTTCACCTTGAAGATAGCAGTACTTTGGTTCGCAGTAGGTGTGCCAAAGATATGACCTGTACTGTTCACTTGTAATCCGGCAGGTAGAGGCGGATATGTGGTAAAGTGGTGCAGGTTTGTTGGATTAGTAATTCCAGTTGGGGTAATTGGTGTGATTGCAGTACCTCTAGTGTAACTCTGTGTAGTATCTGCAAGGTTGTATGAAACTACAGGTAATGCAGGGCTTATTCCGAATGTCACCTCGAATGATTGGCTTCTATTCCATGCGTATTGTGATGCACCATAATTTACAGTAATCGTATATGTTTCATTTGCAGTGTCTGTACAACCAATAGTCGGAGTTCCAGATATTGTGCCAGCAGCAGTAGCGAAATACAGTCCACAAGGAAGGGCTGCTTGGTTAATATTCCCTGCACTATCATTTAACTGATAAGTTGCAATATTGTCCACATTATACCCTATAGTCTCAAAAGTTTTACTTGCACCTTCTGATGGGCTGTTATAGTTTATCTCGTGGTCGAAACCTCCCCAGAATCTGTAGAGTCTAATGCCGTTCGCCGGTTTTAACCGCTCCTGGCCAGAATCCAAAGTATCGACTCCAGCGCATCCATTCACGAAGCTGCCACATTGACTCAGCAATGATGCAGATCTAGACAGGAATGTAGCATGATGGTAGCCTGTGAAGTAAATGGAACCCGAGTTGTCGAGTCCAAAGTCGGTAGTATATTGCGTGTTACCGCCACCATTTGAAGAAACAACATCATATGCTTTGTTTAGGTTCTGGTCAAATCCAGAAGATCTCAGGTGGTGTGAACTCGAGGTTGCAATCGGTACCAAAACATGAGCAATATCATCAGAATCAACCGCCGAATAGGGGGTAATACTTCTCCAGTTATCTTGGCCACTACTACCTGGATGATGTCCGGTTAGTCTCTCAAGTGAAATAATATCACTGGTTGTGTGATTCATAGTTGCTACGTATGCGGTGCGTTTGAATGAATCAATACTATATCCACTTACAGAACTTCCAGCAATTTCAAGTTGTGTAGTGTAAGAAGAGGAACTAGTGTATGCGAAGAATAGAGTATCGTCGCTAAACTTGTTCATTGTAAATTCTTGACTCGTCTCAGTTAAACTCGACGAGCCACCAGTTCCACGCAAAGTTGTTGCGTTTTCTGCCCAAACCCAATTTCCGGAGGAGTCTGCATGTGCAATCCAAGATCCTCCATATACGCCTGCTGCAGATGAAGAAGACCCGAAGTCATAATCCCAAGCGATATTTGACGAGAATCTCATTCTTCCTGCAGCAGTCACAGAACCATCATGATGTAAAACAACACTAGGGTAACTAGAATGTTGACAATTAGTTGGGTCAGATGTACCAACTTCTGTCCATTGTACTTGCCCATTTGTGTTGACTTTCGCAACCCAAGGCTGCAAATGACCTAGACAAGTTCCAAATGGTCCAACTTGCATTCCACCAAACTTCAAATCATCACTGGCAGTATTTCCCCTGGCGACTATTGCAACATCGCCAGTTGACTTATCTAAGTCCATTGCTGAAGAAGAATATTGGCCATCTATGGATAATACTGCTGAATCGATCGAGGTTCCTGTAGATTCAGTATTGATTGCCCACTGTAGGTTTCCGTAGTAATCCCACTTTGCAAGAATAACAGTTTTTTTCCCGTTATTGTCAATCGTCACTCCATCGAAATTGAATTCAACAGGGTCACTACTTGTAGCAGTTGCTTGGAATAATGCGTAAATGTTACCATTGTCGTCGACATCAACATCTGCAATGAAGAATCCATTACCCCTGATGCTCTTGGCCCAAATGTAATCTCCAGTAGGCTCTCTCATGCTCAAAACAATATCATCCGAGTCATGATTTCCGCCTGCAGCAATGCCATCTATCGTGATGCTACTGGTTGATTGATATCTCTCTAAAGAAACGATTTCACCATTACTTGCGAAGGCTGTTGCACTGTACTTTGTGTTGGAATACCCATTTGTGAACAAGCTTTGATGACCGGTGTATAATGGGTTTTCCATAGTAGATTTAATTGTAATGATATCACTCCATGCCTCAACACCAGAAGTGGTTGAAATGGTGTAATTTGAGCCAGCGAAATCACTGGTTGTAACACGACCACTAATCTCTCCAGTTGTCGCATTAAGGGTCAAACCGGCTGGTAGTGACGGGCTTATTGCAACACCAGTTGGCATCATTGCTGGATATTCAGGTGTGTATGAGATATCCATTTCCATCTCAAAGAATAGATTATCAAGACCATAATCTAAGGTGGCAACTTCAAGCATGTCACATGTGCCATCATTATCGTGATCAGTCGGATATTTAGCTGAGTCCTTTGATTCATCGCTTGCAGAACCGTAGTGGAAGAGTAAGTTATACTGGTACTGACTCGAATATGGAGACCAAATTATCCAAGGGTCATCTCCGTTTGAAATCTCAATTTCAAGTGATTTATGAGTGTTAACCCAATAATTTGTATATGAGTGTTGTTTGATCAAAGTAGTTGACTGAGCGTTTGAGGTAGAGGACAACTTGGTGTAATACAGAGATTTGTTGGTATCGTCAACCCATGCGATGTTAACATTGTCATTAGAATCGAGTTTTAGGCTAACTCCGTGATTTCCAGATGGTGTATAATCTGTGAATCTATTGACCCAATTTTGCCCAGCGTTGTCATAATAATCGTACGATACATAAGATGTTGAATCGGTTGTAGATGCTCCTTTCATAAAGGCCACATGCGGCTGGTTAGAAGAATCAACAGTGAAAGAAGATCTTCCTGGTCCTACATCACCCAATGAACCTGGGAAGGAATTCAATCCTGAATTCCAAGATTCACTTGAGACATCGTAAATCCATGTGTAAATCCTTGAGGCTTGTGTATGGTAAGAAATCAGATGCAAATCTCCATTCGAATCAACAGCAATTTGCTTGTTTTTCGAACTACTGGCTGAAAGATCTACTCCACTAGGGTAATCGATGTAATTGGTTACCCCACCGTCAATATTCACAATACTTGAGTTGGCGGTTAGGAAGATTGAGCCTTCGTCCGAGATTGCAATTTCGTGGTGCTGGTTATCCTGGCGATTTTGGTTATTGGTTTGATTGAAAGTGTAGATTGTACTGCTACTTGGGCTGGCGCTACTGCTGCCAGGATTATATTCCAAGTACAAAAGTTTCTCATCATTTACTAGGTATACTCCTTGTCCATATGCAGCATGATCGAAACCTACCTGGCCACTATAACCTTGCATATCCCAAAGGGAATTACCGGACCAACTTCCTCCAACATATATGAATCCGAATTGTCGACCTATGCCTACAGTTTGGTATTCCATTCCTTTGTTGTTTTGTAACCACACTATCCCAGTAGGATAATCACTATGGTAAGCATAACTGGAACTGTGCTCAACAATCTTGCGTTCGTTCCATTCTTTGCGTTCACATGCTTGCTCATCAATATCACTCCAACCATCATTGTCATCATCGGTGTCTACGATGTCGCAAGTTCCATCATTGTCTATATCAAATGGTACGCTTGTACTCGATTTAGAGTTGGTGAAACAAGCTTGCTCTTCAATATCTGTCCATTGGTCTTGATCATCATCAATGTCCTCGAATAGATCGGTGACACAATTTGATACAATTTCGTCTGGCCGACCGTCTCCGTCAGTGTCCATATGAGCGCACTCATCTAACTCGAAATCATCATTCCCATCCAGGAATCCATCGTTATCATCATCTGTATCCCACAGATTGATGGTTCCATCATTGTCGTAATCAGAAGGAGTCATAATCACTGGAACTGGTCGCAAGTTTACACCCATTTCTCCCGGGCCATCACCAATGTTGCTTGTACTGACGTAGTCGAAGCCCCAATTTGTTTTGGAATTACCGTCTCCCCAGCAGTACACGTGATTATTGGTAGTAACAGTACATGTTGACTGCCCCCCTGGAGCGACAATCTTTGATTTTCCAAGGATGTCAATAGGGTTTAATCCAGACATTTCGCCAGGGTTATCCCCTATGGTATCAATATTGCCTTGTCCTAGTTGGCCTTTGAGATTATATCCCCAGCAGTATAGTTGTCTATCATCCGAAATCGAACAAGTGTGCCCTGAAACGCCTGTTCCTGGCCCGATTTCCACATCAATCATTGAAACTCCATTGAAGTTTAGAGGAGCCATGGTGTTACTTGTTGAATCAAGTTGGTAATCACTGCTAGTACCTAAGCCAGTCCTCCCATAATATCCTTGACCCCAGCATACTATTTCTCCTGCTTCAGGAGTTAACTGTACTGCATCATTCAATTCGGTGGTGGCACTGACTACCATACACCCATAATTCTCACCAATTTCCATATCTTCTGTTAGAATGCCATGCATATCATAGAAGTTGAAAGGTATAGGAATCCCGTTTTGGGGTGTTCGGACTTGGTAGAAGTTAGTGTTGTATCCCCAACATTTTGTTGCACCGGATTCGAAAATTGCACAGTAGCCAGAATCAATACCGTTCTCTTTCATTCCGATAAGATCTACTACTCTTCCTTCAGACGGGTGTGCTGAAACAACGGGGATTGAGGGATCGGCAACATTCCCGTTGTATGAATCAAATCCAACAGATCGACTTTTGCCTGTACAGAATACCTTTCCAGATTCTTTAAGAACACATACAGAATCGATACCTCCTAGTGCTACTTTCACGTTATCTGTTCCATATGCTGTCAAAATCACTGGGGCTGATTTAGTTCCTGCCGTTCCATGTTCCAATGTGAATGAATAACGATCATACTTACCCCAACAGGATATACTTCCAGTATCCAAGAGGGCACATGAATTGCTATAACCTACTTCGATTTGAGTAACAGTTCTGTTCTGACCAAAGTAGACTAATGGGTGGTTTTCTCCGTGCCCCATCCTTCCACCTCCAGGAAATATACTGGTGGTACTACTAGACGTTCCATATCCTAATTGCCCGTTACTGTTGTCACCCCAACATTTCACAAACCCTTGTCTGGATAATGCACAGGCATGTTTCTCGCCCATTTGTAGATCTACAATATCATCAGGAGAACTCGATATTTCATACATTTCCAAGTCATCACCATTTGAATCTTCGACTGGTGCATTGCTTAATGCTGTTACCGGATTTGATGAAGTATATCCAACAGTGGTTTCATCTCCCCAGCAAATCACAGTGTGAGCGCCAGATGAGGTTTCGAAAACACCACATGTAGAATCAGTAGAATGCTCGATTACTACCTGCTTAGCAGTTAGCCCAGATGGGACAGAAATAGTTTGAGGCGTGCTGTAACTATCAACAGAAGAAGAGGACAAACCAAATGATCCAGATTCTTCTACACCCCAGCACTCGATTGTGTTCTCTACAACGGCGCAAGCATGTACTTCTCCCATTGTGATTGAATGTATTCGGTCACCTGCAGTGCCAATATCAACCCAGGTTCCATCGATTGCAGCACTGGTTGAGTTTCCTAAGAGAGTCGTTCCCGATTGAGTAGTTCCTGTAGAATCTGACCAATCTGCTCTCTTACCCCAGCAATACGCTTGAGTGCTGTTGTCAAGGATTGCACAACTTGTATCGTAACCAGCTGACACTGCTTTCACATCGCTGGTGCCAAAGTCGACGTCGACCTTTACAAGTTCGGATGAATTATCCGCAGTTGTGCTGGAATTGCCCAGCACCATGTTGTTGCTGCCACCGTTGTATCCCATACAGAGCAACTCACTTAGGTGGTTAGTAACACAGGTGTGCCTTTCACCAGCGACTATTGAGGTCACTTTTCCATTTGTGTTGATGTCCATTCGCTGTGGCTCGGTTAGTACGCCCCCGCTTTCGCTTACGAAACCAGTAAGGATATCGATATTGTCAACAGCGACATAGTCCCCAGCGGCGTCGTTGGCGGTGGAGCCGTCCTTGATGAATGACCATCTTAGGGTGTGAGTTCCTGTAGCGACATTTGTAGTGTAAGTAGACCAGCCAGTCATTTGTCCTTTGGTAGAGTTGACCTCAGCTCCGTCAATATAGAAAACTAGTCTATCGTTACAAGAGTTTGCAATAGGACAGGTATCGGTTTTGTAATCAAAGGACACAGAACCACTTTGGAACTGCTTTGTAATTGAGAATCCAACATCTGAGTTTGATTGGTGAGTGCTGGATTTGAAAGAATTAGAACCAGATGAAGCATCGGTGGTATCCACAAGCCATTTAGAACCGAATTGACCGCTAGTTCCTTCTATGGTCCATATTGAAGATGGACTGCCAGTTTCGAAGTCGTCATCGTAACCGGCCGTAGGGTTGGTTACTGCGTACTGGCCTGTTTGAGAATCAGCACCATTACCCCAGCATACAACATGTTCATCGTCTAAGACATTGTGCTGATAATGTTCTTGATTTACTAGCGCGCAAACGTGGTTTGCTCCAACTGCTAAGTCATGGTATGCAACTTCAAGGGATCCAGCCAAAGGTGCTAACCATTGATGACCTAAAGTATCGGTGTTAAGGATAGTTGGAGGCTCTGATACGGAGGTTGTGTTGATTCCAATTTGACCGTAATTGTTTCTTCCCCAGCACATAATTTGGAGTTCAGCAGATAGAGCACATGCGTGGCTTTCTCCAGCATCGATGCTGATTGCTGTGAATCCACTTGGCCATGAAACACCAGGTGCAGAACCACCCAGTTTGCCGTAGGTGTTGTCACCCCAGCATTCGATTTCGCCTTCGTTAACAATTGCACAAGCGAAGTCCATTCCTTGTGCTAGAACATCAGAATCTCCAGTTGCTGGCAAATCAACATGCGTGTCAAGGGAGTCACAATGTCCATCCACATCGAAGTCGACTGGAGTTGAAGATGGGTCCATGTAATCTGTACCACATGCCAATTCTCTAATTCCAATCCAGCCGTCACCATCTGCATCTATCGACAAACCAGTTCCTGCTATGGTAGGATGGGATACTGCCCATAGTTCTCCAGAACTAACTAGGTGTAGTGAAGTGTAAATGTGTCCTGCAGAGTTGATAATCATTCCAAAGGAATCAGAATCGCCAGGCCAGTTGGAGAATGTGTACTCTTCCCATTGACCATTTTCTTTGTGCATTAAGGTCTCTCCAGATGTGTTGTGCTTGAGCAGAATCCATGGTGTGCCATCGGCAGCATATTGGAGAACTACTTGGCTAGAAGTATCATTAGATACAAGTTCAGTAGTCCAAGATGCTGAATCCGAACATGTGCTCGAACAGTGTGAGAAATATGTCTTGTATGTTGTATCGTTTGTGTGAGCGATACCAGCAGTTCCATCAGGAGCAGAATCGATGCTTGTTACCATGTAGGTGTCAGTTTGCGATACTTCACGAGAAACAAGATACGAGGAGCCAGTAGAGTTGATTCGATAGTACAATCCATTTTGACTATCGTCTATGTAGACTTGATGGCCATCAACAGTCTCGATATGAACCGCTCCTTGATAGGCTACATTTGCCGAATTCCAGTTAGAACTTGTTCCACATGAACTGGAGCAAGTGTACTTTGTGATGCTATTTGTAGCACCAAACGCTGATGTCACAAAGGTAATCTCATCGTTTGAATCGATAGATGTTGTAAATCGATATCCTGAAATGCCCATTGAACTTTGACTCCATATTCCATTTTCTTTTGTAGTGTATTGGAAAGTTGAGGATTGTCCCAGGTGGAATATATGTGGAATACCGTTAGAATCGACTACTAGGTCAATATCTGTAATTCCGGAGTCGCTACCAAGTGTTTCAACAGACCACATTCCATTATCATAAGCAGCGAACTTTAGGTTGTTACTTCCAGAGTCGTAGTATGCGATTGATGGGCATCCGGTAGTTGTGATTTCAAACATGGAAATCAAATCACCAGTGTCGCTAGAATCTGAATCGAGCCTCTTGTCAAGTTCATCGCGGGCTTCAGGTACTGCAAGAATATCGCAAGAGTCCTCCCCTGCTTCTTCATCCAATTTCAATGAAAGTTCAGTAAGGAATGGTAGATCAGTTTGACCATCTCCACGGTCTTCAGTATCTCCATATCCGAGTTGCCCGATTCCATTGTCACCCCAACAAACAATATCGTTGTTCGACATGATCACACATGTAGTTCCGACTCCAAGTTCTATGTCGGTTACGGCGTATGCGTGGTGGGTGCCCGAGTTAGTCAATCGTACATAACCTAGGTTGCTACCCATCCCGGTGCTAGAACCGGGTCCTGTACCTCGACTGTCTTGGCTACCGTATCCTAGCCTTCCATCTGCACCATTACCCCAGCATTGGACGGGGTATTGCCCAGATTTCTGAACAATGACGCACACATGGTCTTCCCCAGCATCGACCTCAATCATAGAAGTTTCTTGCAAATTGACATTAGTGATAGAGGACATAGAGCCTCCAATACCATCTCCTACGTTTGTTGTAGATTCAATTCCAAGTTGTCCGAAGTCATTCAATCCCCAGCAGTAGATGTATGCGCCTGGCATTCCAAAAAGCATTGCACAAGTAAATCCATCACCCGCAGTGATTGCACTAGCAGTTCCAGGTAGGTCTAGGAAGTCCAAGTTGTTTCCCATCTCTCCTGCATCATCGCCGATATCAGTAGTTGAATCCAATCCGAGTTGTCCGTAGTCGTTGCCTCCCCAGCAAGATACGCTATTGTTGTCCCAAATAACACAGGTGTGGTCCCAGCCCAATGCCATGCTGTCAACAGTTCTTCCAGTAGGTACACTGGTAACTTCGAAATTTGTTCCGATTTCTCCAGACGAATCTCCTCTTTTGTCAGTGTCTCCTAGACCTAGTTGTCCCTTGGAGTTGTCTCCCCAGCAGATTAGGTCGTTGTTGTCCATGACTGCACAGGTGTGGCTCTTTCCAGCTTCTAGCATAGTTGCTGTTCGGCCAGTAGGGAATTGCATGAATGGCAATGTGTCACCGGTCTCAAGGTAACCGTCACCGAATCCGCCATTGCTTGATGAGTAGCCCAAACCAAGGACTGAAGACTCTCCCCAACACTTGACTGAACCGTTTGTGAATAGTGCACAAGAATGGTCTTCGCCCATGACAATCTGGTCTACAGATGCATTAGTTCCCAAGTTTACGAACGGGAGATCAGTGCCAGTTTCATCAATACTGTCTCCAATGTTCTGAGTATTACCTAGTCCGAGTTGACCTTCACTACCGTCACCCCAGCACTTGATGTTTCCAGATGCACCGATAGCACATCCGGATTGTAATCCGAACGCCAATGAATCGGCGTTTCCAGTGTTGCCTGAACTCATGATTATTTGTTCATTGAGTTCTTCACCAGGTTCTTCAGGGGCGGAATCGCTTGATTTGAAGTTCTGGTCAGCAAACGGAGTCATGGGCATTAAGACCATGATTAGCGTTAGCATTAGGGCTGATGTGCGTAGTGAAACTGGGCGCATGCCTCGCGTGTGCGCGATTTAGCCATAGGTTGACCCCCATTCATGATAGGCCGACCCATTATTTTCCGATTGAATTGATAATCTTGGATTCAGCAGATTGTAGGTGTTCACTGACAGTTGCTTGCTTGATGTTCATGACATTTGCAATATCTCGCTGGGTACAACCTCTTGGACGACTGTAATATCCCATTTCAATCGCTTTGTCTAGAACCAATCGTTGTTTTTGAGGAAGCATATCCCTAAACTCCGGGCTGTGCATCGATTCAGCACCTAATTTAACACTGAACCCGTTCCCTACTAGTTGGGATAAGCGTTCTCTAATTCTCGTCAAACCAGCACGAGTTCCTCGAATGGTTAGAGAAAGACCAGTCTGGTTGAGATATGTCGGATTTACCCACCACGCTTCATTGTCTTCACAGAACATCATTGCTATGGGTCCATTCAATATCACTCTAGCCAAAGCAGAATTCTTAGTCAAAGATTTTATTTCGAGAATATCCAAGCCCCCATGGTCATTACCTAGGGCAGAAATATCATTATATTCAAATTTGAGATAGCATATCAGGCCGGATTTTGTTTTTTCGATCAGTGTTACAAATTCACTGTTCAAAAACGAATCCATTAAGTTAGAGCCGGGGAGAGCATCTCCAGTCAGCAGACTCATCTCAACTTGCATATATCGCAAATCAAGAGTGTTCTCAACTGGTAAATTACTCATTTACCCACCCTATCAATCATCGCCGCCGGCTTCGAACATACTCAGGAGACTGTTGAGTTCTCTGAGATCTTCTTCGAGTAAGTTTCGAGTCTTCTTATCCAAATCTGGGTCTTCCAACTTCTCATTAATAGATTCTATTTCTTCTTTAGCTGCAGCACGCTCTTTGCTCAACTGCTTGTCTTCTTTGACCATTTGTAGCCTTGCCTTGCGTATGCTAGCAGTCTTGTGGCTCTTGTTGAAGGCAGGACTTTGCTTTCCTGAAATTTCAACCGATGTCGGGAACGGTATTTCGATTCCTTCAGTAGAGAACTGTTCATCGACATTCTTGAGCAGCCAGTCTCTGGCAACGAATTCATCTGAGTAGTCTTCAACCCATCCATACATTCTGAATACCTTGGCGAAATCACCTAATTCAATTAGAAGAACACGAGGTTCAGGTTTGGAGATTACATAAGGACACTCTCGCATCAATTTCAGGATAGTGTACTTGACGTGAGATATATCTTCATCATATCCAACTCCAATATCTTGGACTAATGAGATTCTGCGTCCTACTCCGTCACCGCCACCACGAGCGTGGTTGATTACAGTGGAGTTAACGAGACTGTTGTTTGGAATAACTACCAGGTTCTCTTCGTGTGTGAGGATTTTTGTGGAAAGGATTCCAACCGATACAACTGAACCAATTTTGCCTTCCACTTCGATTCTGTCTCCAACTTCGAAAGGCTGATCCAAAGCAAGCATGAACGAGTTAACGATGTTACCCAGTGTCTGCTGCATTGCTAATCCAATGATTAGGGAGAATACAGCTAATGATGCTAGAACTCCAAACAATTCAATTCCGAGTTCAGACAATGCAAGGTACAATCCTCCGAACCAAACCGCTGCACGGAATATGAATATGATAAGTGAATTACTACCAGAGACAGTAACGCTAGATGGGTCAGAGAACCTATCCATTACTACTGGAACCAATGTCCTCAATGTCACACTGGTCAAAGACGTGGACAGAAGGATGTATGTTGCTTGGAAAAACGGATTGACTGTTTCTGCAAAAGAGTCACCTTCTCCTAGAACCCATGTCATGGTTAGTTGTGTTCCTGCGAATAATATGAACAGATAGATTCTCTTTGTAACCGGGGTGTACAATTTGTCATCCCAATCAAAGGCAGTCTTTCTAACAATATCAAGAACTACCTTTTTCATCACTAATCGAACAATAACTAGAGTGAGCAATGTTGCGCCAATTCCTACGCACCACTGCATCCAGGAATCGAGATCGTTCAACGTTTCGATAGCATCATCAATCTTGGACACATGCGGCCCTGTGGGTATCAATCATGAAAGGTTAACCATTCATGATAGTGCCAGTCCAGAGAATATAGGGTTTGAATAAGTAATTCTCAGGGTTTATAGCACCCCTGACAATCTGTGTTCTTGTTGTGGAACTTTGGCGGGTCTCTACGATAATTTTTGGACGGATAGCGATTAATTTCCTTTTTACAAAACAGCAATAATACAGGTGAGAATATGAACAGAAGAATAGATGAAGCATTGGAAGAATTAGACGATTTATTGAACGAAGTTAAGGAGTTGGGTGAAGACTACGAAGGATATTCAGATGATGCTCATCATGGTTCAGTATTTACTGTAAAGACACCATTCGGTAAATTCGAGGTAGACTTAGAAGAGTTTGAGACGAAAAAGAAGCTTGCTAAAGACAAAATCAATCCTCCTAAATATTCTCTTGGACGTCAAATGACTAGAGATTTTATCGGCGGGGAAGACCAGATGGATTTCAGATATTGGAACAACAACTTGGGTTCTCTAATCAAGTTACACATGGACAATTTCTATTCTTCTGACGATTTGGTCAAAGAGTTTGACCTTGAGGGCAAAATGGAAACTCAAGCCACTTATGCAAACATCCAACTTGGGGACACCGGTTCTCAACGCTTTATGCAGTCAGGTTACCGTTACTATGAGAGAGATGGAGAGCGTTTCGCAACAATTCTTTCCAAGGACCAAGACGGCGATCAGCGTATCGTCTTCATCACAGCAACAGAGGGTCGTGGATTAGAACTACTGGATGAATTAGAAGACGATTTCTATCTTAATGGACCACTTAACGGCGCTTTCTTTGATATGAATTTCAACTTTTTGAAGCGTAGCGAAATGGTTGATGAACTACTTGCTTGGAATCCTAGCATCCGCTCACAACTACAGAAGGATGTATTGGACTTCTTGCGCTTGATGCCAATTCTTGGTGAGAGAGGGCTTCCTAATTCACGTGGGATTATTTTGTCAGGTGCTCCAGGTACTGGCAAGACAATGTATGCAAAGTCACTTGCAGCAGAAGCGGAGACAACAACAATCCTAATCTCAGCTGAAATGATTCAACAGCGTCACGACATTAAGACAGCGTTCAAACTTGCACGTCGCTTATCGCCTTCGCTGATTATCATCGAAGATATCGATACCGCTGGAACAGTCAGTAGAAAGTTCACCGACCACCCAATCCTTGGAGAGTACCTTCAAGCAATGGATGGAATGGAGCCTAACAATGGTGTAGTGATTCTTGCAACAACCAACCACACCGAGAATATTGACCCGGCTATATCTGACCGTCCTGGCCGCTTCGACCGTATTATTGAAGTGCCTCTTCCAGACAAGAATCAACGTAAAGAAATCATTCAGAATCTAATGCGTAATCTGCCAACTAAGTCTCCAAACGGCAAGGTAATCGACAAGATAGCAACTAGTTCGAAAGGGCTCTCTGGTGCATGGATTCGTGAGCTAGTTCAAACAGCGATGATTGAAACTATCTCCGATGGTAGAGAAGAGATGGAACCATCTGACTTAGAAGTAGGTCTGAAGGACGTTCTACAACGTAGAGGTATGGCATACAAGCCTACTCCTGGGTTGAACGATAATGGTTTCAGAAACTCTGAGGTCTCAGTTGTTTGAGATCAAACCTCTGTGACATGGAATATGTCATGCTTCGGGTCTCCTCCTGATTCGACCAGCGTGAAGTAGCCTTCATTCAACAGGCGTTCAAAGATAATCATGTATGCATCTTCAGAGTAAATGTTGTCGGCCTCGTAATCTGCTTTCTGGATTCCCCAGATGTCTTTGCGCTTGAATCGACGAGTCTGTGGGTATTCTTGGTCAAATGCTAGAGATTTACATCTTAGGAATACTTCAACTTGCGACAGGAATCTCTCCTTGTACTTCTTGTATTGGAAATCGTGCTCCATTTCTTCAGCAGCCTCAATGGCCGCATTTAGGAAGTCTGTTCCAACACCGTCTGCGATTTCCTCTAGGCGCTCTTCCATGTCTTCGTCCCAGATTGGAAATTGGTTGTGCTCTCTACGATATTTCACATCTACTTCACATCGGAAATCTTCGTAAGACATCTCGATTTCATTCTCTGTGATATAGTACTCATAATTGACTTCGATGATTGCATCGTAAATTGTTGCTACCGACATTCTGTTAACCCCATTGCTGACTTTCTAACCTGCTGACTCGACGGTCTAAAAATGTAATCCTAAAATTGCGACGACACCATATAAACACTAGGATTTGAGCGCTTTGAAAACGACTTCCAAACCGCCGATATTTCCTATCAATCGGACTTCAGTTGTTTTCAGCTGTTCTATCTACAGTTTGTTGGCAAAGGTTTCCTTGCCATTTCACTTGACAAACGAATTATCGCGCTCTAAATGAGTGTTTGGTCGGATTCCGGTAGTTTGCGAACCGATTATGACGTGAATAATGTAGGAGGTTAGTTTATTTACCGCCTTTCTAACTCTTTGTGAAATGACTAAACCACTGAAGGAAGTTATTCAGGGCAGCGCTACCCTGTTGAGGATCGCCGAGAAGCCTCTCGGAATCGGTCTTGCAATAGGTCTAGTTGCTGGAGGTGCAAACGCACTAATCCTTGGAATACCGATGTGGTTATCTCTTCCAGTAGGTGCAATTCTCGGCCTAGGAGTTTGCTTGATTGCTTGCCCTGGTATGAAGACTGAATTGAAGGCTAGGCGTGACGCTGAAGCACGACGTAAAGTTGCCCTTAGAGCCAAAGCTCGAACTGCTAGTGCGTTCACAGCCTTCGAATAATCAAAGTGAATTGATCGCTTCTTCGTGATGCTTCAGAAGGTTACGTAGTTTGACCTTCATTGAAGGAGTCATCATATCGTTGTCAACAGACCACTCGACAGGGTCTAGAATGATATTGCGAGCAACTTCGTATCCTTTCCACTTTGGCTCAAGCATGTTCTTTGCTTTCAATTCAGACAGTAGCCAAGTCTTGACTCCATCATCATTGCACATTGCAGCATCGTCAGCAGGAACTGAAACGCCTGCAGCGGAAGCAGCAGCTCTTAGTGCACCACTTGCCGGGTGCACGATGAGGTATGTGTTTCTCATGTTGCGTCCATCTAGAACTGCCTGCTCAACAAGTGGGCTGAGTTTCAGGTTCTCTTCAAGAGGTGCAGGAGAGACATACTTACCATTCTCTAACTTGAATTGGCTCTTTACACGGCCAGTGATTGAAAGGTATCCATCAACCATCTTTCCTAAGTCACCAGTTCTGAATCCACCATCTTCAGTCATTACTTCAGCAGTAGCTTCAGGTAGGTTCCAGTAACCTTGCATAATGTTAGGTCCGTATACTACAACTTCTCCTTCATCAGGTCGGTCAGGGTCATCCCATGCACTCTTATCGATTTCAACACGGACACCATTTGCTGGCATTCCAACAGTGTTTAAGCGAGACTTTCCTTTGCCCATCCATCCATTTGCGGATACAAGTGGGCTGGTTTCTGTAAGACCATATCCTTCGTAGCAGTTGAATCCAACTTTCTGAACGAATTCAGCAACGTCAGGAGATAATGCAGCAGCACCAGACATACAGAATCGAATGTTTCCACCGAATCGTGCACGTACCTTAGCCCAAACCAACTTGTCCCATAACTTGTCAAAGAATCCGTTAGGAGTTACTGAATCACATTGGACATCAGCCTTTGCGATTCTCTTTTCAGCAGACTTTTGTGCCTTTCCAACAAACAATTTCTTCAATCCAGTTGCGCTTTCGAACTGAGAGTTAACACGGTCATAGAACTTGTTCCATACACGAGGAACTGCCAAGAGTGCGGCCGGCTTGATTTCGATACATTCGTCTGCGATCTTTGTTAGGTCAGAAATTAGATTGATGTGAACACCCATTCTAATCATCCAATGTAAATCGAATGTTGAACCGAATGAGTGAGCCCAAGGCAAGAACGCAGCGTTCTTGTCACCAGGATATAACTCGAATACTCCCTGCACACAAAGTACGTTAGACAATGTGTTCCAGTTGGATAGCATTACTCCCTTAGGGTTACCAGTTGTTCCAGATGTGTAGATTAGAGTAGATAGTGCGGTAGGGTCATCTGCGATTTCTGCTAAGTCTTCAGCAGCACGCCCTGCCTGAACCATTTCAGTCCATGTGCGAACTTCGACACCCTTTGGTGGTAATTGGTTAGCAGGTTCGTCACCGAGTAGAATCACTCCGGAGGCAGGCCAAGCATCATCTGCGAGTGCTCCACATAATTTGTCTAGAACCTCAGTGCTCTGTACTGCTACAACCTTTGGAGTTGAATCTTCAAGGATGTAAGCCCAGTCTTTGCCATGTTGGTGAGTGTACATTGCAGTGTAAGCAGCTCCTATTGCATTTGCTCCATAAGATAGAGCAGCCCATTCAACAGAATTGTCTAGAATGATTGCAACACGGTCGCCTTTCTCTACTCCAATGTCTCGTAGTCCCTTAGCCATTGCAGTTGAGAGGTCTCCGAATTCGTTGTAGGTCAGGTGTATTCTTGCCATTCCAGGGCTAGGTATGAATCCGAAGCACGGTTCGTTACCAAACATCTTCTGACTTACCATCAACATTTGGTACAAAGTTCGAGGGTCGTCACCTTCAGGTTTCACCCATTGTCTATCTGATTGCTGTATTGGCCAAGCCATTTCTTTCGCAGGCATGTACCCATCAGGGCCGGTATGGATTATGAATCCTCGCCCAGTAATACCTTGCGAACATTTGCTCTCCAATCAGCACCATCGTTACGATTTGCAAGTGGTGATGCGGGTGACGGATGCCAGCATGTAGTTATATCAATATCTAGGCCACTAAGTGCCAATTTAGCCCTCTTTTCAGCATACTTTCCTATGCCAATTACACGTGTAATTCCTAAGTGTAAAACGACCTCTCGAAGATGTTCGTCACACACATTAAGTAACTTTTTTACAGCGTTTCCGCTGATTTTATCCGGAGTGATATTTTTACCCGTTTCACCGAGTAATAATAGTGGACAATGATTTACCAAAAACACATTCTTGTGAATCTCTTCTGGTGTATTCCAAATCTCTTTCAGCAACCCCCAAAGTCTTGTTCCACTGATTTCTTGTCGCTCAAAATCTAAACCTTCAATTGGACGTTTAGGGTGTCTTCCTTCAGGATCCGTTATTTCCCCAGTAATGTTAAGGAAATCTCTAGCGATATGTGTTGCACCAAAAGGTACTCCACACTGGGCCATTCCATATGGTCCAGGATTCATTCCAAGCAGCAATGTTGTCGCTCCTAGTTCAGAATATTGTGAAAGGTATGATTCATGATATTCCCAAGCATAATTCAGTGGATTTGTAACATGAGCAAGATTTGTCTGTTTCAAAATCGATTTGGTCAAGGAATCGCAGGACTGAGAGAGTTTTTTCGCTGACTCAATCGCTCCCATATCCTTTGTGAACCTGTTTTTGATGAAAAAACGCTCGGCCAAGTCGGTGTAGCCAGCAACACCGCTTATCGACTCAAAATTGTGCGATGTCGTGAAATAGGGTATAGAACGGCCGGGGTTTGATGGGTGCTAAAGTCGGAATCGACGATATGGCTCTTCATTTTCCACGTTTATACATGGATATGGAGGATTTCGCAGAGATGCGTGGAGCCGATTTCGGCAAATTAAACAAAGGTCTGGGACTTGCTGCAATGGCGATTCCGGATGTCCACGAAGATACTGCTACGATGGGTGCAAATGCTGTTTGTCGTCTGATTGATCGTAATGGCATAAACCCAAGAGACATTGGTAGAATCTACCTTGGTACGGAATCCGCTCTAGATGGGGCAAAACCTACTGCAACATACATTGTAGATATGCTGACACATAGATACGGTGAAAGATTTGGACAAGATTGTTTCCGTGGATGTGACGTTGTAGACATGACATTCGCTTGTATTGGAGCAGTCGATGCTCTTCACAACACCCTAGATTGGGTTGCTCGTGGAGGCGAAGAAGATGGCCGTATGGGAATTGTAGTATTCTCTGATAATGCAAAGTATGACTTGGAATCCAGTGGTGAATATACACAAGGTGCAGGTGGTGGCGCACTTCTAGTTCGTCATAACCCACGCCTGGTCGTAATACCTGACCGCTGGGGTGTATCAACAACACCAGTTCACGACTTCTTCAAACCACGAAGAGAAGTTTCAATTCAAAGTGTAATCGACCACGTATTACAACTTGCTTCTGAAGCAGGTGCTACCATTAGAGATGGAATGGCAGAAGCTATGATCAAACATCTTCCTGAATCAACCGTTCGCAGACTAGGTATCTTCGCTCACGGTGAAGAAAACGTCAAAGTTCACAGAGATGAACCAGTATTTGATGGGCAATTCTCTAACCGTTGTTACCGAGAAGCGGTCAAGCAGGCTTTCACACATTTCAGTGAGAAAGCAATCAAGCAAGGAAGATTTGACCCTGATATGGACATTATTCTAACCGAACAATGGGCCCGCATCATCATGCATTTGCCATATGCTTTCCAAGCAAAGCGAATGTTCCCTGACGTATTCCGTCACGACCGTCAGCATCTTGATTCATGGAAAGATGTTGAAAAAGAAATTGGCGAAATGCCTCTAGAAGAAGACTTCGGAACCGTTGAGGAATGGGAAAAAGAGATGGATAGTTACCGCCGTGCAGTTTCCAAGACCGAGGCATTCAAACAATTCGTTGAAGATAGAATCGAGAAGGGACAGCGTGCCTCTTCTCTGATTGGAAACCAGTATACTGGTTCAATTTTCCTAGCACTCATGTCAACCTTTGAGGCTGACTATGAGGAGAATGCTAACCTTGACCATATGACTCTTGGATTGTGTGGATATGGATCTGGTGCTAAGGCAAAAGTGTTCGAGGCCGAGATTCAACCAACATGGAGAGAAATCGCAAGTCGCTGGAATCTATTCGAAAGGCTAGAGGGAAGAATGGCAATCGACCGTGTAACCTACGAAGCACTTCACAAGGGATTGGCAAGAGAATCTATCATCACCCCGCAAGGCGAATTCGCACTAGTGGATGTAGCTGGGCAAGGTCTTGATGAAGGAATGCGAACCTATGCTTGGGTTGAAGATTAAGCGCTTAATTAGTAAGTACTAATCCTGCAAAAACTTTCGATTTTGATATGCTTTCATCGCATCTTTGAGCAAGACGATGGGATCAAGAATAGGTCAATTAGCCACCAGAAACCCAATCCTTGCATTGTAATCAATGAGACTAACCAAATTCCAATACCTCTTCCAATGTATAAGTGGTGTATTCCAAAAATCCCTAAGAAAAACCACAGTATGTAGGCTACTAAGAAATTTGGATTAGATCCTTGATGAGAATATACAACCACTTGTGGTTGCATCATACCTTGCTGAACCATGCCTTGGTGCATCATAGGTTGCTGCATCATTTGTTGCTGCATCATTGGTTGTTGTGGGTATTGTACCGGCTGTACATACTGCGTTTGTGGAGGTTGCATGAACTTCCATTTTTGGATTTTAATTTAAATTTGCCTGTTTAGCAAAACTGTTACTAATTAATCTAAGATTAATCCTTCAATATCTTCTCGAAATCAATTAGTTCTGGGATATTTACTCCCGCTGATTTGAACCATTCTTCTATACTTTCAAGCGGGCGTTTCTTCGAGTGTGCTTTTGCCCTTGTTCCAATAAGACTCCATGCACCCTTGGCCGAGATTCCTGGAACTGCTGCCAACTGCTTTTCAGTCACAGACCTCCAATCTAATCCAGTTTCAATTCCAGTAATAGATCGTGCACCGTGGCCAATTACCATGATTTGAGAATAATTTTCTAGGGGTGCGAGGTAATTCATTCCAACCAATATCGGATATGCTCCGATTTGCCTTCCAAAGGTAATACCTGCCTTACCATAGATTGCTGGGTCTTTTGCCTCAGGCTCCAAATGACGAGGTAATCGTGTCCTTCCGTCATGCGCTTCCCACCAAACATCGTCAAGTATTGTTCCTGTTGGTAACATCTCTTCTAGAAGAGGTCCATCGAACTCTTCCCTTACACTATTTTTGAATGAACGGAAATCTCCATCATCGATTTCTTGGAAACCTTCACCTTCGACTTGACGAATGTTGACTCGCCTAATCATATGGCCTTCTTGTTTTAGTTCACGAAGTAACTTGAGATTAATATCGTAAGTAGCACTTGTTTCACCATTAAGTCCGGCAATAAAGTTGAGCCCTGGTAGAAGCTTTGGTAACCCTCTTTCACCACGTACTCTGCCGTATTTGTTAATCAAAGCAATAGCAGACTTCAGTTGTCCAGAATCACAATTCAACCAATTTGCCTCGTGGACATTTGGGTCAGCAGATTCTAGTCCAAAAGAGAGAACAGCGCCATCAGATAATGTTTCAACTAAGGTTTTAGTAATCTCTTCAGACTCTTCTAGATGCTCTGCGATTATGGATGGATTTCCATTGTCTGTATGCAGGATTCCTAGTCTTTCATCATCACGTAATCCGTGTAATAATTTTGCAATTGGTTCTGGATCTGGCCGTGGATATTCCATATCGACCACACCTTCTGCCATGTAGGTGTAAGTGTCTGTCATTCCACCTAAGCGAACGTGTTCAACACCCATATCATGAGCTAAGGCTACCTCTTGAATGATGTCTTCAGGACTACGCCAAACTGGAACTCCCTTCTTTGGTTCTATACAGAATTTGCAACCTCTCTTGTATCTAACACAGCCTTGGTAGACTTCGACTTCATAGGTTAGTGGACCATGAAGGTCTGGATTGTGAGTAACTGCCTTTGACTTGGCACCAGCATGAGCCCAAGCAGTCCACTGCTCAGCATTTCTTCGCTGATGTTTCCATTGTGAATTATTTAGGAAATAGGCTAATGTTGCATCAGTATCCTGAAGTGCCAGGAATAGATTATGACGAAGTGGACTCCAACCCTGTTGTCTCCATCCACGTATTGCCCATCCACCACACAGAATCGGTGTTTCGCCTGGGATCTTTGAAAGCACATCTCTAGTTTCTCTAAGAGATATAGGAGCACCCCTGAGATATTTACCAGGAACGATTGCTCCAGCAAGTACAACGACACCCAACCTATCTTCCAGTGATGGAGGATTTAGCCGGTATGAATCAATAGTACAGTATTCGTAAGGAATACCTGCTTGCTCTAAAACTCCACAGATATATCGAATATGGAATCCAACGTAAGGAGGGACTCCGAAAGCAGCCGGCTCATCTTCGTAGCCATCAATGACGAGCCAGGAGGCTTCCTGGTTCTCACTCATTTTCTCACCTCAATCCTTCTTTGGGCGGCGACGCTTCTTCTTCGCATCCTGTTCTTCTTCAGCAAGAGCACGAAGTTCACGAGAAGATTTCCCGCTGTCATTTCCACCCTTGTTTCCGCCATGGCTTCTGTTTCCAGCGCTTTTGTCACGAGGTTTCGATAAGTCTACCTTGATTGTGCGACCAAGCATTTCGTGGCCGTTCAATTTCTTAGCAACTTCTTCACCCTTTGATTCAGGCATGATTGTAACGAATGCAAACGCTTTCTTACGTCCTGCATTATCTGTTGCCCATTGAACATGTGCTGTATCACAGTGGTCCTTGAATAGTGCAGCAAGATCATCTTCACTAGCCTTGAATGGAAGGTTTCCAACATAGATTCTAGCGCCTTCAACATGCTTGCGTCGAGGCTTTTCTTCTCTCGGTGCATCCGCATCACGGACTCCGATTTTACGACCCTTGATTTTCAAGCCATTCAGAGCAGCCGCAGCAGCATCAGCCATTTCCTTCTTTTCGAATGTAATGAATCCGAATCCACGGCTGTTTCCAGCATCATCCTTCATCAGTGCGAAATCAGTAATCTTTCCATGTTCCTTGAACTTGGAGCGTAATTCGTCATCTTCGACATCACGAGATAGACCGCCAACGAATAGTCTGCATCCAGGTGCAGCCTTTTGTCTGCGTTCACGACCTCCGCCGCCGCCTTCTCCTTGGAACTTGAAGTAAGTGCGCTCACGTCCGTCTTCACGAACATCTTCTGCGATGAATGTTGCACGACCAGCACTGCCTCTTGCGAACTGTGCTTCTGCATCTCCACTCCATCTCTTTCCAGAACCGTTGAGAGCAGCCTTACCAGATTCTCCACCGAAATCGTCAGCTAATGCTCTGAATGATTGGTTACCACATGTTTTGCATGCAACGTTCCAATCTCCATTCTTTTCTGCAACGAATGTATCGCCACACGGTGGGCAGATTGCCCAAAGAACTCCACAATTTGGATCCTCACGCATATCGATTCTAATCACGTTTGCAGCTTCACTAACCTTAGCACGAACGATGTCTCTGCGACGAAGTCCATCAGCGGTGTTGTGTAAGAAGCGGTCACAGATACGAGTTACGTGGAATTGTGCGTACTCTTGGTCTGCCATAATCGAGCGATTAGGCTTTCCTTCTACACTTAGGACACGGATTTCTCCAGCCTTTTCGTTGAGTTTTACTACTTCCCCAATGACCATATCTCCTACTTCAAGGCGGAGCATTTCATTGTGAGTCTCAATACTTAGGACGCCTTCATTTTCTACGACTACGCCAGTCAGTAATGCGATTAACTCGCCGTTTTGTTCAGTTGTCCCCGCACCGGGGCTATTCTTCTCTGCAGTACCAACTACAGTTCCTGGGGTGACGATGCTCGCCATTTTTTTCACGCTCATGTTTGGGGGGAGTCACCCTATGGGTGACGGGAAGGGGATGATTGAGGCGGGGGCTGTTTGCTTTTGAACCCCCCTCATTGAGTGAAGCGCCAACACTTGATGGCGGTAACACCCATTTTGGAGGAATGATGTTGGTAAGTTGCAGGCATTCTAAACTCTCCTTCAAGAATAATTTCTCCCTCTGGTAGATGAGTTGCAGCGGCGCTGTGCATCATATGTACGATAGGGGCGCATTGTAATGCAGCATCGATGAATGCTCTGTCTGCACCATGAGTTTGAACTCCCCAAGGTGGATTGCATATCACGATGTCAGCACTTGGTAATTCTATTTCTCCAACTCGACCCACAATCGTGTTTCCTAATTTTTGACATAATTCTGCAGCGTCTTTATCACACTCAACAAATGTAACATCTGCACCCAGCAGTTGTGCACCATGGCCCAATATTCCGTTTCCTGCACCCAAGTCGAGAACTGTTTTTCCATCTAGCCCATCGAATCCATCGATTTGTGATAGCCAAAGGGCAGCAAGGTTTCCTTCAGTTTGATACTGCTCAAGTTCGACACTATTGCAAGGATGAGGTGTTAATTTAGACAAGGCGATCGCCAGGTGGCGAAGTTTCAACACGAATCACCAACGTTGACCTTGGTCTTGCTGCTGGCCGTAATTTGCTTGGTGCATTTGTTGAGCTTGCATTTGCTGAGCCTGTAATTGTTGCATTTGATACCTTATGGCTTCTGCTTCCATTCTTAGTCGAGCAATCAACTGGTCTCCAGGTTGTTGGCCACCACAAAATCTGCAGAATTTGGTACCGTCTGCCTGCATTTGCCCACAACTGATACAGAATGCCATGAAACTCCCACTCCAAACTCGTCTTTGAACCCTCGCATTCAACTGACCATCTGCATGAATACTGGCCAGGTTTCGAATTCTTGGGCTAATGCCCTTTCAGTAATGTCTTCAAGTCGAGGGTCTGTCATCATATCTGCTGGGTCAACACCCGCATCCAAGAGTTCCTGAATCAATGCACGGAACTCTCTTTCTATCGGCAAACTGTCATCGATTTCAGGTATACCCGATGGTAGAGGAACACTCTCCTCAACAACTACTGGCGGAGCAGGAGTTGCAGGAGATGGAGTCTCTACAGTTGGAGTCGATTCTGGTTGTTCGGCAGATTGTGGTAGTGCCACAGATTCGACTTCTTCTGGAATCATTTCTGAAACAAATGCATCTTCTACGGCGATTGGAACCTGTTCAACTTCAACAACAGGCTCAACAACTGGGACTTCAACGATTTCAGGTTCAGGTTTTGCTAATCCTACTCCCAATATCTCTGCTTGCTGGCGGGCAAGTTCTGCCGCTTGCCTTCTCGGTAGAGAAACAAATGCTTTGCCAATAAGTGCACTAATAGGATACGGCAAGAAGTAATTCCCTAATGGAGGAAGACTTGGATGTCGGAAACAAAGTATGGTTCTTTTCTCGAACGTTCTTTGGCTAGGAATGTCCAATGAAAATGGTACAGGTGCCAATTCAACAGTGCTCCTTAGCCATCCTTCTTGGGTGACTAATTGCTGCATCCAAGGGCCCATGTCTGCATTTGATATGTTTAGGAATTGGAATGATGCTGCCTTTGGATCAAATCCCTGTTGTGAGATTAGTTCTGCTTCAGCCCTTGGGCGATGAAAAATCCCCATTACAGGTTGGCCATGTTCAATCATGTCTCCGTGTAATTCCAATAATTTTCTCTCTTTACGAGGACAGAGAAGCATGATTTCAAGTCGGGCAGCGCCTGAATCCCAAATTTCCCCCCAGCGTGAATTGGCTTCATCCATCAACTGTTGGAAAGTCATATTCGGAATCATTGCCGTTATGCCCATGCAACCACTATGCTACCGAAGAGAGGTTGACTATTTGGTGATGTAGGATTCTTGGACTGCAAATTCAGCCAGTAATATGACTCCACCTGCAGCCCCTCTAATCGTATTATGAGACAGGGCGTCGAAGCGAATGATATTGCCTTCAACTCTGATGTTGCCTACTGTAGTAGTCATCCCTTTTCCATTCCACAGGTGTTCTTCTCTGTTTGGAGATTCGTCAATTAGTGTATTCACCTCTCTGGGAGATGATGGTAGGCGCAATGATGGTATTTTCATCAATTCACGTACTTCCTCAATCGAGGTTTCACTAGAAACTTCGACTCCACATGATACGAAATGTCCATCTCTTTCAGGAACTCTATTACAAGATGCTAACACTGGAATATCCATGTCCAATAGATGCTTGAGTTCAGCGATTAATTTGTCTTCTTCCCCTGGAATAAACGGGTTCACATTACCCGAAAGAGCATCTTCGTCGAATAATAATCTCCAACCAGCTCCCGACAATGCTTGTCGTGTTTTTATCGTGATTGATTTTATTCCTAATTTCTTCAAACCAATAATCGGAGTTACTACTGGTACAACAGTGCAATTAGTTGCACAAGCATGACCCTCATAGGATTTCATCTCTTCCGGGTTAACTTCAGGAATTACCAATGGTATACCTGCAATTCTGCGGAAAGCACTGGCGTTGGAGAAAACATGAACTCCTCTAGCAACAAGAGATGGTTCGACAACTTCTGCCACATTACTAGGCAATGCTGAAAATGCTATGTCGACATCAGGGATATCACTCATCGAGCAAACCAAAATATCGTATTCGGGACGTCTAGTTTCGAGTCGCCATTCGATCTCTTCGAACATCAGGCCAACACTACTGGGTGAACCTGCAATGGCTACGACATCAAAAAACGGGTGGCCGAAAAGAAGTTCTTGCAGCCGTTGAGCAACAAGGCCGCTAGCGCCTAGTATCGCAACACTATAGCGACTCATGCTTACTCCTCATGTGGGGTGGGGAAGATTCTCCTTATGATGAGTTTCCTTGCAATCGAAGTTCCATCTTTGATGCTACCAAGTTTTGCTTCTCCTACTCGCTTTGAATAACTGATAGGTATGTGTCTGAGTGGAATATTTTGGTGAGCACAAGAAGTATACATTTCAGCTTCAATCTCAAAACGCATACTATTCAACTTCAACCTGTTAATTGCATTCTTAGAGAATGCCCAATATCCTGAGCATAAGTCGTTGATTGGTGTACCGTGTAAAGATACTGCGAGCCATGTTAGGAGGTGGTTTCCGACCCAGTTGGTACTGGTCATTGCATCTTTATGCAAATTTCCGCGTAATCTATCTCCAATAACTATGCCCGAATCTGGAATGGAGGTTACTAATCTAGTCATTTCTTCGGGGAAATATGTACCATCCGAATCCAGCATTACCAGTACATCGTCATCCTTTTCTTTGAATAATTGGAATGCCTGTCTAATTCCAGCACCCTTTCCTTCTCCCCATTGTTCAATAATTTCACAACCCAGTTTCTTGGCTACATCGAGTGTTCCATCAGTTGAGCCACCATCTACAACAACAACTCTAGCATCGAACCCTAATGCTTGTAATTCATCAAATGGGATTCTTGAATATACATCTGCTAGACCCTTCTCTTCGTCAAGAGTAGGCAGCATGATGAACAGGCTAGGCACATGTGGGGGTGGAGGTGCCACAGTCAAGCCTTTCGCTTACATTGGGGCAAGAGTGATGATTTCTACCCAATGTACCCTCACGCCCGTCTCGTCAATTAATGCGTCTCCTCTTCCTGATGCACCCAGAGGATTAATCCAGTATTCAGATTCGCTTTCGATGGATATGTCAAACCCACCATTCCCTGCAAATTTGCAGGAATTGTACCATCCCGAACCTTCGAATTTGTTATCATTAACTATTGCAGTAACGTCTCCTACAAATTCTACCATGACGCAGATTTGGTACGCATTAGTATCATTCACAGAGAACCCATGATTTCCTTCAGTAAGGTACAACCTGTCATCGCCTAGTTCAAAGGGATCTCTACTTCTCAGTGAAGACCAGGGGTCTGGTCGCATATTTTCACCTTCTACCTTGTCAAATTGTGAAACCAAGTTATCGTTTTCAAGAATGTAAACCGTCGAACCGCCAACAGTCCACAGTTTATCCCAATGAGTTGACGCTTGTATGTATTGCATCATAACTCCTTTAGGAGATGCGATAGCATGAGTTATTCCTAGTTTTTCTAGTCTAGGTATATCGTCGAAAACGATTGCTGTCGTAGCAGCATTTTGAATCGAGTGCTCCTGATTAAGGATTCCTAATGTAGGTACAGAAGTAATTCCGATATGCTCCGGTATTGAATAAACATGCCCCCAGTGTTCATTCTCAGTGTAAACAATCGAGTCTTCTGGTAGTTCATTCAGCATTTCAAATAATATTTCATCTCCACTCGAAACAACGTGCAGTTCATCATGTCGTGATAATTCCGAAAGAGCACTATGGGCAATTCCACAAAGTAGTAGTGCAGCAATTGTGATCGCTCTACCGCCATCTGAAGATACGCCTCCTTCTAACTTTGACAATCTCATTCCGACCAATGCTGCAAGTGGAATATGGAATGCATGCATGCTCATGGAGTATAATGCATAAGAAATCATTGAAAGTAATGTGAATCCTTCTAAACCTTCGAAGAGATGAATTGAGGATAGGCCCCAGTTTAATCCAAACCAGGTAGCCAGTATCATCGCATTTCGGTCTTGGCGCAGTGTCCATGCTGACCAAAGGCCAAGTGGTAGTAGGAGGCCAGCATACATCGCCATTGGAACACCACCCTGCCATCCATATTCAGCGAATACAGATTTGCCATCAAAGGCTGGTGAAATAATGATGATGGCAAACAAAATCGCTGCGACTAGTATGCCGAATTGGAACCTTTCAGTAATAGTGATTTTTTTCCTTTTTGAAATTATTATTTGAGCTGCGATTAGGGTTGAAAGATAAATTAATCCAGTGGGGTGAATCATTGCTACAACTAATGCAGTAGTTGCTATTACTCCCCATTGTAGTTTTTTGCCAAACATCATCAAAATCACAACTAAGCCCAACTGGCTGGCAACAGTTGGGTATCCTGAATCAAGGTTTTTAGCAAACAGAGCAGGTGCTAATAGCATCGCCATTATTGTCCAGTGGCCACAATGTAGTTTCTCACCTACTGCCGCAATTCCCATTAGTAGAGATACAAAGCATAAGGTTCCTAAAAGGAAGACTGCATCGTGTGGTGGACCTCCAATCCATGCTGCGAGCATTGGAAATGCTGGTGGATAAATCCAAACTCCAGTCGATGGATGAGATAATGAGAATCCTCCTGTTTTTGATGCAGCATCTGCTAGGGATGCGAATCCTACCCAATCAACACCCATTGGCCTCATGTAAGTGAGTGGGGTTATTGCGATGAAACAAGCAATGGCAGTGAATATCCAAAACCAAGGTGCTCTTTCAATTCTGTTGGTAACATGTACTGGGTTTAATTCCACTCTTATCGCAACAAACGCAGCGATGTTGGATAAAACCATCAGCCAAGTTAACGCCTCTAGGCTCCACTCTAGCATGAAGCATAACCCTGCTAGGCCTAAACAAGTTAGCAATCCAAATGCCGGCGTTAACAATAGATGTCGCTTCATGTCTCCATCTTTGTCAAGGCGTCTAGCTATCGCAAAACCTGGTAGAAATGCGACCTCTAAACCAAGAGACATGGAACTCGCTCTAACTTCACGTCTTCAAACCTATTTGCGAACAATCATCAATTAGAGCCATTTCGGTATAGACATGGCAGAAGTCATCATCCTTCCTGAAGACTACTGGGTCTTCGATTTCACAAGAGGAGAAGATCCTGATTTTATCTGTCCTTACCCTTACCAAATCGGACGCTACGATGAGATTAGACCTGGCATGTACACGCATGAGTTATTCGAAGGTACTAGAGATCTGCATATTGGTATTGATATCGGAGCACCAGTTGGCGAGCCAATACATGCTTTTGGGCCCGGAATAGTTCACTCAAAAGGATTGAACTCCGAGCCCGGTTCTTATGGTCCTACAATCATTGTTAAGCATCAATTAGATGGCAGAGACATTTGGGCATTGTATGGGCATCTCTCAATGGAGTCATTGGAAATGGTCGATGTTGGAATGGAAGTCGAAGAAGGCAGAATCATCGCAACAGTTGGCGATAAGAGTGTCAATGGGGGCTGGGAGCCGCATCTTCATTTCCAACTTTCTTGGGAAGAACCAACAGGCAATGATATGCCAGGTGTGGTCTCGCGTGAAGATAGGGAATGGGCCTTAGAAAAGTACCCTGATCCACGAATTGTATTAGGCCCAATTTACTGATTTATCTGTGCCAGATATTCTTTAAGAGAAATGATTGGAACTATCGCTGAAGGGTTTTTCCCGTGAAGAAGTCCTAAAGCAACGGATAGCCAATCCATCATAATGCACAAGTGTAGTAGGCATTCAAGCAGCGATTCTCCATCTCCGTGAATCCTCCAAGCCAAGTCAGTTGGACAATTGGAGACGAACCAGTCCATCCTCTGTTCAACTCGATTGTGCATGCCGTCCCAAGATAATAATGCCAATGCCTGATTACTTGATTCAGGGTCTTGGTCATCTCCGACGCCTCCCCAAGCAACCGATTCATTGTGGTTTACTTCAGGGAATACTCCGATTCTAGCAAATCTTGCAGAGTTCTCGTTTAGTTGGTTCTTGAAACGATTAATTGCAGGTAATAATTCACTAGGGCCTAAAATAGCGATCGGATTTTCCATCATGTTGAGTGCTAAACTAGCCACATCGCCTTCGGGGTGAGTTATTATGTCGCTATCATCCATGGCTTCTTGCAATCGATCCAGTGCTTCATCTGTTATTTCCGATTGTAGAACTCCAATTTCCACTAGAAGTGATAATTGCCTTGAGAATATGTGTCCAAACGCAGACCTAGGTGGTTGACCCCCTGGGCAAGATATGAGATACATAGATTCTGAAAGTTCGCACATTCCAGACAATATCCCTCCACTTGAGATAACAACAATCGTTCCATCTTGAATCATTGCTTGCTCACAAGCCTCAAGTGTTTCTTCTGTATT
>ENA-ORDA01000615-ORDA01000615.1-marine-metagenome-genome-assembly--contig:-NODE-615-length-34488-cov-5.268257_pt1 | contig 34488 bp, 63 predicted proteins | sample MGYA00237778_ERZ508506 | MGnify/ENA primary metagenome ERZ508506 (study PRJEB26177, sample SAMN06267891) | marine metagenome | isolation source: Monterey Bay, California, USA | place: Pacific... | reverse complement strand
GCTATCATTATTTCTTGTTGCAGATTTTGACTTAACACTATTTTTTATAGCATCCATAGTTTTATTGGAAACTTTCGGACCATCAACAAATTCTGGAGTATCAATATTATGCATATCCATAAATTCTTTTTCAGTCATTTCTGTATCAAGAACATCATCCGCTCTGCGATTAGAAACTTGCTTATCCCAAGTATCAATATTCTGTTCAGCGTCACCTACTCTTTTTTCAACAAGACCATGTGTTTCTTGAATACGCTTCATAAGAAGGCTGGGTTCAACAGATTCTTTGGTATCTGACTTTTTAGTCACCCAATGTTTAGCACCACCTTTAGGTTTTCCTGCTAACCAACGATCAATGATCCCCTCTTCTTTAGTGTCACCACGTTTGGATTTCTGATAAGCATTATACTCTTTACGTCTTGCAGCGTCATCTTCTTTTTCTTTGGGAGTCATTTGAGACACTGGTTTTTTTGCTTCAGACATTTTATCAAGTATTTCTAATCCCAACTCTTTGAGATTTTCTTCATCAACAGATTCTTTTGTTTGTTCAGCAGTTTTTTTCTTATCATTATCTTTTTTAAGAACTGAACCTTTTTCGTCACGATCATCATCGTTATCTTTTTCAGAATCAGCATCTGAAGAAGTTACCTTTGGTTTATCTTGATCTACTTCACCGTCTTTATCAATCGCTTTACTTACAGTCTTACGGCGATTGTGAAGATATTCATCAGATTCATCCTCATCACCATCATTGTCAATGTCTTTATCTTTACGATCTTTGAACTTCTTTTTAACAGCATCTTTATTTACTGCATCAAGTCCTTCAGTTTTTTTCTTCTCTTCCAGTGCTAACATCTCTAAGTATGCGCTGGCAATATTTTGGTTTACTTCATTATTCGGGTCCATTGGTGTTTTCTCCTTACATCCAAATCTGCGCTGCTATTGCACTGGCGGCGGCAACAATTGCCGCCCAAAATAGTTTATTTATTACTTGTACGGTGTGTGAGTTTTCATCCACCTTTTTTTCTATAGCATCTAATTTCTCTGAGAACTTATTCATTCTCGCCCATGAATCATCACGGTATTTTGCATAAGCATCCATTTTTTCTTCAAATCTTGCTATGGTAACAAGAGCATCAGTTAAAGTATCAATCTTTTGTTCAATTCTATCTAATCTTTTATCTGTTGCCGTTGCCATAGTAGATATTCCTATTCTTTTATTATATTTATATATTTTTTAATTATCTACTTTGGCACTTCCACGCCATTGATAGCATGACCAATATTTCGCTTTCCATTTCGGCCCAGGGTCTTTATCACACCCATGCCTTGCCCTAAATGCCGCTCTGCGTTTAGGATCATCTCGTTTAATTTCCATATTCGGGTCACCAAAAGTAACCTTAACAACATTACCTTTGTCGTTTTTTACATACACTCCAAACTTCTTTTTAGAACCAGTTGGTAGTCTGAAAGGATCATTTAATTTTTTATTGCTTTTTTCTTCGCAAAAGTAACTAAAACTAATCATCCTCTTTTCGCGTCCATATATGCAGCATATGCCATTTTTCTTCTCTTGTTTACACTAGCACCTTTAAACTGTGGCGCATCAGACTTTTTAAAATCTGCTATCCATGCTTTCATACCATCACCAACACCTAATTTCTCTGGAACATATGACTCGTTCATACCATCTTCACCCTTAACAACCCAGTGATCACCATTCAAATCACTATTATCATTTGGGCATTCGCATCCCTCTTGTGGTTGATTTGGCTCACATCCACAATCCTCACAAACCATTTCAACGGCTTCATTCATCTTTTTCAATTCTCTCTGAGCGTCTTGCTTCATTGATTTAGCATAACTTTTATAGTTAGCGGGAATTTTGCCCATATCCTCAATTTCATCATTATCTGCCATACCAACATAATGCCAAAAATTTACATTACTTTGGGCTTCTTTTTTATTTGTGGGTTTTTTGTAATACTTGAAAGGATTACCTTTAAGTTCTGGTGTTTTTGCCTCATCAATTACACTTTCTTTGATCTTTTTCATCTTCTTTAAACGAGAACCAGAAACTACATCAGTTTTACCATCATCACCTTTGAAAATATAAGAAACGTCTGTTCCTTGTCTCTCAACAGTTTTAGATAAACTACCAGTTTTTGTGACTCCTCTAGCGTCTTGATATTCCCACTTAGATTCATCAAGTTCAACAGATTCTTTTACTAAGCGGTCTATAATCATTCCATCTGCTTTAGATGACATATTATTTTTAGCGCCGGAAATATTCCTTAGAACTTTTGATTTAAATTCAAGATTAAATGCGTGTATATCTTTAACTTGATAAAACCATATATCACGACTTGCTCCTGAGCCTCTACCAAACGGTTGAGCATTATAGTGGTGATACAAATCTTTAGAAATTGCATTAGGAGATTTTTTCAAGAAATCATCTATATCTTGAACCATCTTTGGGTTTTTAAATTCATATTTAAATACCTTTGCTGGCTTAGAAGCCTCATCAAGTTCAACAGACTCTTTATACATATTCAATTCAAATGGTTTTGAGCCGCCCCTATTATAGACCTGTACTTGAATATTACCTTTATCACCTTTCAAACGATATGTATTTGTTTTACCATTTCCAGGTTTTCTTGGACCCATAGCAACTTTATCATCAATCTCATCTGAATCAACAGTAATACCGAATTTTTTCTTTGCATGAGCATATGCATGTCCCATCGCACCTGAAAAATCTCTATGATACAATTCATATCCTGTACCAGATATTTCTTCAAACTGCATAGAATGTTGACCAGTACCTTGCTGCACTTTTTTTGCATCAGCATATTTCTTATATGGCTTTCCTTGGTTTACAAATTTACCTTTGGTCATACGTTGCACTTGATATCCAGATTTTTCTTTTGCTCCCATTCTAGTGTCAGGATGAGCATCCGACAGATCAATGACACGAATTTTACCTTCTTCGGATGCCTCATCAAGTTCAACAGATTCTTTAATTTGGTCACCAACCTTATACTTTTTATGATTAATACTGAAAGAACCACCTTTATTACCATCTTTTGCTTGCTTGATATTCATCTTACGCATAGCATCTTTACTGCCTACTGCTTGAACAACTCCTTTAGGGTCTTGATAATAGTATTGGTTAATACTATTTTTCATAGAGATTGCTTCATCAACAGATTCTCCGCGCATGGAAGCCAAAGATTTTTGTGTGGAAGTCATTGTGCGAGTAGGTTTCTTACGTCCAGTTTTTGTACGGCCCATCGCGGCATCATGTTTGTTGTTTCTTTCACGCTCTTGCTTGAGCCAATCACCTTTTATTTTAGGTGCTTTTTCATCAAGTTCAACAGATTCTTCAAGTTCAAATGCATCAAGTTCTTCTTCTATTTCCAAAAGTGCCTCAAGAAATTCCTCTTGAGTTACGTCATCTTCATTTCTAGTTTCGTTTTCTTTTATAAATTGAAAAATATCTTTCATCTTATTTGCCCTTTACTTTTGCTGCTAAGTCTGAGTCTGCTTTGCCCCAAGTACCACTTGACTTAGTTACAAATGAATTTACTCTTGCCATACCCCATTGTTGCGGAGTCGTTCCTGGTCTATGGCCTGTGCGCCATGCTGCTACACCTCTATTATAAACTTTTCTTAAAATACCTACTGGCATTCCAGATTTTTCTGCTTTGTTTTTGAGACCTTTAGTATTCTCATTCACATCTTCTGGTACACAATTTGGAACATTTTTACCTTTTTTCTTTTTCATTCCAACTTGTTTGTAACCATCCCAACAGTCCTCATCATACATCTGCTTGAATTTTTTTGTATGTTTAGAAGGTTTAGTTTCTGCATCGGCATCTCCAGGTGCTGGTTTATATGCACGATCATTATCATCATCCATCTTTGCACCTTTTTTGAAATGTGCATCTCTTTTACTTTTTGTGGATTTTGACATATCACCAGCATAATACTTTGCTGGTTGAGTACCCTCTTTATCTTTAATATCTGAGTCTTGGGCTACTTCTTTTACTTTTTTCTTACTAGGAATATAGTTTTTTTCTGCTTCCTTACGATATGAATCAGTTCCAAGTTCATTCACTCTTTCTTCAATAGGCTCAACTGAAGTAATCCACTTACGAGTTGTTGTACCATCTTCCTTTTCAAGAATCAAATAATTTGAACCTCTTACTTGGATTATTGCTTGCTCTTGAATGTTTGTAATCATAACCATATCACCGACATTAAAGATATTACCCTCAACAAACTGTTCTCTTATATCAGACACACTTTCCAGTTTGACATGATTGTGAAACTCATTTGCTTCTTTAAGGCCCATACCTTTTCTTACTGCATTAAACAATTCTTTTGCACCTTTGTCTGACATGGTTGTAGGTAGACCTTGTGCAAAAGATACAAAATCATTGTCTTTGGCCGCTGCGCGTTGTTTAGTTCCAGAAGCACCTTGAACACCTTCAGAATCTGGATCACGCTGCCCAGCACTAATAACACTTATTGTTTTAAAATTATAGAAGCCATGCTTTCCTTTAACACCATTATATTTTTGAAGGCGAGTGTCAAATTCATCTACTCTATCACTACCCACCACCATAACAAGATTTTGGAAACCTTCATCATGCATTGCGCTTGCCGCGCTCCATGCATCTTTCACTGATGTATTCATCATAATACTACGCGATTGTTTAGGAAACATCTTACGCAAATATTTAACTTTTTCGTTGTATGATAATGGATTTTTTTTATCATCATTAGTTTGAGAAACATAAACTCTGTAAGGATTACGACTTGCTTTTTTACTAAGAGCATTAAGTATGAGACCATGACCAGCAGTAGGTGGATTCATTCTACCAAAAGTAAAATATATTGTTTTTTCTTCTTCTACTAGATATTGCTTAAATGATGTAAAATTAACTGCCACGTTTCTCAGCCCCTGTATCTGGCGCAGTTTTATTTACTTTTCCGAATCTTTCTTTTTCTCGCTGTCTCACAACAGGCAACATCTTCTTCGCAATTGCTTTAATTCTAGGTTGCATTTTAGCAATTCTTTTTTCAATTTCAATTTTACGCGCTGTGCTTTGATCTTGTTTATCTGCACCTTTTGTAAACTTCTTAATAAGAACTTTTTTCGCCGCTTTTTCAGCCCTTTTCATCAAATCACCTTGAGTTGCTTTACGCCGTAATTTTTTCTCTCTCTTAATAGCATTTCTCTTGGCATGTCTCTTAAACATTCTACTACGAGCAAGACGTTGCTGCATATTTAAAACTTCATCAAGGTTATCTGAGTTGTCGCTTTCCTCTGATTCAACAGACTCTTTAAAATTCTTGCTGATCTTTTTACCGATTTTAACGCCTAAATCATTGCCAAGTTTTACAAGTGCGTTCAAGCCCTTGCCAGTTTTATATGCCGATTTAAGCATACCTATCATGATATCTGTTGAAACTTTTGCGGCGGTTGCCAACATTACAATCTCTGCCATTGGTGGCATATCTTCAGTTAAGTTTTCTGAGTTATCGCTTTCCACAGATTCTTTTGCTGCCATTACTGGTTTTCTGTTATCCTTATAAGAGGAATAACTTTTAGGAACTCCATCAAACTCGTCTCTCCTAAATCTCAAATCTTTTCTCTTTGCATTCTTTACTTCATTCCCATAATCTTCATCACCCTTATCAGCACTCTGCCCAAAGGTAGAATTTCTCATGGCATCTAAATCTTTTTGGAGTTGTTTCATTCTGCTTTGGGTCTTGCGGTTGACCATGCGAGAACCTGGTCTCATCTGAGCAAGTTCATCAAGTTCTTCGCGGATTTTTTTGATTTCATCTTTATGCCTAAGTCTTGCTTTTCGCAAATCAGCATTTCTGTCTATACGATCTTGTTTTCTATCAAGAGGTGTTTCTTCAGATACAGAAGGTTTATCATGGGTATATCCCATTTTCTTCATTCTTAAATGATCTTCTTCTTTTTCTGCTTTGTAACCTTTACCCGTTTTTGGGTCATACATCATATGTGGTTTAAAGTCTTTTGACTCGAATAATTGCCTGAATGTTTTCATTAGTTCCTACCTGCTTTGTCCCATCCTTTTATAATCTCTGGAGAAAAGTTGTTGTATGAAAATTCCATACGATCAACAAGTTTCACCGCTTCACCACCAAGTTTATCAATTGCTACATAACCTTCTTCACCAGTAACCTTAAATCCATCTTTGGTCTGAACAAAGGTATCTATTTTCTTCATACTATTAAGGTTATTTATAAGTTTTAATTTTACAACTACGATCAATTTTTGCAAATCAAACATTTTTTTAAGGTTAGATTTGTTTTTTGGTGAGAAAAACTTCAATAATTCATCTCTTTTTTCGGCTTGGACAGTCTTACCTCTATCAGATTTTCTTTTATCAATTTCTTTTTGAAACCGCATCTTATGCCAATCAATAAGATTATCAACATGCTGGAGTGTATCGTCCACAGTTTCACCCTTGCGAACATAGGTGTTATTAAATGTCTCTATAGATTGAGCAAGGCTCTTATTACCTTCAAGATATTTAAGAGTAGACGATGAAATAGAATTAAATAATCTACCTATCTCAGATAAATTCTGATTCACATCATTTGTATCTTTTTCACTCATTGTGACATGAGTAACACCTCTCAATAAGGCATCTTGGCTCCACACATTCTTTGATGTTTTAAATCCACTTACATCAACGTCATAAACTGCGTTCATATTTTCAAACGCATCACCGACATAAGAAGTATGCCATACAATTCCGATCTTACTATTCAGTACATCCTTGGCAGTATCTGAATCAGCGTCTAGTGCATATAGTATGGTATTGGGTTGAAAGGTGACGTATCTTTTTCCATGAATCGTTTTTGTTGACAAATCGTTTCTGGAATATAAGAAGTCTCCTTGGACCACACCTTTGATGCCCAACTCTGGCAAGTACTTGAGTGCGTCTTGTAACTTAGCATTAAGATCACCAGAAGTATCAGCATCAATATCAGTTGCAGATTTATAGACTTTAGAGTTTTTGTTGAATATGCTTTTTTTGGCAACAAAAAAGCGGTTATCACTCGGATCAATACCAGCAAATATAGCAGGAGAACCATCCCATTTAACACTTACATTTCCTTCCTTAACTCCACTTAGCACATCTCGCATATCACGTAGAGCAAAAATTGCTTGTCTTGTACCATTCACACCACCATATAACACTTTATCTTCAATATGCCTCATATGCATATTCTTTTTATTACTTGCAGAATTCACAAAGTCTTTCATAAAGTGTCCTTCACTTGTACTTAAAATTGTATATTATTTATATAAAAAAACCCTCACTTTAAATGAGGGTTTGATGTGATCCTATCAAGATGTTACTTGATAGGGCTTATTCCACTTTCCGATATTGATATCAATATACCAACCAACATCAAAATAGTCGGTCATGATATCAGAATTGTCGTGGTTGCCATTCATCATAACATCTTTGAGTTTGGTCAAGAACTTTTCAGCAACACCACTATAATGACTTGCAATCCAGTAGTGGTTTACATTGTCATGGGTAGAACCAAAATCAATTGACCCTTGAGACAAGTTAACTACGAGTGTGGAATGATTATCTACACCAATAGAACCTTTCATACCGAACTCTTTCAGTACCGCTTTAATCGCGGGAGCGATGGATTTTTTCTTTTCTTGAGACATATAAGCCATTTGGAAGCCCTTTCAGTGACTAGTGATTCTCTTTACTCTTATAAATTAGCATAAGAAACTTGGCGTGTCAACAATTAAATCTTCAAGTTGATCGTGAACTTCATCAAGATCATCAAAAACATAAGATTCAAATGTCACTGTATCATCTGAATTTATTGTGTAAGTCACATCATAGCCGTGTGCAAACTCATCCAACATATCATAGTTAAATGTAGAATTTGGTTGAATTGTAAAACCATAAGTCATAGTTTCTTTTCTCCATGTAAATTCTTGGCATTAAAGGTCAAAGGAGTCCAAAGTGTACTGAAACCCATTTGAGCCAAAGTAGTTAAAGTTTCGGCAAACCAAACCTCATAGAAGTTAGGATCATGCTCTTTCAAACTTCCTTGATTGTGAAGCATATCATACCGCTTGATTTCTTTCACGATCAAAGGGGCATTTGCCAACCGCGCATCACACAGTTCTTTCCGCTCTGCCCTATTACCGACATAACTAGGAACTTTTGTAAGAAACCAAACACCTTTTGCTACCGTATCACCAAACAGTTTTTGAATATCTTCCATTTCAACATCTGTATCTTCTACAGTGTCATGAAGAACCGCGATAGTACCAGCAAGTTCAATAGTGGCTTGATCAAATCCAACATTGGCGAGGTGATCCATAACCATACTCGCAACAGCGATAGGATGAGTTACATAATCCTCACCAGTAAATTTCCGCTTTTGACCAGCATGAGCAACAGTCGCAAATTTCTCAGCATCATTATAATTCATAGTCATTGGGAACCCTCCAACTTTAAAGACATTAGAACCATTACCATCATACCCATGGCAGGAACTGTCAATTCAAGTAAAAAGAAACTTACTGAACATAATAGAAATATTAAAGTTGACGATTTCATATGATTCTCCTTTCAAAGAATGTATATCATATGGGTTATACCTTGTCAAGTGTATAAATACAGTAAACCATGTTATAAAAACGGATATTGTAAATGAAAACATTTCAGCAGTTCAGTGAAGCATTTAACACAAAACTTAACTGGAAAAATATTTCAAGAGGAGCAAAATTTAATCCTTCGGATGAGGCTAGTGGGTTCAAGTGGGTCACATATTCTGCAAATTTAAAAGATGGTAGAGTAATAGAAATTAACTATATGTACAAAGATTTTAGGCGAAGGGCAGTTGAGATTATATTTGAAGTGAATCATAGTAGTTCTACTACTGGTGGTGGTAGTCAAATGGAAATATTTGGGGCTGTAATTAACCATATTAAAGATTGGATTGGTGAACATCCAACGATAAGGACTGTGTGGTTTACAGCGGAAAAAGAAGTTGGTGCAGACAGTTCTAGTAGATCAAAATTATATTCAAGACTTGTAAAACGATTTGCGAGTCAAGTTGGTTTTGATGTGCGTAGCACAAATGAATTGGGAGATGACTCTGTAACTTATTACCTAAAAAGAAAGAAATAAAATGAAAACATTTCAACACTTCAGTGAAGCATTTGATACCAAAGTCAAATGGAAAACTATTGAAAAACAAGTAGAGGATGATGCAGAATATTATCTCTATGAAACTAGAATTGATGATAGAAATATAATACTTATCTATACGTTAGATAAAGAGGACGATGGTAGTTTCAGTTGCGGTGTTGTATTTCGTACTGGATCAGCCAAACCTGGAGTAGGTAGTGGAACGACTATCGCAGTAACTGGAGAAGGCTCTCAGATGAAAATACTTGGGGCTGTAATTAACCATATGAAAGAATTTATCAAAAAACGTAAAGATATTAGTATCGTTGAATTTTCGGCAGATAAGGGTAGAGATGGATCAAGTACAAGTAGAACGTCACTATACAAACGATTAGTTAAAAGGTTTGCAAATACATTGGGATTTTCATTAGAAATTGAATCTCAACGAAATATGGATACTTTTATTCTAACAAGAAAAAAATAAAATGAAAACATTTCAGCAGTTCAGTGAAGCATTTGATACCAAGGTAAGATGGAAACAAACTCAAAGTAATGACTTGAGAGATAGGTTTATGTCTAAAGTTGATGATAAGACTATAGAACTAACATATATGTGGGAAATGACGCCTAATGCTCCTAAAACCAGAGTCAATATAGTATTTTCAACTCGCGGTGGCTCTGATCTAGCAGGTTCAGATAAAATAACTGGTACAGGTTCTCAAATGCAAATATTTGGTGCTGTGATTAATCATATTAAAGAATGGATAAACAAAAATCCGAAAGTATTTTTCGTATCTTTTACCGCATCTAAAGATGAAGATGAAGGTCCAAGTAGAGCAAATCTATACAGTAGATTAGTGAAAAGGTTTGCATCTAAGATGGGATTTTCTTTTGAAGAATTAGACGCTGGGCATATTGTGTTATATACTCTAACACGAAAATAATTCAGTTTCTTTACAAATCTTACATTTTTTAATTTGCGTCATAAATTACTTTCTTCCTACATCTATACACATTGCTACAATAGCAAATATTATAGGGACTGCAACCATAAGAATAATAATTTCATTCGTCATTGTCATGAGTCCCAAAATCACCATTATTTACTAGAATAAACACACAATGCACTATTATGTAAATGCAGCCTATATTCACAAAGATTTCTGAAGTCATCTTATTCTCCCCTTATAGTTTTAAAGGTTTCATTACCAATCATGAATGTAATACAAGTCATCATAGCGGATAGTATTAAAAGCACACTCATAAAAAAGAAGTGACCAAAGTTTGGATTACTAATCATCTCAATAAAGAAATGACCAGCAAAAATCCAACCGCTTATCATACCCATAGAAGAAAATACAAACAATAAGTAAATATATGCCTTCACAAAGATATTCATTATACTTCATCCCTTACAAACAAATCCTCAATAACATCTATCACGATACGAGTAGACATAAAAGTAAACATTGTACTTAACCAAATACCAAAAGAACCATAGACCATTTGCTTTGTAGCCGTCCAAGGAACACCATCTGTTGTAACAGTGTCAAAGAGAAAAATAAAGGTTATAAACCACATTGATGCAGTTACACCAATAAGGGTTAAACCAAACATTGCAGATAATGCATTATCAATAGTTGTACTAATACGTTTCATTTCATTTCTCCATTAAATATACGCTATAGCGCAAAATCATTAAATATACGCTATAGCGCAAACTATAGCATATATCATTACTGTTGTCAATCTTTTCTTCGTGTTGTGTCAATATGCCCATTCTTATATGCCAGCCATACCGTTACTATCGGCCCACCAATTATAAGAGCCATTCCAAAGAGTATATCACCCAAGTTAGTAAGTGTTACCATTAAATCCATTACCAAGCCTCACTCATTATTTCACTTCTATATTCGCTCACTGGACCGAGATACTTTTCCATTTTGCTTATAGCGACACGTTCACTTACCGCTCCATAAATTATGGATGCAATATCATCGTCACTATAGCACTCTACACAAATATCCCAACCATCTTTATTATAATTGCGAATAGCGAAATTTTTTACACAAGCCACAAGTTCTGTGAGTTCATTTTCTTCATATTTAAAAGTCATCTTATTCTCCATGATCATATGCACAGTGTACAGTTTTCTTATCTTTCCAAGCAAATATTACCTTGTAATACCAACTCTCATTCTTATTCCTTAGTATCTGCAAAGGAGAACTATCAAGACCGTCTTTGTTCCGCTCTGCGACATACTCTTCAACAGTAAAAGAATTCATCAATTCTTTCATAAACTTTGCTTTGGTGAAAGGTCCACCATACTTAAACCGCGCAATAAAGAGGTCTTTTGGTTTACCGATACGAGTAGGATGAACATTAACACCATTTAGCGTTACAGAAGGCCAAACAGGGCGACCCTCATAATCACCAGTATAGTGAAGGTATCCACCGTGATATGTGAAGTCATTTTTATTGAACTGAGTCATTTGCTTCTCACTTTCTATCATATGTTACACCTTACTCATAAAGTGATTCTATTCAAGAGTCAAGTCATATTTTATGACATTCCACTAATAATCCTCATCTTCATCTTCATCTTCAGTAAATAGTTGACCAGTGTTATTTGCTACAACCAACCAACCTAGTACACCCATACACATTAGATAGCCTGAGAGTGAACCTAGATACATGAGGACTAATCCCATTCCCCCAAATACTACCGCGAACATAACCCATAAACCATTCATATTAAAAGTTCTCCAATTTGCATGTTAAGATTATCTATCATGCCTTGAGTGGCATCAACAGCCCGTTGATCTACGGGATTTTGTGCGAGAATTTCTTTTAAGTTGCTTTCACACGCTGCAACATAACCTTGTAGTGTTTCAATCATTGTCTTATCCATAAAGTTCATGATTCTCTCCTTTAACACTTAATTAACTTACCACCAACATTACAAGTGGTGAGATTTGAATTTAAATTATTATTTGATCTTGGAAAGTTATGAAGGTTATTACAGACCTTTACTGTCTTATAACCGATAATCCTAGAAGTAGGCGTATTCAACGCTGTATGACGCCCTAGAAGCGCACCTATAGCACCCGCTATGTACTTACCACTACCATTACCAACTTGACTACCAATCAATCCCCCAAGGGCCATTCCAGCCCACTCATTTTGCGTTTGATATACTGGAACCTTTACTAAGGCACATTGAGCAGTGGCATGTCCAGCGAGTAGGACAGAGGCCACCAGAAGCGATTTGATCATGCGACTTCCAACATTGAGAAAGGAACTTGAACATCAGTCATACCATGCCGACCATAGTTCATATTGACTACAGCCTTTTTGCTGTTAATCTTGACAATAGTTCCGGGGGTCTGTTTGGTCTTTTGAACGACCATCACTTTTTGCCCTACCGAAAAAGTGGCTTGGGCGGCAATCATTTTGATCTGATTTGCATAATGCATGATCTGGCTCAGTTCAGTTTGGTCCATTTTCATCATTGCTTGTTTGATTTCAGTAACAGTCATTTTTGCGTCCTTTCAAGACTAAGTGATTCTCTTTACTACTACAATCTAGTATAAGAGTAGAGATTTGTCAAGTATTATCCAACTTGTGCATTAATGATTTCAACCAACTGATCAGCAAAAACATTATCAAGTTCTTTGTCAGTGATCACATTCATTTTCCGCACTCGCTGAAACTTAATGTCATAAAGGTCATGACCGTTCAATTCAATTGAAACATAACCTTTCCATTTGACCATACCGCCAGTTTTAAACCGTAATCCCTCAGTGCTGGTCTTGACAAAATCTTTTGCGCCCCAAGCACCAAATGCCCAGAAGTCTAACGCTTTGATTTGGTCACGAATTGTTTCTGCGATGCTCATGTGATTCTCTCTTTCTCTTGTTCACATATTCATAACATTTGAATCACATACTGTCAAGTTGTTTTTTCTTGTTTCATTTCTCGCAAGATTTTAACAGCCTCTTGTCTGCATTCTGCACGACTATTTTCCCATGGGCTACTATCTATCAGCAATCCCTGATAACGATGCGTGGCGGTCCTACACCCCACACTATCTGTTGAGATGGAAATATCCTTGGTCAACCAATATTTATTATTCATCATTAGACTGAACCTTCACCGTTATATACACCTTTTTTTGCGGCAGTATAATAATCTGGAATTGGCAATTCTCTTTTTACCAATTCAGCAGCATATTTTTTAGCGGCAGTTTCGTTCATTGATCCTTTAGTATGACCAATAGAACCGCAATCAGTAGCGGCAGCATTTTCATAATACTCAACCAATTCTACATCTGTTAAAATTGTTACGTTATTCATCACTTATCTCCTAATCTAACAACGCCTCTAACTGGCGGGTTGCATCACGTAAAACCATTTGAGCATCACGTAAGCAAGACTCTAACAGATAACCACCACCTTGATAAAGGCTGTTTGTGAGATACTGAATTTCTTCTTCACTATCAGCAATGCACTCTTTCAAGGCAGAAATCTTTGCGGAGTTTGTCCAAGTCATTATTATATCCTCTATAATGGAGTTTCAGTAACAATTATGCGGCGACCAAGATTTTTCATCACACAGTTCTCGGTATAGACTTTTACCGCCCCATCGTCATACGTGACAGTGATCAGAGTTTCGCCATCAGCATCATCGTGGATTGATGAAATCTCACCAATGCCAATACGCCCAGAAGCGTAAGGCCGTACAACACCCATTCCAACATCAAACATTGATCACTCTCCTTTGATTACATTATATGAATACATGATTCGTTAAGGATTGTCAATAGTTATTTGAGATTATCGGGCTTTTCTGCCATAGCCATCCAATCTTCTTCCCGCAAGCCATACCCAATATCATATCCTTCATAATAAGCAACATGGTGGATGGGCCAAACTTCTTTGCCATTCTTTTTAGGTTTGTTATTCATACCATCTTTCATACCATCATCAAATGCATTTTTTGCACCTACCAACCAGGAGGTGTCATCTTCTTTATTCATCTTCTCTTTCCTTGTTAAAAATGTCCAGTATCCAGCCACATATCAGCATGATATACAGCATCTGTAAAATAATCGCATTGAATTTGATCAAAATCACACCGTAGCAACCAATGATCACCCTCATCCAGAACTACAATATTATGCCCTTGATGATCGCGAGTGGCACGTACCACAGGAACAACTGTCTGCACAGCGGTATAGTCTTCAAAAGAAGTTTCGGTTAGATTTGACATAGGAAAAATCCTTTCATGATTATATCTACAGTGCATACATAATGCATCCTAGCGAGAATGTCAAGACTTGATCAGTAAATAAAATAATTTATTTTAGGGATTGACAAACAGGATATAGGCGTGTTATAGTGAACTGACAACCTATCCGAATCACCTGCCCCAAGCATACCTCGTCAATCCATCTTAACATGAAAGTAGTATGAATGTCAAGACAAAAAAAACCACCCAATCGGGTGGCCTTTGCTTCGCTATCTTGAGGTTGATTAATAAGAGGTCGCGTAAATCATATCTTCCACTGCTTCCACGCAACCTTCGGTATCAAGAGCGGCACAAACAGCCGCCTCAAAAACCTCAACCACATCATTACCAGCAACTGTCTCGGAACCCCGTATAGTCGCTTGTATCCCATCTCCAGGAAATGCTGTGATCGTACCTACGTCATGATAATGAAAACCATCAACGGTATAACCAATGCTCCAAACAGGTGTGTTATAATCCCACTCACCATCACGATCTAGAACCCGCTCCATATTAAAATGAATTGAATTATCAGAACCACGACGATTAACCTCACGCGCCATATAACCATGACCAGTGATATTCGCTGAAACTGCACTTTGCATCTGAAACTCTCTTTCTTAACTGTTTCCTTCAATTACAGTTATGGCATGATTCGTAACCATTGTCAACCCTAAATCTTTAAGAAAGTATGCCCCGCACCTCATGTTTTCCCGATAACTTTCAATCTCGTACACTAGAAATTCCAACAGTCGCACGCGAATTTCTCTGTTGTTCAAACGGTACATACTTACTTAAAAACTTAGTTGCTGGGCCTTTTGAATTGGGCGCGCCCCCATCCATCCAACCCAGACCAGACTTCTCTGGGTTGACCCTATATCACCTTGCTTCGCCATAGATTTCAATTCATATAGGGAGAACCTACTTTCGCTTTTTGTGGCGTTAATTTAAACCATCGGACCTTCTCCAACAAGTGATTCTTTCTACTCTTACACTATACTCTAATTACGCTGCCGTGTCAAGTGCTTTTAATTTATCTGTTGCCGCCACAAGCATTGTTATTTGATTATCATAAGCCTCATCAGACAAATCTGCCAAAAGATAGACCATCGCGCTCTCTAGGTAACCCGCGATATAAGCATGATTATTATCACCATACTTATTCGTTGCGCTCTTAGATAGATCAGATAGAACCATCCTCGCTACCGACATTTTAGTTTTCATATCCATTACACCAACTCCAATGCTTTTTTCAACAACATGCTTGCGCCATCATCAGAGGCAAAGCCATGCTCAGAGGCGAAATCCATGGTAGACGAACCAAAGACCTCAGAAGCCATGCCCTTTGTAGTAAGAACATAGGCAACCATCTCAGGTGACTTACCGTAACCGACAAGACCATCAGTATCTGAATACATCTGGATGCCGCCATTGTGGGCTGAAATATAATCTACTGACATTCGCAAGTCCTTTCAAGTGATTCTCTCTACTCTTATAAACTAGCAAAAGAATACTATCTTGTCAACACCTAAATTGTCGCTCCTATAGTTAATTCATTTGGATTTGCAATGAACTTAAAGGACGGGTTTGCACTCATTTTTGCTTCACATGCACTCAGTAGAGTAACCACCAAACCTAATACTACAATTCTTTTCATTTGTTTTCTCCAATCTCAATCTGTCTTTCAAACTCAATAAGACGTTTATATACACTGATCAACTCAACCACGATAGCCCATGACTTAACCACATACTGTAAACTACCTTCTACCCGTCCAAATGCTCTAATAGTCTGTTGTAATACACCTAGAGTAATAGTGCCAGCAAGGATAGTTGGCCCTAACGCAAGATAAGGAACCAGCACCATCCCTTGGAAATAAGAGTAACGAGCCATGTTAAAGTAAGCATAATGAAAATATGATTTGAAATGAATATCTCTCACCCAATCAAATAACTCTGCTAAGGTCTTAGGCTGACCCGCCTTCGGATCATCTTCAGCGTGTACCAGCACCTTACGATAGCCAGCCTCTCTCTTTTGAATATCATACTCAATGCCAGGAAGTTTAATTCCTACCGCTGCCAATAGTAAAGTACCACCCAAGGCAGTAGCAATAGCAACCCACATCAGAGAATTAGATACCTCGCCCAGTATAGGTAAGTGAGTTACAGCCGCACTCAGCCCGATCAGAATAGGAATGAACGCGATTAAAGTCATGATTGCTTCCATCAGACCAACCCCAAGGTCTTCCATGATACGAGCGAACTTAATAGTATCCTCTTGAATACGTTGTGACGCCCCCTCTAGACCTCTAGCATACTTAAACTTATCGTGGTAATACTCAACCATACTAGTACGCCATCTGAATATCCAATGAGATACAAAGTATTTTGTAACCACCGCAACCGCAATAAACTTTGCTGCCAACCATCCAAATGAGGCCAATGATCCATAGAACTCAGCAGGTGTCACACTGCCCGGAGTAGCCAATGCCTCTTGGAGATTATTATAGAACACCCCAAACCATTCATTGATAGCCACATCTATCTGTACCTGATACCATGTAGAGCATAGAATAGCCAGAGTACCTAGAAGTGACCAGTGCATCCAATGCTTTTGTATAAAGAACTTAAACATCTGCTTTGATCATCTTCTGCTTCAGAACTTCGTGGGCCTCATTCAGTTGCTCCCACTTAGCCTCAAAAGGTTGACGCCACTTCTTAACATCATTGCGAGTTCCATATGTCAATGAGATACAATCATCAATGAACCTCAGAACCTCTAGTCGGGCATGAGTATCCATATCTTCAAACTCAGTCTTTCCTATAGAGCGAGTAACCGCCAGTGCCATATTATAACCTATCGTGGTATCCATCATGGTCTTGTTCCAATCTTATATTGTCTCTTAAAGGATTTACGTGTTGTGTTCTTACTGGAGAATTGTTTAAATTGTGTGTTAATTTCCCCTCCGCTTTGCATCGCTTGATTCTGTTTTATCAGGCTTTCTTTCAGATCATGGCTTTTTTGTGTTACCACATCGTCCATCTTCTTATCCATCGCGATAGTATCACTCATATCCTTGAGAATTTCATCATATTTTTCTTCATTTACATCAATGACATTACCGTCAATCATTTTAAGACTCATTTTATTCTCCTTTTATTGAATTATATCATAAAAAGAGTTGAATGGCAACCCCTTATCATATAAATATATTTAACTATGATGTACTTATCCCCACCATAAAGACTTTCCTTATTATACTATACGAATATGATTCTGTCAAGGAGAATCTTTTGGTATGTCTTGATAGAGCATTTGTGATCTTTCACTTACAAAGAGTGATGTATATCCATTACCATTCGGTTGAAACTCACCTTCCATCAATTTACCAGCACCTTTTGAGTTCTTGGCTTGTTCAAGTTTCTTTGCTTTCTCTCTATCATAGGGAATTTTATACAGGCGGTGTCCTCTCTCTGATGTATGCATCCATAGTAGAATAGTACTTCCTTGATCAGTTATTTCGTGATGAATATAATTGAATTTACCATTTGGTTCATCATTGATTGGTGCGCCAGCCAATAGTATAAGTTGATATGACATGAATATAAAGAAGGCGAGTTGAGTTGGAAGTGCAATAAGTTTAAGTATAAATGATGCATTTGAATAGTATATAAGGCTTGCTGTGTATATACAAGTAATCGCGATTATAATTATAAAGAGTGTTATCATGGTATTTCCTAAAATTGTTGAGATGGAAGTGATCTATCTGATCCTCTTTGTGGACGAATCTTTACATCTATTTGATCGTTCATATCATAGATATTACCATCCTCATCCACCATAAAAGAGAATACTGGAACTTCCTCTTTAAGTCTAACCTTTACAGAACGACTCATGTCAAGCGAAACTGGATTCATATCCATAATATCAATCGTTACTGGAGTGGGATATTCCTCATTTTCATTACTCAATGATGTACTGTAATTATGAACAGTCACAATGTACTCACCAGGAACAATCGCATTAATTGAAAGTGTCTCAAGATTTCTTTGAATTAATATCGTATCACCATTCAATTGAATTAAATCATTTGTATCTCCAAGATCATCACGCTCAAGTACCATGTATCTACCATCCTTTGATGAAAAACCAACAATAGTATCGTCTGGACCCTTTACCCATAAGTCAATATCAATACTAGACTCATCATCCCACGACGATGTAATGATAAACTCTGATCTAGGATCAATCTTGCCTTCTTCCGCAATCGGATTGATAAGCAAAAATGCAATCAATAAGAGTGACGTAAACCCAATCAATAAATTAAATAAAAGATCAGTAAACGCTAAATTATTACTATACTTTCTCATCTGATGATTCCAACATAACTAACTGAAACTTAATTATAATAGATGAAACTAAACCAGCAAGCGTTGTCATCAATGCAATACCCATACCAGACGCAAGTGTACCTATCACTGCCTTCATTGCAGATGCACTCGTAGTGTCAACATTCGTGAATGTAGTCGTTAGAACTAACAAAAAACCTATCAATGTTCCTACCATACCTATAGACATTACAACATCAGACGAAAACCATAAAAAGTCTGTGTTTCTATGATCCTCATATGTAAACTGCTTACGCCAACTCTCAATACCAATCTTGAGTGTGGTAAGAAGAAAGATAAACCCAATCAAAAAAGTAATGCGTGAAGCATCATTCTCATATACAAAATTAAATACCGAATATTGATATTGTAAAAATGTACCAAATAAACCTAACAAGACAATGCTTGTCCACCATTTCCAAAATGCCATCGTTAAAATCCTTATGTTAATATAGTAATATATATCATTATATTAAGTATAGAATTGCAATAGGCAATTTCTTGCCGATATAAATAATATTATGTGAAACCAAAATGAAAGGTTAATAAATATGGAAGTTTTAAATAAAGTTAAAGCATGGGCTGGCGCACTCGCTGAAGTAGGCGTAAGCATCGCAGCCCTTATGATCGTACTTGAAGTTCTGGGAGTGGGTGCAGTTCCATTCATTCCAGCAACAAGCGTTGTAACAAATGTTGCAACAATGCTGGCGGCACTGGGCGCACAAGGTGTAATCGGTCTTATCGCGGTCTGGATTCTATACGAAATCTGGTCACGTAAATAAAAAAATAGGGGGGAAAAATCCCCCCTATCATACTCATTGAGATATATTCTCAACCTCAATCTCTTTCTGAGCCTCTTCAAGAGGTACAATCACATAATGAATTGAAAGAACAATGGCGAGTGATGCCGCAAGTCCGACCATCATTTTAAGGAAGTCTTTGCCAATCAATGGAAATACTACTTTAAACTTCTCCTTACCATTTACTGTTGCCATAGCAAGTTCTCTACCACATAACAGTCCGACAAAGACCCATGTGGTTGACATTGGAATATCATTCAATTCCTTAAAGAAATATAGAATTAAGAAGTAAACCAAATCAATAATTGTTGCAGACCTCACATATCGTGTGTTGTGTTTCTCCAAAACAATCTGTTGAATTTTACCACCACCCTCTCTTAGCATAAAGCCAAGACCAGCAACAAACACAACAGATATCATAAGCATCAATTCAACTGACAATTCCCTTGGAAGAAAAACAGCAATGTTTGCCATATCATGAGATAACCAAGTCCACCATAGGAATCCAGTTGTTACCCATTGACCAATGCGCCAATAATTTTTATGATTTTCTTTTACAGGTTTTGCCTCATCAAGTAATCTGCTTACTATCATCCATATGGCATATGCCGCAACTGCTGCAACTGCATAACCTAACATAGATTTCATCAACATTTTCTCTAATACAAATGATGAAGCGAATGCTGAAAGAACAAGAAATGATGTGCTTACTGGTACACCAACCCTTGTTAATAGCAATAAGACGCCAGGAGCGCAAGCATGATACCACTGTATCTCTTGCCATGGTATTTTGTTTAATCTCCCATAACTAATATCACCACCATTATAATACCACCCATACCACAATGCCCACAACAAAACAGACGATGCTGCAATCCACATCGTCTGCCAACTAAATCTCTCATTATTTGATGCAATCCATGTTCCCAATGTTTGAACTGAATCGTTTGCGATAACCGCATATGCCGCGAATAGAAATCCGATCAGCATCCAGATACTCATAACTTCCATTATACTCTCCTTTTTGGGGGTTTAAGTATTGATTTAACATTGTAATTTATATGAAAATTACTGAAATTTGTGTAACAGTTTTGTGAAATGTGAGAGAAGATAAACAGTATCATTGAGTAAACAAACATCACACTTTACCGCCGAGTACTCGTCTTGTGAAAGTGTCTCTCCTTGAAGGTCTAGTTCTAATGGAGTAGACCTCTCTCACTGCTTATCTTCTATCGGCAATCTCAATGCCGCACTACTTGTGATCGTGCTTTGTTTCCGTTCAGTTAGACGGTTCACTTCATCAGAGGGCAACTCCAGGACTATCTAGGTAACTAGCCTAGCAGGTCTCTTGATACCTTTGTTTCTCTTTATATCGCTTCATCCGTTCTAAAATTTTTTCTTTATTATCCTCGTAATATTGCTTATCATATTCTGCAAGTTTTTCTTTATTATCCTTGCGATATTGCTTATCATATTCTGCAAGTTTTTCTTTATTATCCTCGTAATATTGCTTATCATATTCTACAATTTTTTCTTTATTATCCTTGCGATATCGCTTACGATATTCTACAATTTTTTCTTTATTATCCTTGCGATATTGCTTTCTTTGTTCTGCAATTTTTTCTTTATTATCCTTGCGATATTGCTTTCTTTGTTCTGCAATTTTTTCTTTATTATCCTTGTGATATTGCTTACGATATTCTAAAATTTTTTCTTTATTATTCTCGTAATATTGCTTACGATATTCTTTATTATTACAGCGATGGCGATATTGCCTATCATATTCTAAAATTTTTTCTTTATTATCCTTGCGATATTGCTTACGATATTCTACAATTTTTTCTCCAATCGTCAACCCATGTTTATACATTGAATTGTTTTTACCTGACGTATCAACATATCTTGGATCACCTAAACTTTCATTATAATATCTATCCCAACATCTACTCTTTCTGTCTTTTAACAATTTATGTTCAAGTTCACACATTTCTTTATTTGTACCAAATGCAAGTATGCGTCTTTTTGTACCTTTAGGAATATTATCTTTAGTAAAAGATTCCCATATTGTTGATGAATGTGTATATCTATCTTCTGGCGTACCCTTATGCTTACCCAGATAAAACATCTTATTTTCACTATCATACCAAAGATACACGAATGCTTCACTCATTTTTCAATTTCTCCTAATAATATAAATTTACTATATTATATATTAAGAGAATAACTCATGGGAGAGAAACTAATCTCTCCCAAATTCTTTTATGCAGCGTTAGCGAGTTCTACTGCCTTTTCTGCCGCTTTTACTTTGCGAGTTTGATTAACACCAAACCACTGACTGTGCAAGCGATTTTCAGCATTGCGACCTTGCATATGATCTGTAACATATGTGACGCTATTTAATGCGCTCCACCATGTACCAGGAGCAAACTCTGCACCAGGTTGTGTTTCTAGAACATCATGGCAAAGTTTTGCATTGCGTGACAAGTCTGCCAGTTTATCAACTTGGTTCTGTTCTTTGGTGCGTGAAGTATTCGGAAATACATCATTATAGAACTGGATCAAGGAGTCGGCAGTAACGCGCTTGGAACCCAAGAATTGCGCCATGTCTTTGTACTTTGCAAACTTTTCAGATGCAATTCCAAGAGTTGTTTTCACATTGTCTGCATTGAACACTGCGCGGTGACCGACTTTTGCTGCATTCGTTGCATTACGACTAAGTGACATTGTAAGAGTGTTATTACAAACAACACGAACTGGAGTGAAACGAACATCAATAGATTTCCCATACTGGTGTGGATTACTGAAAAGTAAGAATGATTCAACGGTATCCTCACCAAATACATCAAATGACTCTTTGACTTTTGCCAAGGCCCAAGTGATCTGCCCACCTTTGAGCGAACCAGCAGTGTGCATTTCCATGTCACCAGCGGCGACATACTCTGCAAAGAAGTCAAAAGCATCTGAATTTTGACAAGGATTCCATCCTTCGCCAACATTTGTAAGAACCTTGTTATCGCTCAGACGAACTAAAGACTCTTGACCAGTTTTGATTTTTTCACCATTGATTTCAATAAATGATGGAACCTTTTCCACTTCCCAATCAAGACCAGCCTTTTGCATCATTTGAACTGGTGTTAGATCATTACTAACTGGTGTACCTAACCCATGCCAAGGAACATCTCCCGCATAAGCCATTTGCGCTACACCGTCTACAAATTCTACTTCATGTGCCATTTTGAACCCTTTCAGTGATTCTTTGTTTTCATTTGATTTGTATATTATATGATAAAAACAAACACTTGTCAAGCATTTGTTTTCATTTGATTTAAATTATCCTACACATTCTTTGAAGCCCATCATACCAACTTCATGCAAGGACTGCCCAAAGGCGGTTTCAATCTCAAACAAATCGCCCATCATTGAACTACGCAAACCCATACCACCTTCATTTAGTGGTGCAATGCGATTCACATGATTTGGATTGTAGTCTGGATTATCAGCAATATCATCACGGCTCCAAGAACCCATGATATTTTGTGTCCAGCGAAAGGCATACTCAAGAGCCTCATTCTGATCAGTGATAGAACTTGGCAGATTTACTTCTGCCACTAAAGTCTGATCTTCAACATCACCAGTTTCACGATTGCGTTGTGCATGATAAACATAAACTTGCATAGTATGTCCTTTCAAGACTGATTCTCTTTACTCTTATAATCTAGTATGTGTTGAGGTGATTGTCAACCCTAATATGCCATAATCTTTGGACCGCCAACTTCTGGCTTATGGAGAACAGCAACTTTGCTTTCAAGGATAGGCTGTTCATCTGCCTTTGTTACAAATGAACTGTATTTGTAGGGGTCATATGTGACTGCAACACCATTATTTAAACCGAAAATTTCTTCAGACATTTCTCCACGAACCATCGCGTGAACATTCTTGCGGCCCTCTTTTAGAACCTTTAAACGTCCAGCCTGACGAACCACATACGTTGGGTTCATAATTGTCACATCAGACATATGAGCGATAACACGCCCCTTATGTCTGACAGAAAAGATATGTTTGTGAAGATTGTAATAGACTTCCACTCTCATTTTTATGCTCCTACAAACTTAATGTTGTGGTTGTTTGCGGCACAAATAGTAAGAACCTCACCAGCGATATTAATTGTATCACCAATCTCATATCCAAGGTAGACTTTCTGTTCAGTCTTAGAGGATGTTACCATTGAACCATTACCAAAGGCCCAGTGACCATCTTCACTGTCCCAACCAACAGTATAGTTCCGCACCCACTCATATTTATCATTGGCGAATGCCCGAATGGTAATATTGATAGATGACATAAGCGAGTCACCAGCACCTTCACGGTCCAAAGGCAAAACAGCATCTGCATTGCTCACTACGAGTGAGCCGGGAGTATTTGAAACGATTGAAACTGCTGAAGTCATTTTGCGTCCTTTCAAGACTAAGTGATTCTCTCTACTCTTATAATCTAGTATAAGAGTAAGAGTTTGTCAAGCCATTTTGGAATATTTCCGATACTTTTTAATATCCCACTTTTCAACAACAGGATTGCCATACTCATCCTCATCAATGGCAATGTAAGCGACAGTCTTTAAGACTTTGCCATACCTAGCATTCCATTGACCTACCGCATTATGAGAAACCCAAATCAAATGAGGAAAATCCCACTCATCTGTCATTTCTTCATGATTGGTGGAAAACTCAAAAAGATTTTCACAATCCTGTTCAGTAAAAGAGCCAAGGATTGAACCATCACCATAAGTAAAACCTACTGAATCTGGAGCGTATGCCATGCTATTACACCTTTCCGTAAAAGTTAACCCAAAATTCCCATTCTTCTTGACCCATCTCACTCAGGTCCATATGAGAAATCTTACTCAAAACTTCTTCTGCGACAGTTTTGGAGCAATTCAAAATTTCGGAAATTTGTTGAATACGAAGCATTATGAACCCTTTCAGTGATTCTCTCTACTCTTATAAACTAATATAAGAGTAGAGGTTTGTCAATACTAATCTAAGTTACAATTCCAGTTTTCGTAAAGATAGAATGCTTCTAATGTATTATCTTTACCAAATGGTGAAACAATTTTACATACTGGACGATTTATATCTTGTAGACCAACATCAAACTTCATTTGCATAGAACCTTCTACAATTTGACAATCGTGGTGTGAAGGTTGAACCATTGATCCTGTAAATCTAACTGTTACGACTTGCATTATACTATCCCTTTTCCGATTTTGATGATAGACACCTTTTTATTACCATAAAACATTTTCGCATGTTTTATAGCCTCTTTACGATCTTTCACCGTTACTCTTCTACTTATAGGACCACCATTAGATATAACTGGCCCAGTGAGTGCTATTACATATGTTGATAGATCATTCATATCAAAAATTCCCACATAGTTGATTGTTTATAATTTCCCAAATGTCACCATCATTTTCCAGATCACACTGCAAATCTTCTAATTCGGCATCTGATAGGATTTCTCCATCTTCATATTCTGCAAACGAAATGTATGCATCACAAAAATCTGGATAATCATTCATATCAATACATTCCATTTCCACACTTCCCATATTTACGTTTTTCATTTCATTCTCCTTTACATTATCAGTTCTATGATTGCTATTATAACAATTAGGTTTATTGCATTACTCAGAAGATTTGTCAACATGATTCTTACCATCCCCTACTTTCAATCCAAAGTTCTTCTTCCCAGATAGATTGAAGAAGTATATCATCAATTTTTTCATCATGAGCCTCTTGCTCAAATTGCTCTACTTGCATACGCTTGAGTTCAATCATTGCAGACAGACTATTGATCGCCATGCGCTTTTCATCACTTGCGCCCTCAACCAAATTAATGATTGCATTCTCAAGTGTCTGAATGTCTTGTAATACTTCATTCATGATTCACGCTCCTTTGAGATTCGTTATATAATATACTTAACTTTTTCTATAATAAATGTCAACCCCTAAACTTATAAATAGTATTGTGAAATACATGATTTTTTTATTGATTTATATTATACTAAAGGTATGTTAGAAGAAAGAAAAAGTTATGATTGACCCACTTACGGCTATAGCCGCCGCATCTGCTGCATATAAAGGACTGACCAAAATCGTGCAAGCCGGGCAGGAATTAGAGAATTGTACAGAATCTTTGGGAAAATGGTTTGGCGCACTCAACGACATAAACAGGGCAGAACAACAGAGAAAAAATCCACCACTTCATGCGAAATTGATGGCATCTGGCTCAATAGAAGAGGAAGCATTTGCCATATTGACCCATAAGAAAAAAATGGCAGAGCAGCAGAAAGAAATCATGTTTATGTTGAATATGAGATTTGGACCTAATACCTGGGATGAAATGATGGAGTTAAGACGCGCTATCAAAAAAGAACGCGAAGATACCATATATGCAGCGGAAGAATTTAAACATGCGGTGATAAATGGTGCGATAATGGTGGCACTATCTTTTGGGATTTTGTCAATGATTTTTGGTGGAGTTTGGATTATAGGATCAATAGAAGGTTGGTGGTAAGATTCTATGTTTGGGAAAGGCAAGGCAATTAAAAATAAAGCAGAATTAATTTCAAAAAAAGTGATGCCAGCAATTTTAGATGCTATAAAAAATTGTAAGGCAAAGGGGGCAAAATTTGACATTTATCAAATAGAACCATCTCAACGTAAAAAATCTAAAACAACACCAAGTTGGGTGTTTTCTGTGGTTTATGAACTTGAGAGTGGTTTTAAATATAAAGAAATGTTGGAAGCAGAATTATTAGCATCTACAAGAAAATTTCAATCACAAAATAAAATTCCTAATAACATCACAGATTTGACTGCATCAGTATTAGGTGATAAGGGAATAAGAATTTCATACGAGGTACTAGATTAATGATACAAGTTTTTGCACTCATACTTTTCATCGGAATTGGTGAAAATAGAATAGAAGTTGAAGAAAAATTATATTTCTATTCAGTGGAATATTGTAACTCAACTGCTGAAGCCTTATCTAAAAGATGGGGTCACTGGTCAGCAAAAGATCAAGCAACAGCGTATTGTATACCTGCAAGTGTCCCAGAAGGAACACCTGTAATAAAAACTCATGTTGAACCTTCATACTATCCTAAACCACCAGCACCACCTAATGGTATGCTGGCCTCTACCGATTAGCGAGTGGGTTATCAAGTGCCTTTGTTAATTTAGCGTTAAGTCTTTCCTCAAGAGAACTTAATTCTCGTTTAACATAACCTTCAAGGCCAGATATTTTATCATTAAAACGATTATTGGCATCGTCAATCATTGCACGAACATCGGTCTTGAGTCTGTCTTGTTCGGTTTCACCTTCGTCCATTAATTCTCGCACATCATCATTAAGTTTATCTGAAATAAGCCTCATTTCATCTTCTGCTTTGGTAACCTCAATTTCAATACGATCAAGATGTTTTTCCATACGAACCATTTCATCTTTCAGATCATGCTTTGCATCTCTGAGATAATCCGTATTTTCTGTAATACGATCACGAACCCCAGCAAATTCACCTTTAAATAATTCTAATTCTTCTGATACGAAATCCATATGTCTCTCAACAGTCACTTGATGCTCTTGCTGTATTGCAATTTGTTTATCAAATCCTGATAAATCTGGCGCAACATAACTTTGTATTTGCTCTTTCATATCTTGGTAATCTTTGTAGAATTCAAATCCACCCCAAAGACCACCGCCTATTGTACCTAATAATGGTATAATCAAAAGCAATTTTGAACCGCTTGCCTTGACTCCACCATACTCTATCTCTGCCATTTGCTCATTCCTTAAAATTGAAATTCTTTTCCAAACACAATTCCTAATTTTTTACCCTCAATGCCGGGTCCAATAAAATAGTCATTATATTTCAATCTAAGAAATGGTATTATGGGCTGAGAATATCCAGACACTAATCCACCTTCTAGTTTCAAGTCACCTTTTAAATCAACATCGCGTGATGTATAAAGACTTATATTTTCTTCGCTATTGTAAAATGCTCCTATCGTGTATTCGTTGTATTTATATTTAACGGTTGGGTGTATTCCGTTATACTGATTTGACATTCCCATATGTATTGTAAATGCCAACCCAAAAAATATTGTATCCAATTAATTACTGCCTTAAACTTGGATATTGTAAATCCTCCATTATTCCAAATGTCGGGTCATTCACGAACCATCTTGAAAATGCATGATCTACTGTCGGCACTGGTGGATAAAAATAAATATCTGGTACTTCCATATCTCCATAATCAAAATCTGGCACAAATGCAATTAGTGCTGCTAATTGCGCTTGTACTGCCACTTGTTCTTCTAAAGTTGATGCTTCCTCAACTTTTTTAGTAAGACTGTTTACTTTATCTGCAATCAATCTTCTTATTTTTTCTTTCCTAGAATTCTTTTTTTCTGCTTCTGTTGGGGCTTCCTTTTCTTCTTTTTTCTGAGGTCTAACAACATCTTCCTCAGATTCAATGGCTTCGTTATTATTTTCACTTTCATCTACTTCTTTATCCTTTCCATTACCATCTTTAGAGCCAGTATCTTTCCCAACGTCTTTTTCTTTTCCACCATCGTTCTTGGACTCGCTTTGTTCATCATTGGGTGTTTCTTCACTTTCTCCATCAGTTTCGGATTTAGGTTCGTCGTTTTTCTCTGGCTGGGGTTTTTCGGTTTCTTGGGTAGTGGTATTTCCATTGGTGTTTCCAGAATTTTCTCTTTCTCCAGAGGTTTCTCCTGATTCTGGTTCAACAATTGTTGTTTCAACGATTTGCTCATTTATTTCTGCCTCTATTGCTGCGATTTCTGTCTCAATAGATTGAGTGGTAATTTCTTCTACTGGTGCTATCTGAGAAACTATATCAATTTGTGGTACAATAATTTCTGGCATAATAATTTCTGGTATAGTTTCGGTTATAGTTATATTTGGATTAATAATTTCTGCGACAGGATCAGTTACAACAATTTCTTCCATGACAGTAGGTACAGAGTAGTTAGGACAACCAATATCATATTGTGGATCAAGATCACATTGTTGATTGAAATATGCTGTTTGATAATTTGGACATTGAACACTATACAATGGATTAATCTTACATTGTTGGTCTTGATATGCTGTCGCATAATTTGGGCAACCAATATCAAATAAAGAGTCCGCAATACATGATTGATCATAAAGGTGTGCCGCATATGCTTCAGCGTAACCACTACACGATGGATTGTAAAGAGTATCTAAATCGCATGGATTATTGCGATATGTAAACCACATTTCACCATCTCTTGCAACAGGACCATAGTATCCTTCCCACTGTCCATTATCTTGTGCATTAGCAACAAAACTAATATTTCCTAATTGATTTGGTGTGTATATTGTTCCAGTACCAGTGATATGATTAAAAAGTTCTATATGATCTTCAGTTATTTGCCAAACAGCACCTTCACCATCTGTGGTTTCATTTGTACTATGCGAATTTGATTCACTCCAATGATACCAAGTGTCATAATCGTAAGTTTTTGTTTCTATAATAGTTCCATTACTATCAGTAATTTCTATCACAATATTAAGAGCATCAAACTGATCTGCATATTCTCCAGTGGGTTTCATATTTTCATCAAGTCGGTTCTCAATATCTGTTGAACACCACACTTTATCGCCATTTGCTTTTGTTATATTGAAACAACCATTAATCCATTTCCAACGATAATGAATTTTATCTAAACTTATGCCTGTACCAGCATCTGATAATACTTCATTTATTGCCATAGTCATTGCAAACGTATCGGAACATGCACCCCATTGCAAAGTTGGTGAACCACTCCACGCTTCACTACTACTAGTTAATAAATTCAAATGAGATGAACCACCTACACATGTACCATTAGTTATTGTACCGTCACTTAAATCTGCGATTTCTGGTATAGTTGTAGTTACTCCGCTATCAACTGTTATACTTTCTGTTGTAGCGTTACTTGGCAGCGACCAACAGAAGTACAAACAACAAAGCACCACCAATAACTGATGTGCCAGTTTCCCATTGCCTTTTTTGAACATCTGCCTTTGTCTCCGGGTTAAACTCTATAGGAATCTTTTTCTTACCGCTCCAAGTTTTCCATTCTGCTTTTGCATCATCACCAATTTTACCTTCATATGGGCAAGGTGTACCTGCCATACCCATAGCATCAAATACTCTTTTATCTTGACACATTACAGAAACAGCGGCAACTTTCATACCCATATCATAAAGTGTTTTTGAAATTTTAAGTCTCTCACAATTTTGATCTGTTACAGTTTCACCAGTAGAGATGCCAAGTATTTGTGTTTGAACAGCACCTGAGATACCTACTACACATAAGTCTTGTGAACTACCACCTGCACTTGGGGAAATAGCGGAAGGAGGTGGGGAAATAACAATTGTTCTTCCTTCAGAATTAATTTTACTATTGCTATCGGTTGTAGTTTCTACTACGGTTTGAGCAAAAGATGTTTGTGTGAACCCAAATGCCATAATAATGCATAAAATACTCAATAATTTTCTAAACATAAAAATCTCCAAATCATTCTTTAATATTTATATGCAAAAGGGGGAACAAATGCCCCCCCTCTAATCAATATTTTATAAAAATTAGAAATTAAATGTCACACCAACGTGAACATCATCAAAATCCCATTCATCATCAGTTTTAACTGTCCCAAACATTTCCATACCCCTAATACCCTCAATAGGCATAGTCGCAGTGTAGTCAAGACCAGTAAAATCAATGTCACGCATATTAATGTCTGAACCAACAGCAATTTCAACCGCACCAATATCATACTCAATTTCTGGCGCGAATGTCAGAGTGTAAGTTTCTTCATCTATATTATAATCAAATTTTACTTCGCTATTAGAGCGAAGGCCAGCACCAAGTTCGGTTTTATTTTCTTCTGCAATGATAGAAGTAGAAAGTAGTGTCAAAATAGTGGCAAGTGGAATTAATTTCATTTTTTTTCCTATATGTTAAGTAAATTGTTTTAAATGTACGACTTTTCTGTTGCTAGGTAAGTCGCCAACCCCCTGTGTTATGCTGCTAGAGCGTAACCAGATGGTGCAAAATTATCGTTTGCATTTAGTATTTTCTTCGCGTTAACCCAGCCAAGTACGGGGAAGTCTCCATTTTCCTATCAACACCTGTCTATCCTATTTCATCCCCATCATAAAGAAACTGAACCTAAAGGTTTACAGATATATTTAACTGTATCCCAATGACCATCATTTGGTAATTCCGTATATTCTATGAGCATAGTTTCACACTTCAATTTAGTCTCAAACTGTTGCACATTTTGCTCTAAACAATTTGATCCAGAACAAACTGTGAGTAGTATTTGCCAAATAATTTCCATTCTTTAGTATCCTTATGGTGGAGATGCGTGGTACTGCCCCACGGTCCAGTATGCATCAAGTTAATATCATCAACTACATTTTTATTTATATCATAAATTTTGATTCTTGTCAATAGAGAAATAGTTTTTATTGACCTTTTTAACAGATTATACTACTGTTTCAGCATCAACATTACTAGTATTACTAACATTTGTGGAAGGAAATGATCTGCCAGAACCCCAAAGAAGTCTTACTGCTCCAGAACCTGAGTTACCCCCACCTGCGCCTGACCCACCGCCGCCTCCACCGCCGCCATATTCGCCAGCATTACCATGTCCATATGTGCTTACACCACCAGTACCACCTGATCCACCACTTCCAGCAGAGGTAGTTGTTGGATGCTGGTTTGGATGTATCGCGGCTAAACCACCAACACCGTTAGTCCCTTGACCGTAGACGCCAACTCCCCCACCACCACATGTATAACTACCAGAATTTGCCATTGATCCACCGCCACCACCGCCTTGCCCATTTCCAGCCTGTCCAGTATTACCAGATTTACCATCTCCACCATCTCCAGAATAACCACCTGCACCACCACCACCGCAATCTTGATATGTTCCGCTACCTTGTCCATCACCACCATTTCCACCACCATCACCAACATAACCACCACCTGTCGCGCCGTTACCACCTTCACCCATTACGGTTGATGTGTTTATAAAGTAACTATGTTCATTTGCTTTATTTTGACCACCAGCACCAACAACTACCGTATAAGATTGGCCGGGTGTGACTGATATATTATTTTTCCAACCAAGACCACCACCACCACCTGCTACTGATCCTGCTTCTGCGCCAGCACCAACAGCCACTACTGATACGCTAGTGAGTCCAGATGGACATGTCCAAGAATGTGTTCCCGCTGTTGAAAATAAATAACTAGAAGGGGGAGGACCAAACGCTAATGTAAATGCAGATGGATAACTAACTGCTGAATTTACACCATCTGTTACACTAAATGTTAAAGTAAAGGTTCCAGCATCGGATTCTGTACTAGATGGAATAATATTAAACACGTTATCTACCTGAGATACTGATGCTGTTGACCCTAATGAACCAGTTGTGACTGCATAACTCCAAGTTAAAGCCATTCCTTCTGGGTCTGTGGCGATGGCAGTAATAGTAGTTGCTGTTCCGTCAGTTGCTAAACTATATGATGAATTTACACCAGTAATAGAAGAAGGTGAAGCATTTGTTACTTCAGCAACTAGATACCAACCAACACCGTTCCAAACGTATAAATTGTTTGTTGCTACAACAAATGCAGTATTTCCTTTGTCTGTAGAAGTTGCAGGTAAATCTGCAAGAGTTTCGTAAACTCTCATGTTAGATTTTTGTGGGCCAGCCGCCTCTGAAGCGGATAAAGGTGCTGGATCAAATGTTGGAAGTGCATATGCATATCGGGTTTCGGAATACTTACCCATAATTTATCCCTCTAATTCCGCTGTAGGTGGTGTAAAGTTTGAGGTATATCTTGCAAGACCTTTTGTGATTCTCAAATCTTGTATATAACCGTCAACTGGTCTTAATGGAGTAGTCGGACGATCACCAATTATCATGTCAATAGTAGTTTCTCCGGTAATTGCACTACTTCCTATACTAATAGGATAACCTGATAATTGTGTTCCATCAATAAACAGTCGTTTATTTGTTCCTTGTCTAACCGCTGCAAAATGATACCAAGTTGAAAGTGATAAATTACTTGCGGCGGTCGGTTCCCCATTGTTAAAACTACCTATATGTGTTTGGAAATAGAATTTGCCCGAACTAGGCACATAAATTATCTCGTAACCATTATTATTATTCGTATTAAATCTTGAAACAATACTTGCGGAGGCGGTAAGAGATGAAAAATACATCCACCCCTCTATAGTAAAATCGTCCGATCCAAATGTAGGAGGATTTGAAATTAATAAATTATCACCGGACCCATCAAACGCAATAGATCTAGTTCCTGCAAACTTTACTTGAGTTGTAGATGTTGCAGCATCACCAACACAAGTTATTGCGGTTGATTGACTCAAATCTGAAATAGATAATGTTGGATTGAATAGGAATGTAGTATTCGAATCTGAAACCGCCGGAGTAGTTGAAGGTGTAAATGCGGCAGTATAAACAGCAGTACTTTCAATTTTTAGATCACTCACATATGCATTACAGGTACTTGAACCGGCTCTATTTGAACCTATCGTTATATCTGTAGATGTAAGGTCTTTACTTGTTCCAATAGCATCTGTTCCTTCTAGATTGCCATTAATATACATTTTTAAGTTTCCAGAACTATCTCTAACTATTGCAAAATGATTCCATGCATTTTTTGGATAATTAGTAGTTCCTTGAATTGGTCCAAAATTATTACTTGCTGTCCCAATATAAAAATATCCAGCATTGTATTGTGCAAAGTAAAAACCAGTTGAGGCATCTGCTGATATAGGCCTAGTGTCAAAAATAATATCTGGATTATTACTTCCAATTGTATATACCCAACCAGATATTGTAAAATCGCCGGTTCCCATTGCTGTTATTGGAGATGTTAGTCTGTTTGAACCAGAACTTTCTATTTTAACACTCGCACCATGATCTGCTTCTGAATATGGAGCATTATCAAATACAGATTTTGGTCTTAAAGACGTATCACCATTAACAGCGATTGCATGATTTGATGCAGATTGATCTTTAAAATAAGGTAAATTGCCAAGTAAGAATTTTGTGTTTGTAATTGCTGTGAGTGGTGCAGTTGGAGGCGTAAACGCAGAAGTATAAACCTCAGTTCCTTTTATTACTCTAAGATTACTCATATAACCTGTAAAATAAGATGAAGTGTTATTACCTATTATCATAGTTGAAGATGCTGAACTTTGAGGGGTTCCTGATACTGTATGTGTTTTTACATTCACCCCGTCTAAATATAAATTTATTTCATTATCAGAATCATCATGACACATTGTAATATGATGCCAAGTATTAAGTGATAATGTTGATGTAGAAACACAAGTTGCTATTGCACTACCATTCCAATAGTAAAATAATAAAGTACCGTTTGATATTGCACCAAATGACCAATAATCGGTCGTACTACCTACAACACCATGTTTTAGTACATGTGGGTGTCCCTCACTACTTTCTGTGAAACTTGTGTAATAAACCCAAGCCTCTATTGTGAAATCGTCATTCCACCATTCTGCGGTTGATGTACTATGTGGAAATGTTAAATAATCACCACTTCCATCAAAATATGCAGAATATCCGCCATGACGATGTGGACTAAATGTTGATGCTGTTGTGTCACCAGCAACAGTAAT
>ENA-ORDA01000614-ORDA01000614.1-marine-metagenome-genome-assembly--contig:-NODE-614-length-34502-cov-4.536151_pt1 | contig 34502 bp, 49 predicted proteins | sample MGYA00237778_ERZ508506 | MGnify/ENA primary metagenome ERZ508506 (study PRJEB26177, sample SAMN06267891) | marine metagenome | isolation source: Monterey Bay, California, USA | place: Pacific... | reverse complement strand
GATGCCTTTAGAAGTAACTATCTTCCCCTTCCCCATGTAATGATAGAAGGAGATTTAGGAGAAGAAAGTAAGTTTGGTCTTACTAGTCCAGAAGTCATATCTATGTCCCAGAATATGCCAGAAGGAAGTCAGCTAAATGATCCCAACTGGATTTCAGCATCAACGATGTTGTATAATTATCTTAATCCAAATGCCAAACCTTTTGGAAGTACAGAAACCAGAGAAATTTATGATGGTGTAACACAAGCTGGATATCCTGTTGAAAATGCACAATTAGAAAATGCTGAAGCCTATGCAACATGGGGAGCAAATTTTATGAATGCTTTTGATTATAACTTTACAGCCTTAGCTTTTAATACAGCTAAGTTAAATAATGCACCACCAGAAGTAGCAAAGGCAATGTACTATCTTATGGAAACAGCAGATAGAGATGGAATGACATTAAAGAACTTTGGTAAAGGTGCTTTAGCTATGGCTACAGATCCTTTTAACTTAGGTGTTTTAGCTACCTTTGGAATTGGAGTAGCTGGTAAATATGCTGGTCAGCAAATGACTAGAATGGGATTTAAGGAACTTCTTAAAAATACAATTTTATCTGCACCTACAAAAGCTTCAATGGCAACTGGAGCTGAAGCTGGATTTCTTACAATGGCTGATAATTTAGCCAGACAAAATGTTAAAGTAGAAGCAAAAGTTCAAGATGGATTTGATCCTGTTGAAGCTGGTTTTTCTGGAGTTGCTGGTACTGTTTTAGGAGATAGAGCAACTGCTGGTATGGCTTCTGTTTTAGAAGGTGGCAGACGAGTGTTAGTCGGAGCTGGTAAAGAAGCTGATAATTATTTAGCTAACAATCCAGATACAGGCACTACACTAAATATGGGAGTTGATCCTACAAAGCCGATTGCTGAAGGTTTAAGCAAAATAGGAAAGGCTTTAGACGAAACAACACCTAAAGTTGATCAAGATTATTTAGGCTTTTATTCACAGGCTTTAGAAGAAACTAAAAAGTTAAAACAAGAAAAAGGATCTGGACAGCAATTTAAAGGAATGTTGCTTAAAGCTGGTGTTAAGCAAGATGAATTAGATTGGCTAGGATTAGATGAAGTTTTGAGTAAAGACAAAATTACTAAGACAGAAATAGAACAGCATATCAATGACAATAGAATTCGAGTTGTTGAAGAAACATCTATGGATGATGAAACAGTTAAAGAAATGGATTTCTATAATTCTAGATCTGGTGCAGATAGAGATGATAATTATATTAAAGATTTAAGAAAAGAAGGCTTACATCCAGAGGATGATGTAAATAATGGTGGTTATCAATTACTATCAACAATGACAATAGATGAAGCTTATGGGGATGATTATTTTACTAACAGAACAAGTGAAATAATGGATGATTTTAATGAAATGAAAACAGATCTAGATCCACCAATGACAGAAGCAAGAGCAATGCAAGAAGCATTAGATGAGTATTATGCCGATCCTATTAGAATATATACAGATGATAATACAGGTTACACTATTACAGGTAATGATAGTGTTGGTTATTCAATATTTAGAACTAGAGAAGACAGTAAAAACTGGCAAAATAGATTAGATACTTCGGATAATGTTACAGGCGAGGATGTAGGCATTTATTCATTCAATGAAGCTGAAATACAAGCTGAAATGCATGCACAAGAAAATGGAGATATAAATGCATATTTTGATGGTGCTAGATGGAAAGACTATACTGTAGATCAAGGAGAAACAGGAGAAAATTATACAGAAACTAAATTGATATTAGATAATAGTAAAGAAGGCGATTTTTATGAAACTGCACATTATGAAGATGCTAATATTCTAGCATCAATTAGACATACAGATAGAATTGCAGATGATGGAAGCAAGGTGTTTTTTGTAGAAGAAATTCAATCTGATTGGGGACAACAAGGAAGGCAAGGTGGATTTAAGCCAACTGAAAACGAAGCTAAAATTATACAAAGTAAAATTGATGATCTTACTTCAAAAAGTATAAAAACATTAAACAATTACACTATATTAATAGATGGAGAACAAGTCCCATATGGAGATTATTTTCTTGTAAGAGCTAAAGGATTTGAACCTACTAAAAATACTTATCATGTTTTATATAATATGTTTGGGGATGCTAAAGCACAAGGCAAAATATATAAAGATGGGAAACAATTAGATATTGGAGTAGATGAAACTAAAGATGTTATAGATATTATGCAAAAGCTACATACTACACATTCTGAAATGTTTTCTGATATTCCAAAAGCTCCATTCGTTACCGATACAAATAAATGGACAGGATTAACTATTAAGAGATTAATGGCAAAAGCTGAAGAAGAAGGTTATGACAGCATCGCATTTAGTGCTGGTATTATTCATGCTAAAAGATGGAACAATCAAGGTTTAAAAACTTATTACGATAAAGTTCTTCCTAAAGTAATTAATAAAGTAGTTGGTAAAATAGATAATAGTTCTATTGGTACTGTTACAATGATGAAAGGAAATAGATCTTCAGAGCTAGATGATTTTCCACAATTAGCAATTAAACTTACTCCAAAAGTAAAAGAAACAGTAAAAAAAGGACAAGCTTTATTTTCTGCTGGTGGTTTACTAGGAGCTGGGATGATGAGTTCACAAGGCGAGAATAGTGAGGTTACAGATGGCAATACCTAATGATCAAATAATAGAAGAAGAAACTATATCTCCTGTATTACCTAACGATGCTATTGTAGCTAACGATCAAGACATTAATGGAAACGAAATCCTTAATGATGAAAATGATTATGTTAAAGTTGCTATGGCAAAACCTATTTCTAAAGTTGCAGATGTATTAGTAGCTCCAGCAGTTAAGATAGCTAGAGAAAAAGCTAAGTTAAATAATCAAAATATTATAGAACAATCTGTTGATGAAAATCCTTTAGTTGTTTCAGCCAATGGCGAACTAAAAATTAGAAATGCAAATCCAGATGAAATGCAATTACTTAGTGGTTATGCTAATAGTCCTCAACCAATTAAAGTTTCTGAACAAGGTGGTAATCAGAAAAAATTTAAAGTTAATGGGCAAGTCATTCTTCCTAACCTAGACAAGATTACTAGCTTAGATGGAGATGATGCTAGTTTAGATAAATTTCTAGCTTCAACATATCTAGCTTATAGAGATGCTAAAGTAGATGGTAAAACAATATTAGAAAAAGGTAATCGTGGATTTAAAGAAATTATACAAGATGCAAACAAAATAGGATCAGTCGATATTTTTCTAAAATTAATGAATAGAAAAAAAGGCGATCCAATATTTTCTGATGCAGAGCTTTTAGCTACTAGAAAAACTGTTATATCATTACAAATAAATGCCAAAAAATTATTAGATAAAGCTATAAAATCTGGGAATTTATTAGATCTGGCAAAGGCTTCACAAGCAATATCAATAGAAGGTTATGCCAGTATTCAACTTAACAAAGTACAAGAAGATTTAGGTAGAGCATTAGTATCAAATAAAATTATATCATCCCCTACTGCAAATAGAGTTGGAGCTATGAGTTCTATGTTAGAAGCTGTAGATGGTGGATTAACTGGTACTGCTGTAATAAATGAATCTAATCTAGCAGAGTTTGTTGAAGCATATGGTGGAGAAGAAGGATTAAGACAATTCCTAGCCATGTACAATAGACTTCCTTCTGGTATGCAAAAAAATCAATTTGCAAAACATAGCTTGTTTAAAAAAGCTGGAGATAGCTTAATTGAAATATTTCAATCAGCTTTATTATCTAATCCCCTAACTCATTCATTTAACTTTGCTGGTCAATTAGCATTTCAACAATTATTAATTGCTGAAAGAGCTTTAGGTGGAGAAGGTGCTGAAGCTTTGGCTATGTTCAAGGCTCAATTCAAATATATGCCACAAGCATTTAAAGCTGGAATGTATGCTTTAAGACATGAAAAAAGTATGACAGAAGCATCAACAAAATTAGAAAGTAATATGAAAGCTATAAGCAGAGAAGCTTATGGACTTAGAAATACTGAAGAAGGTGGTGGAACTGCTGAAAATGCATTTGCTCATTTTGCAGATGGCTTTGGTGTTATGATGAGATTGCAAGGTTACAGACCTATGTTAGCAATGGATGATATGTTTAAAGCACTACAAAGAGGTATGCAATTAGAAGCATTATCTATAAGAGCTGAAAAAGATGCTTATAGTGCTGTTCTAGATACAGGCAAAGTTCCTAAAGGTTTTACAGGAACATTAGAAGATTATGCAAATCAAGAAGCAAAGAAAGCACATTTAAAAACATTAAACTCACAAACAGCTTTTGATGAAGCTAGTCAGTTTGCTAAGATGGCTACTTTCCAAGATGATTTAGAAGGACTGCTCGGAAGTCCAAATGCTAGTGCTATTTTAAATAATCCATTGATGAAAATATTTATACCTTTCTATAAAACTCCTACAAAGATAGTGCAAAGAATTATGGAAAGAACACCAATGGCATTGTTATTGCCATCTGTTATGAGAGATCAATTAATAAATGGATCAGCATTACAAAGAAAACAAGCTCTTGCTAAGATAGGTTTAGGATCTGGAATGGGAGCTACTACAATGATGCTTTCATCTGGATTAATATCAGATGATGTTGTTATAACTGGATATGGAGAAACAAATCCTAAAGCTAGAAAAACATGGTTAGAAACACATGAACCATATTCTATAGGAGTAAAAAAAGACGATGGAACTTGGGATTGGATAAGTTATAAACGTATTGATCCTTTATCTGGTGTACTTGGTTTCTTTGCAGATACAGCTTACACAATGAGATATACTAATGATCAAGAAAAATTATTTGATGCTTTTTTAAATACAACTATTGCTAGTACAAGATACGTTGCTACATCCCTTCCTATGACACAATTTATTGGAAGCTTGATAGATACTGCTGGATCTAGTTTTGAAACTCAAGATGGTAAATCTAAAAGAATTATGGAACTTATTGCAAAGCAAGTAACAACAACTGGTGGAACAATAGCACAGCAAATTGGAACTGGTGGATTATTCGGTCAAGGAATGTCTGGTACTGTAGAAAGATACGTTAGTCCAGAAGCTTCTAATGTTATGCCAGAAGATAGATATGGATATATTCCGACTATTGGTATGCCATCATTTCTTAAAGGACATTACGAAGGTTTAAACAGGCTTAGATCAAGGATGCCTTATTTTTCAAAAACTTTACCAGATAAAACTAATAGATGGAATGAACCAATTAAACAGACAAATGGTGCAATATGGGAAACAGTTATTCCATACAGAGTTATAAATAAAAAAGCTGGGAATGTTATTAATACAGAACTTAATAGAATAGGATTAGGATTTAATAACCTACCTAAAAACATGGGAGAACCTATGTTGGAATTATCTGGTAAACAATATCAAAGATATATTGAGTTATATAATAATCCGATGGCAACTAAATATAAAAATAAAATATCTGAAGGAAACATCCCTACTGCAATAGAGAGTTTTAAAAATATAATTGAAGGTAAAACTGAATTTGATGGAGCTTTTGAAATAAGAGATGGAGAAGAAAGCTATCTTAAAATGTTTGAAGGTACTGTACAGCCAGAATTAGTATCCTCAAATAGAAAACATAAGATAACTATCTTAAGAAGAATAGATAGTAAATACAAAGATATAGCTAAGAAACTTATGTTTTTAGAATATCCAGATTTATTAGCTGTAAAAAACCAAAGGGAAAGTTACGAAAATGAGTTTGGAGAAAATCCACCTATGATCAATTCTCCAAGTGAAGCTGACCTAGATACAGCTATAAGACAAAGAGATGAAATTTTAGAAAATGCAGTAAACTAGGAAAGATAATTGAGATGACACAATTTTATTTTTACTGTACAATCACTATAAGGAAGGTATAGAGTATGGCAACATTTAGTGTAAATGATACTTTACGAAGAGCTATTTTAACTGGAAATGGTAGTACAACATCTTTTGCTTTTTCATTTCAAGTCAATGAAATATCAGATATCAAAGTTTATGTTGATGGAGTTTTAAAAACTCAAGGGACAGGATCAGCTAATTATGCTGTACAAAATGGATCTGGTGGAGCTGGACTATCAAATACTGGAACTGGCTCTGTGGTGTTTGTTACAGCTCCTTCTAATGCGACTACAGTAACAATCTTATCAGACATACCTTTAGCTAGAACTTCTCTATATACATCTGGTGGAAATGTTACAGCATCATCTTTAGAAAATGATTTCGATACTATTACAATGGCTCTTGGAGATAGAGAAGAAAGAGATGCAAGATCCTTACAAGCTCCTGTTCAAGATCCAACATCTGTAGATATGACACTACCAGCTAAAGCCGATAGATTAGGAAAACTTTTAGGATTTAATTCTTCTACTGGAAATCCAGAAGCCACATTTTCTGTAACTGATGCAACTTCATTAACTACCATATCTTCAAACATATCTTCATTAGGTGGTATTACTGCTGACATTACAACATTGGCACATTTACAAGATGGCACAACTGCTACTAATGCATTAAGTAATTTAAATACAAAAGCAAACGATATATCTGCTGTGGCAAATATACATGGTAATGTAACTACAGTTGCAAATAATTTAACTGCAATTAATAATGCTTCTGACAATGCTACTAAAGCACAAAACTACGCTACTAAAGTAGATGGTGTTGTGCCAAGTACTTCTGATTTTTCTGCAAAAGCACAAGCCGTAGGTGGTACTGGTGTAACTGACGTAAGTGGTTCTGCTAAAGAATGGGCGTTAGGTGGTGGAACTAATCCTAGTGCAACAGTTCATGTAAATACTGGAGATGAATATTCTGCAAAAGGTTATGCAGTTGGAGCAATAGATAGAGGTTCTAATACTGGCAAACACTCTGCTAAAGATTGGGCAACTTATACTGCTGGTACAGTAGATGGCACATTATTTTCTGCAAAGTATTATGCACAACAAGCAGAAACTAATGCCACAGATTTTTCTAATGTATATCAAGGAACTCATTCTTCTGATCCTAGTGGTGGTACAGTAAGTGCTGGAGACTTGTATTACAATTCAACTAGTCAAAGTTTAAAGTATTATAATGGCTCTGCTTGGGTAGCTATTGAAGCAGTAGACACATCAACATTTTCAACTAAGGGATTTGCTACAGCAATGGCTGTGGCTCTATAAGGGAGTAAAATATGGCTCAAGATTTTGAACGAGATATACTAACTGGGATAGGTACAATACCTGATGATATTCCTAGTGGTGCAGATTTTAATTCTGATGACACGATCATTGGTATTAACATGGCAAACACAAGTGCCAATGCTATAACGGCATCATGTTTTATGACATCAAGTGTTCTTAGTTATGGCTCTGATTTTACATTTGCAGTAACTGTATCAGGTAGTAATTTTTTAATAGATGGTCAAACTAAACCAGCTATAACAATATACAAAGGTTTTACTTATACATTTGATTTATCAAGTAATACGATAAGTAGTGGGTCACATGTTTTTGCTTTAGCAACAGAAGCTAATGGTGCTAACAGCTCAGGTTATACAACTAATGTTGTTACTAGTGGAACACAAGGTCAAGCAGGTGCAACTCTTACTTTAACAACTACGTCAACAACTCCAACAACATTATATTATTATTGTACTGCACATACTGGAATGGGAAATACTATAACCTCATCTAACGTACATTACATAATTAAAGATGCACCAATTCCAAGTGGATCGTCACTACAGTTATTAGATGGTGGTGCAAAGATGGTGGTGCAAAATGGAGACAGAATGTTTTTTCAATCAAGCACAGCATCTAGTTTAGATGTATGGGTTTCAAGAGTGGATTCGATTAGTACATAATGGCATATATAGGAAACCAAGCAGATACAGCATTTACAAGTCTTATAAAGCAAGACTTAACTGGTGCTAGTGGCACAAGCCTTACATTAACTCATGCAGTCGCTAATGCCAATGACATAGCATTGTATATAAATAACGTAAGACAAGAGCCAGTATCTGCATATAGCACGAATGGTACAGCAGTTAGTCTTACTGGTAGTGTTGTAAGTTCAGATGATATTTATGTAATCTATTTAGCAAGAGCAGTACAAACAACTGTTCCCCCTGATGGCTCAGTAAGCACAGCCAAGATAGCTAGTAGTGCAGTAGACCTTACATCAAAGGTTACTGGTGTATTGCCAGTAGCTAATGGTGGTACTGGGTCAAGTAGTGCATCAGAAATTAATAGTGTAATAGAAACATTTTACTACCATACTGGAGACATTACAGAGGGTAATAACCACGATTTAGATTTAGTTTGGACAAGATTAACTTCTAATGGTACTGCAAATAAAAATGGTGGCATGAGTGCATCAAGTGGTCATTGGACATTTCCCTCAACTGGCATTTGGAATGTAACATTAAGTTTTGCTTTTTATGAACCTGATACAGCTAGAAATTCTAGTGGTGTTTTAATAATGCACTCTACAGATAGTGGAAGTAATTTTACAGCGACACATGGTGGGTATCAAAATAGTAGGGCATCAGGCTCTCATGGTCATATTGTTTTAACTCATATTTTTAATGTTACAAACGCCTCTACTACTAGAATACTTTTTCGTATTTCAAGTGGTGGTAATTTATCTGTAAGAGGTGGATCAGATTGGAACACAACAAAATTACAATTCATTAAACTTTGTCCGTCAGTATAGGAGCATAGAATGGCATTAAGTAAAATACAAGCTGAGTCAATGAACCTAGCAGATACCTATGCATTTAGTGGAACTGTAAGTGGTGCAGGTGGTTATAGAGATTTACTTCTTAGTGACACCATATCAAGTGCTGTAGCACAATATGACATTTCATCTACATACATAAATGGAACTTATGATGAATATATTTTAGACTATAATCTTGCTCCAGCTACTAATGCTGTACATTTAGATACTAAAGTTTTTATAGGTGGTACACTACAAACTGGAAGTATATATGGTTATGAAAATAGTAGTAATAGTGGCAGTAGTTATGGGTCTTCAAATGGTTCAACAGTTAGTAGACTAACAGTAGCTCCTATTGGAAATGCTACTGGTGAACATATAACTGGTAGTTTGAATTTAAGAAATGTAAACAGTTCAACTTTTACTTTTAATTATTTTGGCAGTAATAATCTATATAATACTAGTGGTGACCACCAATCAACAAAAAGTCATGGTATGTTAGCAGGAGCTAATAGAACAAGTATTATTAATGGTTTTAGGTTGCATTTTAACTCTGGTAACATAGCTAGTGGTACAGTTAAATTATATGGAGTAAGGACGTAGTATGGCAAACGTAAACACAATGGTTGATGGTCAGCTACAAGAAATGACTGATGCAGAACAAGCAGAATATGATGCAAGAAATACTGCATGGGATAATGATGCACCTAACAGACGTATGGCATACCTACGAAGTCAAAGAGATGCTCTGCTAGTTGAAACAGATTACATGGGTAACTCTGATGTAACAATGTCTGCTAAATGGAAAACATACAGACAAGCTTTGAGAGACATAACAAGTCAAACACCTAGTGATGATGCCTTGAGTAACATTACATTTCCAACGAAACCAACGGAGTAAGCCATGCCATTCATAGGTAATCAGCCACTTACTGGTAAGTTCATTCAGCTAGATGGTATTACTATCTCCACTACGACAGACACCTTTGCATTAACTAAGAGTACTGCATCATTCAACCCTGCAACGGCAGAACAACTAATCGTGTCAGTCAATGGTGTAACTCAAGCACCTAACAACGCCTATAGTGTATCAGGGTCAAACATTATCTTTACTGAGAACCTAACTACAGCAGACACGATTGATTACATCTTGGCTTTAGGCGAGGTAGGCAATTCAGTAGTACCTACAGATGGTTCAGTAACTGGGGATAAGTTTAGTTCAACTGTCTACAGAGATGGCATCAGGATTAATGGAAGTTCAGCTACTGACAATGTAACGATTGCTAGTGGAGAAAGAGCCATGGTTGCAGGGGATTACACAATTCCCACAAACAAAACATTAACAGTAAATGGAGTATTGACCATTGTCTAAATTATTTGTTGACGAGATTCAACCCAAAACAACTGGTGGTGTTATCAATGCCAAAGGTATGGTTATACAAGTAAAAAGTACAGCTTCTAGTCAAATAACACATATCTCAACTCAAGATGTAAAAACTGATATATTGGGATTATCTGTGTCTATTACTCCTAAAAGTGCATCTTCAAAAATATTAGTACAAGTTCATGTAAATCATGGTGGAACTAATGTTAATACGTATGGAAGTGCTTTTATAGTAAGAGATTCTACTGAAATAGCCATAGGCTCTACTGCAACTGGTAACCAACAAAATGTGTCATTTGCATTATCAGCATCAGGATTCACTAATGAAGTTTATAAATTAAGAAATGCAAGTATGACATTTTTAGATGACCCACAAACTACCTCATCTATTACATATAAAGTTCAAGCCAGAATGGACGCTAATCCTGACCTCTATATTAATAGAAGTGGACAAGATGCAAACGCAGATTTTGGACAAAGAAGTATAAGCACAATTACTGTAATGGAGATAGGAGGATAGCATGAGTAGTAAACTAGGTGTGCAAAACATAGCACACACAAACGGAACGAATGCTATGACTGTTGATGGGTCAGGCAATGCTACATTTGCAAAAAATATTAGTCAGACTGATTTACAGTTCTGGTCAGGATATCACGACCAATCAGAAGCTCCAGGAGTAGATGGAACACTAGTAAATTGGTCAGCAAGTGATAATAATGGGATAACAGAATCATCAGGTATTTGGACTATTGCTGTATCTGGAATTTACCTATTTAGTATTTCGTTGATTGCAAATACTGCAAGTGGTGGAATCCGTTGGCAACATAACTCTACTCTAAAGTGGAGACTTGGATATACTGACGAATTATCTAATTGGAACGTAATAGGTGGTACTCTGTTACATCAATTTTCAGCTAACGATACCTTAAGATTTATAGCACAATCAACAACTAACTTTTACGGAGCTTCAGCAACTACAGGTGGTGGTTCTGATACTGTAAGTTCAATGTGTATATGCAAAATAGGATAGGAGGATAACATGACATCAATTCTTAAAGTAGACACCCTCCAAGATGCCAATGGTACTGGCAGTCCTTATATTAAAGATGCTGTGTTACAAGTTAAGCAAAACCATATAGATGGCACAGACACAAACACAGCATCAACTGATTGGCAAACTTCTCCAGTAACTGGTTCAATAACTCCATCAAAGTCAACTAGCAAAATTTTAGTCAGAGCAAGAACTAGTTTATACAACCATGCAGGATATTCTACTTATGGCACAATATACAGAGGCTCTACATATATAGGTCATAGTTCAAGCTTTGGTTTAGTCAGATGTTATAGTACTTCTGCTGTTTGGCAACCAGTTACTATTGAATGGTTAGATGAACCTAACACAACAAGTGCTGTAACATATACAGTTTATTTTAAAGTAAATGGAGGCACTGGTTATATAAATCATAGTCAGGGTATTTCAACTGTAACTATGATGGAAATAGGAGGATAATATGCCACTTACCAAACTAAATTCAGCAAGTGTCATTGAACGTCTTCCAGTTGGAAGTGTGTTGCAAACAGTACAAGGAACACCAGTATCAGGGCAATTACCATCATCTGTTGTTACTAACACTTGGACAGATATAGGTCTTTCAATAAATATACAACCATCTTCCACTTCTAATAAAATATTAATAACAACTAATTTACATGGCAGTTCTTATGGTGCTAATGGATATATAAAGTTAGTACGAGACACTACAGATGTAACTACAAGAGCAACACAAGGAACTTCTAACACTTGGAAGCCTACTAATATGTCTTTTACACATTTAGATAGTCCGTCTTCAACCAATGTTCTTACTTATAAAATTCAATATAACTTTACTGCTAGTTTTTACTTTAATATACCAACTACTATAACATCTTACATAGTTATAATGGCTCAGGAGATCAAAGGGTAATGGTCAAAGCTTCTGAAGTCAAAGCACAGATAGACACTCATGAGGCGATTTGCTCAGAACGCTGGCGTGAGACAATCACTCGTATAAAACGTATAGAGGCGTTAATGATTGGCACAAGTGGTACTGCTATAGTTTTGCTTATAGGTTTGCTTGTGAGGTAGCCCATGCTTGAAATGCTAATGGTTGCGAATAGTGCCTTTGCTGTTATCAAACAAACAATAGAAAATGGTCGTGATATTTCAAGTGCTGGTTCAGCAATCGCTAAATTTGTAGGTGCAGAAGATCAGCTACAACAAGATTTAAACAAAAGAAAGAATAGTATTTGGACAAACTTTCTTGGCAAAACAGACAATGATCTTGAAGAGTTCATGGCACTAGAACAGATACGAGTTAAGAAAGATCAAATTCGTGAATTTATGCAGTTATATGGCAGAGCTAATTTATACACAGATTATATTCAGTACTGTGCAGATGCTAGAAAAGCTAGGAAAGAAGCTAGGATAAAAGCACAAAAAAGGAAACAACACATACAAGACACAATATTAAAAGTTGTATTAGCTATATTAATTACTGCCGTCTTATCAGGAGCAGTAGCAGTATTGTTTATTATAGCTAAAAAGAAAGGATTGATATGACAGAAAAGAAATTAATAAATTTAGATTTAAGTAACAATTCTTTTGAGCTGTCGCTGAGAATATTAGGCAACGAGTTCGTGGCAATCAAAATCGGATCAACAAATTTTTCTGGCAAGCTAATCGCTGGGGGGATCTTGTTATTATTTTTTACTTTAGTTTTATTAGAAGGCTTTGGATTAAACGAGGTTCTTAAACAGTAAGGAGATATGTAATGTTAACAGCTTTAATACCAGCAGTATCTGGGATATTAGATAAGTTCATACCAGATGCCGACACAAAGCAGAAGTTAAGCCATCAAATAAGTACGATGGCAGAGAAACATCATCAAGAATTAATGTTGGCTCAAATCAAAGTTAATGAAGCAGAAGCAAAAGGTAACTGGTTTCAGTCATCGTGGAGACCTCTTACTGGTTATGTTTGTGTTCTAGGTTTTATGGTTAACTTTTTAGTTTCTCCGATTTGTGCTGGGTTTGGAATAATTATTCCACAAGCTGACACAGCTACAATGCTCCCAGTTTTGATGGGAATGTTAGGATTAGGATCAATGAGAACTGTAGAACGTATCAAAGGTAAAGATAAAAAATGATGTGGCATTGGCTTACTCTATCAAAATTTTTTTGTAAAATTGGGAATTATTTTTATTCCCTTCATGTAACTACACTTCACTCTAAACGACGAAAGGAAAGAGAAATGGCGATTGGAACACACAAAACTAAATCTGGTAAAACAGCTAAGAAAGGCTTGTATTACAATATTAACCAGAAGAAAAAAGCTGGAACAAGTGCTAGTAAAAAGAAAAGTTCTATTAGTCCTAAAGCTTATAGCAATATGAAGGCTGGTTTCCCTAAGAAGAAGAAAACATAATGGATTTATCAGCAAACTTTACATTAGCTGAACTGATGAAATCACAGACAGCAGAAAGAAAAGGCATATCTAATTATCCTAATGCAGATAATATATATAATCTCAAAGCTTTAGCTGAAAACATATTGCAACCTATTAGAAATAAATGGGGATCATTTTTGATAAGCTCTGGTTATCGTAGTGAAGAGCTTTGTCTAGAGATTGGATCAAAAAGTACTAGCCACCATTGTTGTAATGATGGCTATTCTGCAAGTGATTTTGAGGTTGCTGGTGTTGATAATTATGAACTGGCTGTATGGATAAGAGATGAAAGTAATCTCCCCTTCTGTCAGCTCATATTAGAATGTTATAATGGAGGAAATTCTGGATGGATACATATAAGCTACCATCCAGAAGATATTAGAAAAGAATGTTTAACGTATAATAGATTAAATGGTTACAGAAAAGGATTGTTTCTCAAATAATCTTGATACCTCTTGGCAACGTATGACGTTCAATCCATCCTCTTTCTTTTATATGATGCAACATTCTAGCGACAGAAGTTGGAGAAGTTCTTTCTTTAAGAATTTGCTGGTCATCTATTTGACCTCTACAAATTTCCCTTACTGTCGGATACACTCCTTCTTCTTTATGAAAAGCAATTAAGAAATCATAAATTTGTTTTTGAGAAATAGTTAATCCAATTTTATTATCCATTTTGATTTTCCTTTGCTTGTACTGACAATGATTTATTGAAATCTAATCTTTGTTGTTTAACTTGATTATTAATTTCATTTGAAAAGCCACGATTAATTAATTCCAGATTTATATGTTCAAAGTCTTTTAACATTGTTCGCTTTTCTTCTGGCTTTAAATTAGGACTGCCATATACAGCACTCATAATAGCTTTGTATCTTTCTACTACTTTTTTTAACTCATCAAATTCTTCAGAAGGCTTGTTGTTAAGCATCTTTAATTCATAAGTTACTTTAACAGTTTGTACATCTTTCTCAGAAATATCATTCTCAACTGTATTATCGTCTGTGAGAGCATCAACTATACTATTAGCTAGATCTACATCATTTGAAATAATAGGTGCATTCACGACCTTTAAATCGCTTGTCTTGGCTTCATCTGGAAAATCAATAGCTTCTTCTGTAGTGATAATACCTTTGATTGCATCTGGGAAAGCATCTCTTAAAGCAAATCCTCTAGCTCTTTGCTGTAACATTCTTTTAGCATAATTCTTCCAATTCATTTTATTCATAAGACCAGCTTTAGTTGCATCCTCTATAGAAAATTCTCTTAATGTTTCTTCAACAGTATCTTTAACCTTTCTTTTTACAGAACAATAAGCAGTATCTCCTTCTAGCCATTCTTTCATTCCATAATAATCTGGATGCTTTTTACAAACTGCAACTAATCCATCTCCCCAAAGTGTAGCCTTACCATTAATAACATTTATGTTTGATAAAGCTTGCATTGGTGGTAAGCCAACTTCATATCCCCATTGAATAGCAACTAATACATTAGCTGGTTTACCTCGATAGGCATCTGGAACTAATCCAGATTTGGATAAAACTTCTGAAAACTCCATAGCTTCAGTTAAAGACTTAGGTTCTAGCATAGTTAAATTTGGCATTAATTTTTCTCCTTTAATGAAAAGGTATAGCTTTCTTGCATTTCGCCTGTGCCTACCATTTTCTTTTTTTCTTTTAATTTTGTTTGTGAAATGATCTCAAAGTTTTGATACTTGGCATGAGTTATTCCAAGTGTATCTAAAATGTCCTGTATGCCAGACTTTATTTCATCTTTAGTCTTAGTCCATTTTCTAGCTTCAGATGATGCTGTCGTATAGTCAGAACATAATTGCTCAAAATCGTGATTAGAATTTTTTAACAAATTTTCTATTTCAACAAACTCTGAATTATCTTTATCTTTTATTTCTGGATAATCAGCACCAGATTTAATTAAAGACCAGAACTCCTGTACTTTCTCAACAATCACAGTACATAAATTTTCATTCTTTTCTATTGGATAAAAATTTAATCCACCTTTTTGATCAAGACATGCAACTATTCCCCAAGTTAATCCAGAGCATAGCATTTGATGATGAACTTGTATTAACCATTCTGGTTTAATTTTACCTTGATGATAGAAGTCAGTTTTGATTTCCATAATACCAGTTCCCATAAAAGAAACCATATCTCCATTTGTATCTTCAATCTGAATTGGAACTTCAGAAATCTCAATAATACGATCAATAGAAGATCCCATCTTTTCTGGAATATTCTGGAATACTTCTTTAGGTTCATACATATAAATATTAGAATGACCATTTAGTATTTCTAATTCTTCCTTCGCCCAATCAGCAACTCCATGTTCTAAATGAGTTCCCCTTCTCAAAGCTTTAGGATTTCTAAAATGTTCAATCCTTTCAACTTTATTTATTTTATCACGATGCTTCATTAATACATCTTGATTAGTTTGAAATGGAGTTTTCATTAATACGACTGCTGGACTTTCAGATGATCCCAATTCATAGCCTGTTTTTGTAAGTTTTGGCATCTCTAAGCTCCTACATTATCGTAGTAACACTTATCGTCTAAAGCACAGGCAAACCAAAAAAATGCCCAGATATAAAACATTACAAGAGGAACTAAAATTATTGAATAAACTATCTTCATAGTGTAATTAGGAACAATGAAAAATATAAGGCTAATATATATTATGCGACATACCTCTGATATTATTCCTTGTATCCCTTTATATGCTTGACTTAGCAAATTTCCCCTTTTTGTACATTGACTTAAAGTATTTATCATTAGTCTGTTCCTTACCTTTAGACTTTGTTTCTGGTGGCTGGTTGTGCTTTCGATGTTGTCGTTCAGCTTCTCTGGCACGATCTTCTTCAAACCATCTTTTAGATTGATCTCTATCTGATGCATGATCTTCTTCTCCTTCAGTATCAGTTATAATTTTATCTAAATCTTTAAGACCATGTATATTTTCAAGACCATTATCTCCATAAACACATTCTTCAGCACCTCTATTGCGAGGATCGGCTGGTTTTATATTTGCCAGATTTGAAGTCATTGTATTGATAACATAATGAGCATGAACTAATTTATCCACTCGTCTAAAAGAGTTTAGGTTAGCTAATCTTGTGAGTTCTGTATAACCATAATTCAATATATCAGCTACAGCTAATAAGTGCTGTGGATGAAACATTGGTACTGTCATTCGTCTTTGAAATGATAGCCTAATATTACTCATTGCTCTAGTAATATCATGTTTGTATATAGTTCGTTTTCTATTTGATCCCACTTTGTACTCCTCTTGTTAAATAATGTTGCATAAAAAAAATATAATTAACATGTATACCAGTTTGGCATCTTGAGCCTCAATCATGTAAATCTCTTTTGCATTAATTTCTCAAATTGAACTAGATTGTTATAAGCTGTTCCAATCGTTGATTGTGTTAGCTCTTTACGCCATTCGCAGTAATCTTGCATTTTCTCTACAAGTAAGTCTGTGGCTTGACATGAGACAGTTTTGCCTTCCCTTTTAACAACAATAAAACCTTCAGCTTCGCACTCACTAATCATCGTTGAAATGGTCTGTCTGTTGCTGTGCATTTCTTTAACAATCTCTGAAATCGTGTAAAACTTGTTGGTATATACTCCATACGTCATCCACCTAGCAAAAGCATTTCTAATTGGTGTTGAGTTAAAATATCTTTGCACCTTGTTTTCCATTCGAGTTTGTCTTGCTTGATGAACTCCCATTTCAATTTCTAAAATTTTCATACGATAATCCATAAGTAAATGTGCATGTATATCATCAACAGAATTGTGAACGCTTGAATTGTCGCAACATGTTTTTGTATCTTTCATTATTTAACTCCTTTAGATCTTAAATACATATTTCTAATAGTTGAGCCATGCCATTCGCCTTTTCTGGCAGTTTCATAACCTCGTTTGTTAAAATCCAGAGCTATCTCCCTGTAAGACCATCCCATATCTAAACCTCGCTGGATGTTAGGTAATAGATTGTCAGCCATCTCATTAGCTTTAATCTTATTGCCCATAGCACCTTTCTTCTGTGCCTTCTTAGTCATACCAACTCCAAGTTTGGTAATCTTATTGCCAGATTTTGATATATGAGATCCATTAACTTTTATGTCATGTTTAATTCTAGCTAGTGACAGCTTAGTTCTTTCTGATATGACTTGTCGTTCATGTTGATTCATAACTGCCATAAAGCCGACTGTAGTTTCATCGAGCATAGGATAATCAACAACTATAAGTTTGATCTTGCCTTGCGATATAACATCGTCAAAGAAGTTAAGAACATCCCCTCGCCTTCTACCTAATCTAGATAAAGAATAGATGATTAAAGTTGCTTTATGCTTTCTGCAATACTTAATAGCTTCATTAAGTACTGGTCTTTTTGCCCAAGCTGTTTTACCAGATACAGCTTCTTCTTTAAACCATTCAACATGATGTTCGCCACCATTTAGATATTGTTTAATAGCGAACATCTGGTTTTCAACATCCTGTTTATCAGTTGATACACGAACTAAAGCACAATACTTACCATTGTGCCTTTTGCCATGATCAGCTCTAAGAATATTAGTTTCCATTATTCTTGCTCCTCTAAAAATATGTCCTTACCATAATCAGCAAAATAATTTTTAATTGTGCTTTTAAGGATCATGTCTAATTCTCCTAAGTCAGAGTATAGACTTTCTTCAACACAGCTTTCTTTGCTTACTGCTCCCATATCAACTTTAGCTTGATGTAATTTTTCACAATCAATATAAAAGATTTGCTCAAGACTTTGTTGATGGCATTTTGTATTTGATATTTTCATTAGTTTGCTCCCTTTACTTTTTTAATGGTGGTAGTTTTTTCTTCTTGATAATTACTGTGAGCTGATACTTCAGCAGTACAATGAATTGTATCGCCTACTGTAAGTTCTCTAACGAACTTAGCTGAACTGTAGGTCGTATATATATTGTGCGACAGATCAACAAACTTAGTACAAAGAGATCTGCCATAAGCACCATCAAAGTAAAAGCTGTCTGTTACACCTAATGTTAATGAAACTGTTTCTCCTACAGCACCAACAAAAGAACTAGCTGGATATGTAATTACAGGCTCATCATTTTGTTGAATTACTGGGTTTACTACTTGATCAGCAGTTCCATCTCTTTTAATTTCTTCTAATTGCCATTTGTGAGGAATATATAATTTTGAAAATTTATCTGAATGGGATTTATACAAAGCCTTGGCAACTATGACAGCTTTATCATAGTCAGTAGATAGGTTAGTGATATGAACTGTCTTTTCATACATACCATAAGATGAATACTCATCAAACGTATGGTAAAGGCAAAACATCTTATCGCCTTTACCACTATTAATTGACCAAATGCTTTTCATTAGTTTGACTCCTCATACCATTTATCAGGGATATCCAAGCACTCTTCACATTCAGTACAATATTCATACTCTAATGCTTCTGCTTTTGATGCTTCGTGACCACATTCGGTGCATTTGATTTTTTCCATTTGTATCTCCTGTTTAATTAAAACGTAACGTACACACTTTGTACGTCTATTAATAAATATATCATAATGCTATCAATATCAAGTAGTAACTAACAGAGTTTGTACGATTTTATTAAAAAACCACAGAAACTCTTGGATTATTGGAGAAATTATGAGTGAAAAAGTTGTCTTATTCTGCCGAGTATCGAAAGAACTCAAAGAAGCTTTGGAAGTTGAAGCAAAAATTCAGCATCGATCAACATCAACATTGGTGGAGATCATCTGTAGGAAGGAAATACTTGGGAACAATTATGAAAAATTGGAACGATTGGAAGCCAAAGAAAGGTTAGCTGGTCATGTTTCCTAGATCATTTTCAAAATTTAAAAACAAAAAAGTTAAGCTGGATGGTTATACATTCGATAGTTTATCTGAAGCCAAACATTATCAACACTCCCTACTCCCAAGATTTAAGTCTGGGGAAATAACACATTTAGAAGTTCATCCTAGATTTAAATGCATGATCAATGGAGTTAAGATTTGTGATTATATAGCTGATTTTTCTTACATAAATGTAAAAGAAATAGGATTACAGGGACAAATTGGCTGTCAAGTTGTTGAGGATGTTAAAGGTTTTAAGACTGACGTTTACAAACTCAAGAAGAAGCTGGTCGAAGCTATTTATAGAGGAACTAAGATCATAGAAATAAGTCCTAAATTATACACAAAAGTCAAACTGGAGGAAAACAATGACTGAAGCACATAAACTAGCAAGAACTAACGATCCAATTACATCTCATATTGCATCTCAATCTATAGAAGCAAGTCGTATGGAAAAGATAGTATTAGATGTTATCAATAGTTTTGAAGAACAAGGATGTATATCTGATGAAGTTTTAGATAAGCTACCTCAATATAGATACAGTACAGTAACAGCTCGTTATAAAGGATTACAGGAAAAGCTTCTTATATATAAAGATGGAACTATGGAAAAAGGTTTATCTGGAAGACCACAACAAGTTATGTGGGGAATGGGATTTTATCCTAGATCTATTTCTCTTTAATGTACAAAGACTGTAAGGAGCTTATAATGAATATTAAGTGTTCATGTTGTGGAGCAGTATATAATCTGGAACAATTCTGGAATAGTTTTGTATGTCTCGTTTGCAAAGCCTACATCCATAATCCAACAAAGTTAAAATGAATCAAATGCTGAAGTCAGATATAACACCAGATCCAATTAGAGATGCACCAGTTGGAGAACATCAAGCTCCAGCTCCTTATATGATAGTTCCAGCTAGAGCTTTCGGAGATATAAGATTCAATCAGTTTCCACAAACCTTTAGATGTTTAGCTTTATGTTCTGCTCATGCTTCAGCTAGAGCTGGTATATTCTTCTGTAATCAACAAACTCTAGCATCAGTTATGGGATCAACTCAACAAGCTGTATCACTTCATATGAATAAGCTGGTTAAGTATGGTTATATCGAAAGACTTAGGAAAGCAGATCCTAGAAGAGCTTATGGTAAACAAGGTGCTAAATGGCGAGTTATATATGATCCTAGAATGAACCTAGAACAAGCCATAGCTAATAGTTCTGAAGGCGATGATGAAGTAGCTCAAGAAACACTAGATAAGATCTCTACAAAGCCTGTAGAAGCTCCTAAGAAGGTTAAAAGGAATAACATAAGTCCAAAGCAAGAAGAGTTAGCTAAGTCTTTAGCTGATAGATATCTCAAAGATGAAAGAGAATACTTTGTTTATGATAGAATACTTGCTGATCTTAAACAGTATTTAGTCAGCGAACAAACAGTAGAAACATGGAATAGTTTCGGTAATGGTCTTACTTCGCCAATAGAAAAAGGCTATTTAAAGCCTAATATTAGTATGAATAAAAACAAGCCACAGCTTGTAAAAGGTAATACAGAAAACAAGCTCCAGCTTGTAAACCAAAACACTAAATACAAGTCCCACCTTGTATCACAAAACAAGTCCCAGCTTGTACATAACAACTATATATTAACTAGTAATATTAATATAAATGAAATTGAAAAGAAAAAGATATGTAATAGTTACATGAATATTATACAAAAGCACTATGGAAGAGCTTGGAGCTATGATCTAAGGCAAGTAGAATTAGCTGGAGATGTTTTAAGAGCTGGATATACTATTGATAGCTTTAATGAAGATGCTAATGGTTTAGTTGAATGGTCAAAGAATAATAATAAACAACCACCTCAATCATTACAGTACTTCGTAGCTAGAAAGAACAACAGTAAGAAGCCAAAGGAAGCAATAGATATTGTTAAACAGTTGGCTGGAAAGTTAAAGGTATGACATTATTGTACAAACTCTGTACGTTCCTAAAGTATTTATACATGGCACATTCTAAAAAAAGAAATCGTGGGCAAAAAAGCGACTATAGGGGGGGATGGTCGAGGCATATCGTGGGGGTATCACACAAAAATATTTTCTTAAATTCCATAAAACAAAAAACAGGAGATTAAAACATGGAAACTAAAGCAATACCTTATGACGTAGTTCAAGGAACTAAGTATCAAAAAGATGGAGAAGAGAAGACCAGATGGCAAAAAATGGGAGTTGCCTTTGAAAAGGAAGGTAAAATCACTTCAGTTAAACTTGAAGCCTTACCAATTCCCAACAAAGATGGCGAGATCTGGCTTAATATCTTTGAACAGAAGCCTAGAGATGGAGTTATTGGTGGATTAAATAAAGATGAGATACCTTTTTAATGGCTAGAGTTACTCCAAATGTAGGTCGTTTCGGTGGCATAGGAGCTATTCAGAAGCGATTAAAGGGATCTCGGTTGATATATGACAATCGAGATCAACTTGCTCTGGCGATGCTTGAAATGGCTTCTACGAATATAACCGATGTTATTGAATGGAAAGGCGAGGAAGTCAAGATTAAGGAGATGAAGGACATACCAGAGACTTCATTAAATGCGATTAAGAAGATCAAAGTAACACCAACTAAATCTGGCAATCAAATAGAAGTAGAACTTTACGATAAAGTTAGGCTTATGCAGATATTGGCAAAGAGTGCTGGATTATTAGATGAGGAGAAAGAAGTTGATAAACCAGCAGTTGTTAACATCGAAATGGTTATGCCAGATGATAAGTCAAAATGATGATGAAGATATGTTTGAAGATTATCCTCAAGATTTTATTGAGAAGATGGATGATTTAAAAGGCAAGTCAAGTAAGGCTAGTAAAGTGTCAATGTTTGAACATTGCCGAAATGGATACGATGAGATTGAAAGTCCTAAAGGCATGACAACTTATAAAATAGAAAGGTATCTAAATGACAAAGCAAAAAACTGATCCCCTAACACCATCTAGTTTAAAATGGGATTTTAGTCAAAGTCCTACTGTAGCTAAGTTTATGAAGTCTGATGCTTTTGTCAGAGGGATTATGGGAGCTGTGGGATCTGGTAAATCTTATGCTTGTTGTGCTGAAATATTTAGAAGAGCTATTCAGCAGAAGCCAAGTCCTAGAGATGGGATTAGATACAGCCGATGGGCAATCGTTAGAAACAGTTATCCTATGCTGAAAACAACTACGTTAAAAACATGGCTTGAATTATTTCCAGAAAATATTTGGGGAAATGTTCATCACTCCCCTCCTATAACTCATCACATAAAATTACCACCTAGAGGAGATGCTTCTGGGATAGATTGTGAGGTTTTGTTCTTAGCATTAGATCAACCTAAAGATATCCGAAAGCTTTTATCTCTTGAGCTATCTGGCAGTTTCGTCAACGAGGCGAAGACACTACCGAAAGCTGTTATAGATGGTTTGTCTCATAGAGTTGGAAGATATCCGACTAAGGCAGATGGTGGCTGTACTTGGCGAGGAATAATCATGGATACTAATGCTATGGAAGATGATCATTGGTGGTATCGTCTGGCAGAAAAAGAAACTCCTAAAGGCAGATTTAAATGGGAGTTCTTTAAACAAAATCCAGCAGTCTTAGAGATCCCTATTGAAAAATTACCAGATGATATGCCAGAAGCTCAAGGATATATATTCCAAGCTGGTAAATGGTGGAAGACAAATCCAAAAGCTGAAAACCTAAATAACTTGCCAGATGGATATTACGATCAGCTCTTAGGTGGTAAGAACTTGGATTGGATTAGATGCTATGCCAAAGGCGAATATACGTTTGTCCAAGAAGGAAAACCTGTATGGCAAGAATATAATGATGAAATTATGTCGGCTAATCTAGAACCAGATCCCACAGTCCCTATTCATATCGGTTTAGACTTTGGATTAACTCCAGCTAGTGTTTTTGCCCAGAAGCTCAAGAATGGTCGTTGGCATGTTTTACATGAACTGGTTACTGAAGATATGGGATTAGAAAGATTCTGTAGTGTTTTAAAAAGTGAGATTGCCAGTAGGTTTTCTAAATTTGAGATTGTAATATGGGGAGATCCTGCTGGTATGCAAAGAGATGCTATCTTTGAAACAACTGCTTTTCAGCATTTAAAAACTCATGGCTTGATGGCACAGCCAACAGCAACGAATGATTTTAGAACAAGACGAGAAGCTCTGGCTATTCCTATGGGAAGATTGATAGAAGGCAAAGCTGGATTTATTGTTGATAAAAAATGTGTAAAGTTAAGAAAATCTTTAGCTGGTGGTTATCATTATAAGCGAGTTGCTGTAGGAGCTGGACAAGAAAGGTTTAAAGATGTTCCTCATAAAGATATGCATTCACATATCGGAGATGCCTGTGGTTATTGCCTGTTAGGATCTGAACACAGGATTATGACAAAGCGACCTACTCAATTTAATACTTTCAAACCAACTATTGTTAAGACTTTGGATTTCGATGTTTTCGCTTCCTAGATTAAATAGAGTTCTAAGATTAAATTATCCAGAAGATAAGATTGTAAGTTTTCATCCTATGCATATGGATATGATTGATTTAAATGAATTTGATCAAGCTAATCTTTTAGAAAATAAGAATAATCTTCATAAACTTTATCAGTTTGCAAAAGCTGGTTTAGGTTTTACTGCAATGTCTGGAAATAGGATCTATGCCATCTTTGGTATTTGGGATTTATGGGATGGAGTTTCAGAAGCTTGGCTAATTCCATCTAATGAAATATCCAGAAAAACTTTAAAATTTCACAGAGTTGCTCTTAGGTTTTTTGAGTTTTATGCCAAAGAAAAGCATACAAAACGTATACAGTTTACAGTTTGTTCGCACAATGTACAGGCTTACAAGTGGGCAGAGAGATGTTACTTTAAGAGAGAAGCTGAAATGTTACATTATGGCTTACAGGGCGAAAACTATTATTTATATGCGAGGATATTTTAATGGGTAGTTTATTTGGAGGGAGTTCATCTCCACCACCACCAGACACAACAGATATAGATGAAAGAGAAAGTAAACTTGAACGTCAAGAAACTGAAGAAAAAAGAAAGATAGCTTCTCGATCTAGGGCAAGAAGAACTGGTGGATCTAATATGTTGATGACACAGAGAACTGGTGGATCTGCTGTTGGCAATCCAACTGGAGAACAAACAACTCTAGGATATGCCAGAAATACTAGAAACACATAAAATTTAAATGAAAAAATTTATTCGCAATCCAAAATTCAAAGAAGAACCTATTGAGGAAGAAACTTCTGAAGAAAAAGAAACAGAAGAAGATGAAGAAGGTGGAGAATAATTTATGGCTGAACTTTCTGTAAGCGAAATAAAAAAAAGATTTAAAAATTCAGAAGCTCAAAAAGAGCAATGGAGATCTATCTACGAAGAAGCTTACGAATACTGCTTACCTATGAGAAATCTTTATGATGGTTACTATGATGGTAATGCTGTCGGTCAAGATAAAATGAAAAGAATTTTTGATAGTACAGCCATTCATTCTACATCACGATTTGCTAATCGCATCCAAAGTGCATTGTTTCCTCCCCAAAGATCGTGGTGTAGATTGACTTCTGGTTCAGATATCCCCCCAGAACGTCAAGTCGAAGTTGAACAAATTCTTGATGATTATAATGAAAAGATGTTTAGCATTATGAATCAATCTGGCTTTGACTTGGCTATGGGAGAATTTCTACTTGATCTAGCCATTGGTACATCTGTTATGCTTATACAAGCTGGAGATGAAACAACTCCAATTAGATACACAGCAGTTCCTTCATACCAGATTTGTTTTGAAGAAGGAGCTAATGGAACTGTCGATACTGTTTATAGAAAAATGAAAAGACCATTTGATGTAATAATAAAAGAGTTTCCAGATGCTAAAATTCCTAAAGAAGTTTCTGATAAATATTTAGATGATCCAACAAAAAAAGTAGAATTATTAGAAGCTACTTATGAGAAAGATGGATTTATCTATTATTGTGTATCGACTATGGAAGGAGATCACAAGCTAGTTTCCAGAACTCTAAAAGGTATGCCATTTGTAATTAGCCGATATATGGTGGCTAGTAATGAAAAATATGGTCGAGGTGTTGCTTTAATGGCATTACCAGATATTAAAACTTTAAATAAGGTTACAGAATTAACTCTTAAAAATGCATCAATTTCTATCGGTGGAGTGTTTACTGCTGTCGATGATGGAGTGCTAAATCCCCAGACAATATCAATACAAGCTGGATCTGTTATTGGAGTATCTTCTAATGGTGGAGCTAGAGGAGCTTCACTAGCTCCCTTACCTCGTTCTGGAGATGCTAATATGTCCCAGATCCTAACAAATGATTTACGAGCTAACATAAAAAGAATGATGTTAGATGATGAGATTGCTCCAGAGAACATGTCAGCTAGAACTGCTTTAGAGATACAACATAAGATAACTTCATTATCTGAAAATATGGGTGCATCGTTTGGAAGATTAATTAGTGAGTGTTTAGTCCCTATTGTAAGACGAACTTTAGAGCTTATGGATGAAATGGGAATAATAGAACTACCATTGAAGATTGATGGACTACAAGTAAAGATAGTTCCAGTATCTCCTCTGGCTATGGCTTCTAATAAAGATAAAGTAAATGATGTTCTGACATTTTTACAAATGTCCCAGCAATTAGGAGCTGTCGGTGGATCATTATTAAAGATGGATAAAGTAGGAGATTATTTAGCTGATATGCTTGGAGTTCCCTCTTCTCTTAGAACAACTAACGAAGAACGACAGCAAATAATGGAACAAACAATGCAGTTAGCTCAACAGCAGATGGAAATGCAACAGGGACAAATGCCACCAGAGCAACCTCAAGAACAGCCTATGGGTTAACTATGGTTGATACAAAATTAAAAAATGCTGGTGTTTCTGCTTACAACAAACCAAAAAAAACACCTAACCACAAAACTAAATCTCATGTTGTTGTTGCTAAAGTTGGCAGTCAAACCAAAACAATTCGATTTGGTCAGCAAGGAGTTTCTGGAGATGGTAGTAAAAAAACTCCAAAATCCAATTCTTTTAAGGCTAGACACCAAGCCAATATATCAAAGGGCAAAATGTCTGGTGCTTATTGGGCAAACAAAACTAAATGGACTTAACTTAGAAAGGAAAAGCTAATGCCGATGGGAAAAGGAACTTATGGAAAGACTAAAGGAAGACCACCTAAGAAATCTGGAATGACTTCTACGAAAAAAAATACACCAGTTTCTTTAGCTACTTTACAAAGAAAAACAACTAAAAAGAAAAAATAATGGCTAACCAATCTGAAAAAATCAGATCAATTAATGCTGTTGGTTGGGATGGATTAAATTCTACAGTTCAACCATTTAAAAATAAAACTGAACAAAATGATTTAGATATTTCTTTTGCACAATGTTTCAATACTGAAGCTGGGCAGAATGTTTTAAAATATTTTGAAAAAGTTTATCTTGACCAACCAGCATGGATACCTTCAGCAGATCCCAGTTATGGCTATGCTAGAGAAGGACAAAATTCAGTAATAAGAGAAATTAAGCAAAGGATAAGGAGAACCTATGGCTGAAACAGAACAACAAGTCGAACAGACTAATCAACCACCTCAAGGATTAATGGCAAGTGTAGAGGTAGAAAATGAAACAAATCAAGATCCAGAAAGTATTAATGAGAATAATATCTCGCATACTGAAAGTTCTGAAACTGCAAAAGAAATAGCAGAAAGACCAGAGCATATTCCAGAAAAGTTCTGGGATGCCAAAACAGGTAAAGTCAGAGAAGAAGAAGCATTTAAGTCTTTAGCTGAATTAGAAAAAAACTTTTCTAAAGGAAAGCACAAAGTTCCAGAAAAATATGACACAGAAGCTTTAACGTCTAAGGGTTATGATGTTGAAGATCCAATGGTTAAAACTTATGTTGATTGGTGTAAATCAAATGGTGTAAATCAAAATGGTTTTGAGGACTTAGCTAATAAAATCATAGGCTTATCAGGAGAAACTAAACAAAGTTATGAGTTTGAAGAAAAAGCTGAATTAGAAAAACTAGGAAATAATGCAGAAGCTATTATTAAATCTAATAAACAATGGGCAAATGCATTAGTTAATAAAGGTCAGCTTACAGAAGAAGAAAGAGCTGAAATAGATGTTTTAGGTTTTACTGCTTCTGGTCAAAGAACTCTGCAAAAGCTAAGAGCTATGATGGGAGATACAAGACAAATTCCAGTTGGAGAAACATCTTCTTCTAAAGAAAGTGAACCAGAGTTTTCTGTTAGAATGGCTAATATGATGGCTGATCCTAAATATGGAAATGATCCAGCCTATACTCGAAGTGTCGAGCAAGAGTATGAAAAAAGATATCCTAATAAATCTGATTAAACTCTATAAGTATCATTAAGACTTTACAAGCTCCAGCTTGTGCTATAATTTAGAAGTAATCTATAACCTATTTTTTATAGGCAGATTTGGTTTATGAGAAATCATACGTTGCAGAACGTAATCTGTAGCCAAAGGCTGGATTTATCCAACAACCTAGATGGTGTTCATTTTTTAACTTATACAGGAGTTGATTATGTCAACAAATCTTAGTCCAGCTTTTGTACAATTATTCGATGCAGAGGTAAAACAAGCCTATCAAGGTACTTCAATGCTTCAAGGAATAGTTCGTACTAGAACTGGTGTGGAAGGAAACACAGTAAACTTTCCTACTATTGGTAAAGGAAGTGCCACAGTTCGTACTCCTAGCACCGATGTTATCCCTTTAAACACAAGTTTTGCATCTGTTTCATGTAGTCTTACTGACTATGTTGCTTCAGAGTATTCTGATATGTTTAACCAACAAAAAGTAAATTTTTCAGAGAGATCTGAACTTGCTCAAGTTGTTGGATCTGCAATCGGAAGAAGGCAAGACCAAATTATTCTAGATGCATTACTTTCTGCTTCTGCTGGATCTTCAGTTGCTAATACTGTAGTTACCACAGGTTCAGCTACTGCTTCTGGACTTTCGGTTGGAAAAATCATACAGGCATCAGAAAAGCTGAACATTAAAAACGTACCAGCTACAGATCGTCATATGGTTATTCATGCTTCTGGTCTAGCTTCATTACTTGCTGATGAAAGAGCTATTAGTGCTGACTATGCTTCACTAAAAGCTTTGTCTCAAGGAAGTGGGCAAATCGGAGAGTTCATGGGATTTACCATTCATGTATTAGGAGATCGTGACGAAGGTGGTCTTACTAAAGATGGAAGTAATGACAGAACAAACTTTGCTTTTCATAAGTCTTCTGTGGGTTGTGCTGTCGGTATAGCTCCTAAGACTGAAATAAACTATATCCCAGAAAAAACTTCATTTTTAGTAACTGCAATGCTCTCTATGGGTGCTGTTGCTATAGATGCTGATGGTATCTGTGATATCATAACAAGGGAGGCTTAATCATGGCTTTTTCTAGAGATGGATGGAATCCTATTGGTGGGCAATCCAAAAAAGGTTCAGCTCCCCAAATCTTTTCATACACTTCAACAGATAGTGTAGCTGATGCTAATACTGAAGGTTATTTCAATGCAGTTGCAGATGAAGTAGCTGTTGGAGATATGATCTTTGCTAACACTTCAACTGGTGGAACTTTAGTCGCAACTTTACTTTATGTTTTGAGTAATGCTTCTGGAGTTGTGGATGTAAACAATGGAACTACATTAGCAAATACAGATGGCGATTAATTTGTATTAAAACAATTTGTTAGAAGCATATATTTAAGTGTGCTTCTAACTAACTTCTTGGAGGAATAAATGGCATCTGGAGATACTGAAGTAAGAATTTGTAATAAAGCTCTTCTCCTTCTTGGTGCTGAAAGTATAAGTTCTTTTACTGATGGATCTACTGCTGGTAATGCCTGTGCTTTAATTTATCCAGATATAAAAGCAACAACTCTTGGAATGTACTCGTGGTCATTCTCAATAGCTAAAAAAGAATTAAATAGAGATGTAGAAACTCCTAACTCGGAATGGACATATCAATACACAATGCCTAATGATATGCTTACTGGAGTTCCTAGAGCTGTCAGGGCAAGTTCTAGTGCTGGAAGTCCAACTATTACAAGTTGGGAAATGGGAACTACTCTAGGTGGTTATTCAGCCTTACTAACAAATCAAACTGCAATATTTATAGATTACCAAAGAAGTGTAGAAGAAGGTAATATGCCTTCATATTTTACACAATTATTAACTTACCAGTTAGCTTGGCATTTAGCTGAAGTAATGACTGATCAAACAGCTAAATCTGAATATTGGAGAGGTGTAGCATTAGGAGTAGCAGTAGAAGGATATAGAGGTGGCTTTTTTAGACAAGCAGTAAACATTGATAGTGCTGGTCAAACACCATCTGTAATACAAGATTATTTATTAACTGATGTGAGATAAAATGGCTAGATTGCAACAATATCAATCTAACTTTTCATTAGGAGCAATAGATCCTCTACTCAAAGGTCGAATAGATTTACAACAATATTATTCAGCTCTAGAAACTGCTAAGAATGTTTTGATAGAGCCTCAAGGTGGATTTAGTCGAAGAGCTGGGTTAAAATTCGTAACTGATCTAACAGCAGATAATGCTTCTAATGGTGTAATGTTAATTCCTTTTGAATTTTCTACTACACAAAATTTTATGATTGTTGCTACAGCTTTTAATACTACAAATACAATTCGGTTTCGATTTTATATAAATCAAACTTTAATTACTAACATTAATAATTCTGGTAATAGTTATTTAGATTATTCTACAGGATCACTTTATTCAGTCAGTAATTATGAATTAAAAAAATTATATTTTACACAAAATACCGATACTTTAATTTGTGTTCACGAAAATTTAATACCATTTACTGTAGTTAGAGGAACAGCTAATAATTTATGGACTATAGGACAGATATCTTTAACAAAACCAAAAGCACAATTTACCAAAGCAACATCAAATCCTTCAGCCACAATTACACCAGATGCAACTGATGGAACTGTTAATATAACAGCTTCTTCTGGAGTGTTTTCTTCTGGTAATGTAGATCAATATATAAATGTTTTAAATGGCTTTGGTCGAGCTAGAATAATTGAATTTGATTCATCAACAGTAGTTAAAGTTGTAACCGAAACACCTTTTTTTGAAAAAGATGTAGCCATAGCTTCTGGAGCTTGGGAGCTAGAAACTGGCTATGAAGATGCTTGGTCAGCAACTAGAGGTTATCCTAGAACTTGTACTTTTCATGAGGGTAGACTTTATTTTGGTGGAAGTGCGACTTTACCATCAACTTTGTTTGGATCTAAGGTTGGGCAGTTTTTTGATTTTAAAGCTGATGAAGGTTTAGATGATGATGCTCTTCAAGTAACACTAACAACAGATAATGTTAATGCTATTAATGCTTTGAAATCAGGAAGAGATTTACAAATATTCACATCTGGTGCTGAATTTTTCTTACCTCAAGCAGATTTAGAACCAATTACTCCTTCTAATGTCGTTGTTAAATCAGCAACCAGAAGAGGATCTAAAGCTAATATAAGACCTCAAGGAGCTGAAGGGGGAACTCTATTTATACAAAGACAGGGAAAGGCATTACGAGAAATGCTATTTTCAGACGTAGAGCTGTCGTATGTGGCGAATAATATAAGTTTGCTCTCCTCACACTTAATTATCGATCCTCAAAAGATGGCTCTACGACCAGCCACAGATACGACAGAAGGCGATTTATTAATGATAATCAATGGAACATCTACCGATGGTTATCGTTCTGCATCAACTGAATTTGCTGGATCTATGGCTTGTTTTATGATGAACAAAAGCCAAAACATTATAGCTCCTTCATTTTTTAAAACTGATGGAGATTTTGTAGATGTCGCTGTTGACTTAGATGATATTTATGTTGTTGTTAAAAGAACTATTGGTGGATCTGCAAAATTCTATTTAGAAGTTTTTGACGATGATTTTACTACAGATAGTGCTGTACAAAAAACAACTAGTTTTTCTGGGACAAGTTATACTGGTCATTCTCATTTAGAAGGGAAAACTGTAGCAGTTGTAAGAGATGATATTGTTGATCCATCGGTGGCAGTTTCTTCTGGAGCAGTTACAACAATAGCTCAACCAGCAACATATATGGAAGCTGGATTAGATTTTGATGTTGAAGTTAAAACGATGCCATTTGAACCTAAATTAGCATCTGGGACAGTACAAAGTCAGAAAAGACGAATACTTGAAATATCCCCTTTGCTCTTTAAATCTCAAAATGTTTCAATTAATAATTTCGATATTTCTTTAGATACATTTCCTATTTCTGGATCTGGAGGTGTTCCAACATTTACAGGAACTAAAAAGACTATGGGATTTCGTGGATATACCAGAGATGCCCAAATAACAATAACACAAACTCAACCAGTTTTTTTAACTGTATTAAGTTTAGATTTTAAAGTGAGTATAGGTCAATGAGTGGAGCTGAATTATATCTTATAGCTAGTGTTGTTTCTGCTGGTGCTACTTATGGAAAAGCAAAGTCTGATGCTAGAAACATGAGATCACAGGCATATCAAACTGAAATAAAAGGCAGAGTTGATAGAGCTAACTATAAACAACAAGGAATTGAAGTTTTAAAAGAAACTAACAAAGTAATGTCAGCTAACGTAGCTAGAGCTTTTTCTGGTAATTTAGATCCATTTAAATCAGGAGAAACACCAGATATAATACAAACGTATAGTTTAAGAGCTGGTATGAATGATTTTAGTATTACTAGAGATAATGCTTCTATAGTTATGAAACAGGCAGAATATCAAGCTGAAAGTCTAAGAGCTTCTGCCAGAGATACTATGAAGTTTGCAACATTACAGCTTGTCAGTAGTGTCGCTATGGCTGGTTACAATTACTCAACCATAGGATCAGCACCAGCTCAAACTGCATCAACATCTAATAATTTCTTAAATCCATCATACATGGATTATGGAACAACTGGAACAAGATCAGATTTTCTCGCACCAATACCAAGAAATCGATATATGCCAAGTGGACAATAGATATGGCTGATAGATACCAAAGATATAAAACAAAAGGTCTGGCACTAAGGATGCCGACTGTTGATTTTAGTTTTGAAAAAACCAGATCTAATAATCTTGCTGGTCTTAGTAATAGTCTAGATAGAATGGCAGAAGTATTTTTTCGTAATGCTACACAGACAGCTAAGATTGAAGGTGCTGAATATGGTGCTTTAAATGCTCCCACAGAAAAACAATTACTAGATGCTTCTGAAAGTAATACTGAATTAGATTTTGTTGGAGATAAAGATACTGTCTTTGGTAGATATGCTAGAACAGCTACTCTTGAAGCTACATCAGATAAATTAACATTAATAGCTAAAGAAAAAATAGCTGAAGTTATGTTGGATGCAAAAGTAAATGATACTAGTCCAACAGAAGTATCCAAACAATTAGACAGTATTACCTCTGGATTATCAGATGTATTAGATAATGAAAGTCCTGTTACATCTAAGAAATTTAAAGCAACAATGGGTATATATGCTAATGCTGAATATAAGACCTATGCATCAAAATATATTACAGACAAACAAAAAGAACTTAGAAAAAATTGGGTATTAAATTATGAAAATGTATTAACTAATGGTCTGCCTAAAATAATACAATCTGGATTTCCTAAAGCTATTCCCTCAGATATAACTAAAGATGGCAAAACTGTTTATAAAGATACAAATATAGTTACAACTAAACAAATCTTAGAAACTCAAAAGAAAAAATTATTAGCATCTATGCCACTAGGATTTTCTCCTTCTGAAGCTTTAGCATATGAAAAAAGATTTGATGATCATGTACTTCAGTCAGCTAAAGACGTTGTGTATGATTCTATTTTTAGAAATCAAGATCCTAGAAAAATTGTTGATTTTATAGAAAATAATAAATTGGATAAGTTGCCTATAGCAATTCAAAGTGCCTTTTCTGTAGTAGCTGGAGAAAACAAAGCTGTTTTAAAAAAAATAGCTAAAGATGCTTATTATGAAAATTTAGATGATATTGAAAAAAATATTTCTCATAATAATATTGTTAGAGAAAATACAATAAAAACATTAGATGTAAATGCATCACAAGCATTATTAAATCCAAATCCGACAGAAGGATTAAAATCATATAAATCAATTATAACTCAAATGTTTAAGTTAGATCCGAAAAAAGCAAACGAAATGCAAGAGATCTTAAATCAAAATCCAAGTTTAAAATATGCACCAAATTCAAAATCATCAATTTTTGATAAGGTTTCTTTAGCATTTAATGAAAAAGAAGTGATCATTACACAAGCTACTCTTAATAAATATTTATTAGAACGAAAATTAAGTAAATCTGATTACGATACTTTTTCTAAAAATTTAACAGCAAGAAATAATACAGAATTTAATAGAGCATTAGCTGATGCTAGATCCAGATTAAAAGTTCCTGTTTCTATTTTAGGTAATTCAGCAGTTATGAAATCATGGCAGTTCAACACTCTTAAAGATATTGAAGAAGGAATGTATAGGGCAAGAAGAGATGACGTTAACTTTGTTGCTAGTGTATGGCTAGAACAAAATTATCTTGCATACAAAAAAAATGGAGAAGTAACAGAGCTTGATATTTTACAGGAACTTGGTGGAGATTATTTAAATAAAGAAAATTTAAATAGATTAATAAATTTAGCTGATGGCGAAAGAAAAACAGAATTAATAAGCATAAGAACCAGAATAGAAAGCTGGAATGCCACACAAGGTAATACAAAGATAAAAGGTTATTAAATGGATGAGTTCGATAAAATATATGCTGACTTAGAAGCTGTAAGGAATGTCCCTAATTCTTTTGTTTATAAGCATCCTATAACTGGCGAAACTAAAGAAGGTATTGGAGAAGCTCCTCTTAACTGGGGAGAATATCCAACTGGTGTTGAAAGTGGT
>ENA-ORDA01000611-ORDA01000611.1-marine-metagenome-genome-assembly--contig:-NODE-611-length-34545-cov-4.785714_pt1 | contig 34545 bp, 60 predicted proteins | sample MGYA00237778_ERZ508506 | MGnify/ENA primary metagenome ERZ508506 (study PRJEB26177, sample SAMN06267891) | marine metagenome | isolation source: Monterey Bay, California, USA | place: Pacific... | reverse complement strand
CAAGATAAAGATATTATAGCTAGACCAACTTATGCAACAGGTGGAATAGTAAAAGGTAAAGACAATGTACCATACACTAAAGAGAACCCTGCTGATAGAGTAGACCCTCGTACAAGTAAACCTTACTCTGACCAAATGGCTAGGTTAGGATTAGCTGAAGGTGGCATGACTGAGGATGAACTTTTAAACTTTATATTAGCTACAGAAGATGTTAATTTATACAGAGATTACAAACAAGGTAACTTGGATAAAGAAATAATTGCACATGAAGGTAGTAAAAGATTTCAAGAACAACATGGTAAAAAAGATGTATCTACTATAGGAGGAATTACTGGTAGTAAAATAACAAAAGCTACAGTAGGCGGAACTGTAGAAATGGTTAAAGAAAGAATTAATAAAGAAAGAGAATATTTAAATCAAATAATACCAGAAGAAAAAAGAATAAATATACCTCAAAGTGTACAAGATTCTGCTGTTAGTTTAATATTTAACGTAGGTCAATCTGCTTTTAAAAATTCTAAAGCTTATCAAAATTTATTAGATGGAGATATTCAAGGTTATTATAGAGAAGCTTTTGACCCACAACAAGGATTTACAAAAATAACAGGTGCAGATAAAATACCAAGAGTAGATGAAGGATTAATTAATAGAAGAAGACAAGAATTGGAATTAGCTCAAAATTTATGGAAAGCACCTGAATGACACTTTACACAGAGGAACAATTTGAAAAAGCTTATAAAGTTTACAGGATACACCAGATACAACAGGACTTAGGCTTTATGCAGTTAGAAGACTTTAGAGTGTTATACGAAGACTTACTGGTAGATGTAGTGTAATGGGTTTTCCATTTGAAATAATAACTATGCTTGGCTCTACTGTACTTGGTGGAGTTATGAGTGTCTGGGCAGAGAGTCGTAAGGCTAAACAAGACAACCAGAAGTTACTTATAACACGTGGCGAGTTTGAAATGAAAGCTCGTAAAGCTGCAAGAGATGTTAAAGATAAAGGATTCCAGTGGACAAGAAGAATTATAGCACTAACATCAGTGTTTGCTATAGTAGTATTACCTAAACTTGTAGCTGTTTATTATCCTAATGTAGATGTTACTGTAGGTTATACAAACTTCCAACCGGGATTCTGGTTCTTCAAAGAAGGTAGAGATGTATTTGAATGGATAACTTTTCAAGGCTTGGTAATAACACAATTAGATACCAACCTAGTATCAGCTATTATAGGCATGTACTTTGGTGGTAGTTTAGTTAAGAAGTAATATGAACGATTGGATTCAAGCTATAGAGACCATAGGTATACCGGCAGCAGGTGCAGCAGGGTTAGGATATCTTGTATGGGTACTCTTTAAATCTTTGATAGCGGACATACATAAGAAGTTAGATACGCAACATGGTATGATAGTTGCATTAATAGATAGAATAAGACAGATGGATAACGACATGATTAGGATAGATGCTATGTGTCGTGCAGCAATGGGTTTGAAACCCGATATAGATAGGATAGCGAGAGCAGATGGAAAAAAAGACCAAAGGAAAGATTAAACTAATACCAACATTTAAAAGTAAAAAGAGTGAAAGGAACTGTATGTTCTGTATAACCTTTTGGACTATGCTAGTTATGTTTTGGTCTGTAGGAAGTATTGCAGATGAGATGGTACACAAGTTTAAGAGTCCTAGCTTCAGTGGTATTAACACTAGCTCACATTATCTTACTATACAGAACCAAGAGTTCAATCGTAAGGCAGCTCTCAAAGCAGAGATAAAAGCTTTACAAGACCAGATAGAAAGAGACAAAGAGAATACAACACTTGCAAGGTTCATAAGGAACTTGGAATCACGTATATACTCACAGTTGTCAAGACAGTTAGTAGAAAACTTATTTGGAGAGACTCCTTCTGATTTTGGTACACTAACTTTAGAAGGCAATACAATAGTATACAAGGTAGAAGACGGAATAATAACTTTAACTATAACGGACAGTGATGGTAATTCAACGACTATATCTTTGCCTGTTGGTAACTTTACTTTCTAGTTGTGCAGTAGTACAGGAGAGTGGAGACTTAGTTTTAACTAAAAGAATCCAGTCTAGTTCTACATTAGATTTACAATCAGAAGAGTTAAGAAATTTACCACCAGCTAAAGTAAAACCAACGATAGCAATATACCCTAATAGTTTTAGGGACTTAACAGGACAGCGTAGAAGTAACAGTACTTTTGCTTTGTTTAGTACAGCAGTAACACAAGCACCTGAAGCTTTTCTTATTAGAGCTTTTAAGCATACAGCAGGTGGAGAGTTTTTTAGAGTTGTAGAACGTGTAGGTTTAGATGACCTAACAAAAGAAAGACAACTCATACGTAGTACACGTAAAGATTTTAAAGAGGATAATAAGATGCAACCACTGTTATTTGCAGGGTTGTTAGTCCAAGGTGGCGTGATTAGTTACGAAGCTAATCTAAAATCTGGAGGTTCTGGTGCAAGGTACTTAGGCATTGGGACAAGTAAACAGTTTAGAGAAGACACAGTTACTATATCTTTAAGATTAGTATCTGTATCTACTGGTGAAGTTCTTATGGAAACATTAGTATCCAAAAGCATTTTATCTACAAGTGTTTCTCAGGATGTGTTTCGTTTTATTGAGACTGGCACAGAGCTAGTGGAAATAGAAGGTGGTATATCAGAGAACGAAAGTGTTTCTATAGCGTTACAAAAAGCTGTAGAGACTGGAGTGTTGAATATTATAAATATTGGAATAGAGAGAGGCTATTGGAAATATGAACAAACTAAAATTATTAAGCCTGATTGTACTGATGAATGTATCAGTGCTATACGGGGCTGACAACGAAATATATATAGACCAATCAGGTGCTACGTTTAATCTAGATGCTGAACAGTTAGGTTCAGGTAACATTATAGGTGGAGCAGATGCAATTGCTGGTACTATGACTGCATTAGATTTAGATGGTGCTGTACAAACCATAGACGTGAATCAAATAGGGTCAAACAATAAGTTCTTAGGAGACATTACTGCTGATAACTTCATAGGTTTTTGGGAGTTTGATGGTTCTACTAACGTGTTCAACGTACAGATAGACCCTACTAATACTTATGGTGCTGATGGTTCTGATGTTAATGTAGATGTAACAGGTGGTACAAATACCTTTACACTTGATTTAGCAACTACAGCTCTTGCAAGTAATGCAGATGTTGATTGGGTTATCAATGGAGATGGTAACACACTTGATTTTAATATTAACTACACTGATGCTACCAATGACGTAAATGTAGACGGTAACGATAATACTATCAACTTTACTGGTCAAGGCTATGCAGGTGGTTACTTTAAATTAAATCAAACAGGTAACTCTAGAACATTTAACATACAACAATTGAGTACTTTAGACAATGACTGGTTACAAATTAATTCTACTGGTTCTAGTGGTACTATCTGTGTCATTCAGAACGATGGGGGAACAGCAGTCGGTTGCTAATATAGGCAACATAACTGAACTGAACGGAACAGGTAGAGTCGTAAGAGATGAAACCTTCCAAGCTTCTCTAGCATTAGACATAAACAGCTACGATAATGTCCAAACTTCTAACGGGAGATTGGGCATTACTTTTTTAGATGACAGTCAAGTTAGATTGACAGAGCATTCTGAATTAATCATAGACGAATTTATCTATGACCCAGACCCTTCTAAGTCTAAGATGGCTTTACAATTTGCCAGTGGTACTGCAAGGTTTATCACTGGTAAGTTAGCATCTATAGATAAAGAAAACATATCTATACAAACTCCAAGTGCCACGATAGGTATACGTGGTACAGACTTTACCGTGACTGTTGATGAGTTAGGTAGAAGTCTAATTATTTTATTACCTGATGACGATGGTCTTCCAAGTGGGGAGATACTCGTTAGTACAGCAATGGGACAGGTGGTTCTTAACAAGCCTTATCAAGCTACTACAGTTTCTATGTTTGAAACTAAACCCACTAATCCCGTTATCCTTGACTTGACTCTTGAGTTAATTGATAACATGTTAATTGTAAATACACCACAGGAAATAAAAGAGAATGAAGGACAAGATGGAGGGAGCAACACTAATCTTCTTGATGTTGACTACCTTGAGTTTGATGATTTAGAAATAGATTATCTTGCAGAAGATGAATTAGAATTTACAGAGCTTGATATAAATTACTTGGATGTTAATTTCCTTGAAGACTTATTAGACATTATAGAAGATGTCAATGAGCTAGACCAGACTTCAACAATTTTAAAAACTAGTATAGATTTAAAAGGTACTAAGATTGGTTACGATAGTGAGACTCAGATAAATACTTTTATGACTGATAACGTCATAACATTTTACAAAGCTTTAGAAGACACAATTAAATTAGACTTAGATAAAACAAATGCTTACACCGTTGTCATGATACAGAACGGTAAGAGTACACAGATAGTTGTCAATGGTGGTGGTAACTCTAGTATAACTATAACACAAGGGGATTAAGATGAAGTATTTATTATTGCTTTTACTATCCCTAGGTTTAAAAGCTGAATTAGATTTAACAATACCTGAACAACCTGCTGTGCATATATCTCCTAAAGAATTTATTTTAAATTGGGGAGATTATAACGAGCCTCCAACTAAAGCACAGATAATAACCTTTTGGACTCTTAATTTTTTAGATGTTTATACATCTTATGAAGGTTTAAAAACCCCAAACGTAGTAGAAAGAAATTTTTTATTAAAAAAGAAACCTCATTTAGATAATCTTTTAATACATAAAGCAATAGTTGCTGGGTTACTTTCAAGACACAGTAGTAAAAAATACATGACAGGAATAAATGTAGCATTAACATATACGGTAATTAAAAACTATGAGTATGTAAAATGAAGTGGGCAATTACCTTATTAACTCTACTAACTTTACCTCTCCTCTTCAATAGTGTACCACTAGAAGTACTAAGACTCAAAACCTTTGATGCTCTAGTACAAGAACAAAGTCCAACCGGACACTTTACAATCCTCAACATAGACGAAACTTTCCTAGATGAACAGGGTGGATATCCCCTGCCTAGAGAAACACTTGCAAAAATTCATAACGATATACTAGAAGCTGGTGCATTAGGCGTGGGTTGGGTTATGTTATTCCCACATGCAGATAGACTAGGTGGAGATGATGCATTCTCTAAAGCTTTACAAAGCTCTCCAAGTGTCATAGCTATGCCTGAAGTAAACAACAGTAACTATCCAAAGACAGTTGGTACAGTTATCAAAGGTCCAATAATATCTTTACCAAAAGCTCAAGGCTTTTTAGAGAACATAGATGTATTAAAACAATCAGCTAATCAAGGTGCTATATCTGCACCAGTAGATGTAGATAACTTAGTAAGGCGTATACCTTTACTACAACAAACTAATAATGGGTGGGTCGCTTCGTTTGGAACGGAAGTTTTAAAAATACTAGGAGGTGGTCGAACTTATCAGATTGTTACAAATCTGAATGGAATAGAACAGGTTAGAGTGAGAGGCATTCCACCCATTGCCACAGATAGTCTTGGTCGTAAATGGATTAACTGGGTTGATACACCACAGACTACACTAGAAGAACTAGATGTAGCTAATAAGTTTGTGTTCGTAGGATTCACAGCTAAAGGAATATCTCCACAAATTGCAACACCTGTCGGGTTATTAGAACCTCATAAGATACAAGCTGCTCTATCAGAAAGTATGTTGATGGAGACACCACAGATACCAGACTATAGGTTGTTTGTTGAGCTATTATTAATGGTACTGTCAGGGCTACTCACAGCTCTTGCAATCAATTATCTCGGTATCACTAAAGGTGTTGTGTCCTTCTTAGGTTTGTTCTCTCTCATGGGATATATGGAGTATTACTTTGTAAGCTCTAATATCTTGATAGACTTTACATGGGGCATGATAAGTATGACACTTATTGCTACCCAACAATTCTATCTAAACTTTAGAACACAATTCAAACTTAGACAGCTTATAAAGAAACAGTTTGAACATTACCTTGACCCAAGACAAGTCAAACAACTACAAGATAATCCAGAGCTTTTGAAGTTAGGCGGAGAACGAAGACGTTGTACGTTTTTATTTACAGACGTAAGAGGCTTTACAAGTTTATCAGAAACTCTAGAGCCGGAAGAAGTTACAGAGATAATGAACAAGGCACTAACCATACAAGCTAATGCAGTTAAAGAGTATGGTGGTATGGTAGATAAGTATATAGGAGATGCAATGATGGCTATCTTCAACGCACCTATAGACCTAGAACAACACGAAACCAAAGCAGTTCAAACAGCCTTGAAAATAAAACAAGATATGGCTGAAGCCGATTTAGGAATAGAGATAGGTATAGGGATAAATACAGGAGAGGCGGTAGTAGGTAATATGGGAAGTGATACAAGGTTTGATTACTCTGCAATTGGAGACGCTGTTAATCTAGCGGCTAGGCTAGAGAGTTCTACTAAAGAAGTAGGAGAGGATATAGTAATTGGGTACACCACAGCTATGAACTCTGATATACCCACTAGGTATCTAGACCCTATAAAAGTTAAGGGTAAGAAAGATGAGATAATTATTTATACTACTTTAGAACATTAAGTTCTCTTTGAAAGTAGTCATGTAAGTTTTCTAGTTTAGCTTTACCATTTCTGATAATGGTTTTCATTAAGGGTCTATCATCAAGAGGGAACACCTCATCAACCATATTCTCCGGTAACATACTAAACTCTGTAACTATTTTGTTATCTCTTGTTAAGAGTATTTTGAAGCTTACTAAATTAGCTTCGTCTTTATTAATCATTTTATTCCTCTAGATTTGTGAAGGTTATATTATTTTGACTACCTCTTAATCCTGCTTTCATATATGTTGTAGCTCTGCCCTCAAAGAAGTTCTGATGTTCGACACCCATAACCTCATCAATCCAACCAAGTGGATTTTCTTTCTGGTCATAGTTAGTCTTGAGTCCTAGTTGCAGTAACCTTCTGTCAGCTATGTATCTATTGTAAGCATACATATCTTTTTTAGTTAGTCCTTTTAAGTCTCCCATCTCAAACACTAAGTCTAAGAACTTATCTTCTAACTCAACCATCTCTCTACAAATTTGATAAAGCTCTGCTTTGAAATCATCTGTCCATATCTCTATGTTCTCTTGGATAAATTCTCTGAATAGTTTAGTCATTGCTTCAACGTGCATTGACTCATCACGTATAGAGTAAGTAACTATCTGTCCCATACCTTTCATCTTACCGAACCTTGGAAAGTTTAATAAGATTGCAAAGCTAGAGAACAACTGTAGTCCTTCTGTAAAAGCTGAATAAACTGCTAGTGTTTTAGCTATAGTTCTTTTGTCAGACTTGAGAGGTTTAAACTCACCAACGTAATCATGTTTGTTAGCCATCTCTTCATACTCCGAGAAAGCTTTGTATTCTATTTCAGGCATACCAACTGTATCTAGTAGTAAGCTGTATGCATCTTGATGTATTGATTCCATGTTAGCAAAAGATGACATCATCATTCTTGCTTCAGGTTTCTTAAAGATAGGCATGTACTTATCTATGTAGCCAGAAGCTACGTCAACATCTGATTGAGTAAACAATCTAAATATCTGTGTAAGTAAATGTTTTTCTTCAGGTGTTACATCCTGCCAGTCTTTAACATCTGTATGTAACGGTACAGATTCAGGCATCCAATGCATTTGATTCTGTAGTTTGTAATACTCGTACATCCACGGGTATTCAAACGGTTTATAGTAATCTCTAGTTTTTAATAGGCTCATAATTTTTCCTTTGGTGTATATATTATTACAAAAGAATTACATTTAGGACAACTTAAATTAGTTTCCATTATGTACTCTTCATTCTCTTCTTCTATGTCATGGTCTCCACCCCATATCAATTCATTGTTACAATTATAACAATTCATATTATCCCTCACAGGCGATACATTCCACATCATCTAACCTTATACGTGGAACTTTAGTGTTTACATTTTCTACATTACGTGCTGCATTAGTTCTAAAATAATACAACGATTTTAATTTATTCATACCGTACCAATGTACATCATTTACATACTGCATGTATTCATCATGTACTTCTTGAGGCTCTGTACTCTTAGGTAGAGTAAAGAATAAATTTACAGACTGTGCTTGACTAACAAACTCTTGTCTTTTGTAAGCGTGTTCCACAATCCATATTTGATTTATCTCATTTGCTGTTTTAAATATTTCTTTCTCATCATCAGTAAGTACATCTAAGTGTTGTACTGAACCTTCGTTAGCTGATATATCTTTCCAAATGTTTTCTAACTCCTTACCCTTAAGTCCTTTAGTTTTAAAAAGCTTTTCAAGATACTTGTTTTTAACTTGGTAAGAACCGGACAAAGTTTTATGAGTATAACAGTTAGCCCTATAAGGCTCAATACTAGGGGAAGTGCCACTACATATAATACCACTACTAGCGTTAGGAGCAATAGCCATGAGGTTAGCATTACGCTTACCTGTACCATGTATGTCAGGAGCTTCTCCACGTTGTATAGCCAACTCTTTAGTGGCTTCAGTTGCTCTAGTGTTGATATAAAGAAATGCTTTATAGTTGAAGCCAGTCGCAAAGATTCCTTCAAAAGGAATGTTCCTCCCTTGTAGGTACGCATGAAAGCCCATTGCACCGAGTCCGAGACTTCTCTCTCTATATGCCGAATACGCAGACTTAGTAAATCCTTCTTTACCTTCTCTAACATATTTCTGAAATCTTTTAAAGTTTGCACTATATTCTCCTAACTGTGTTGTATCTATTGCGTTGTCAATGTAGTGCTGTAATACATTGTCAAGCATGGTTATTAAATCTTGTATGAAGTTATCATCCTTTGACCAAGTATCAAAGTGTTCTAAGTTTACAGAAGATAAACAACATACTGCTGTTCGTTCTTCGTCTGTTGGTAGAGTAATCTCTGAACACAGGTTACTCTGTCTAATCTTAAGACCTAAATCTTTCTGTGCTTTAGGTAGATATTTATTACAGGTATCTATATTAATCATATAGGGTTCACCTGTCTCTGCTCTAGCATGAATGATTTGCCACCATAAATCTCTAGCGTTTATTATCTTAACAGCTTCGTTACTCTTAGGGTCAATCAATCTCCAGTCATCATCTTTCTCTACTGCTTCAAGGAAAGCGTCTGTAATATTAACTCCGTTATGTATGTTAAGATTCTTTCTGTTTATATCTCCACCGGATTCTTTTCTCATGTTGATGAACTCTTCAATCTCTGGATGACTGATGTCCATGTAAGCCGCATAAGAACCACGTCTTGTTGTGCCTTGATTGAAGGCTAACATCTGTGAATCAACTACGTGCATGAAAGGAATGCTTCCAGTAGAACGACTGCCATGAGTAGTAGATATACCGTTACTTCTAATGTCTCCCCAATATCCACCGATACCACCACCCGAACTTGCCAACCATATATTCTCATCGTAATGAGCTGATAAACCACCCCTGCTATCAGGAACATAATTAAGAAAGCAACTGATAGGAAGCCCACGAGTTGTTCCTCCGTTACTAAGTATAGGAGTGCTAAACATGAACCACCTTTGGGAACTGTAGTTATAAAGTCTTTGAGCCAACTCAAAATCTGTTTCACCTTTGAAGGTTGCTCCGAATACGGAGGCTCTTGCGAATGCTTCTTGTGCATGTGTTTCATTCTCCCAAAGATACCTATCCTTTAATGTATCAAGACTAAACTTATCAAATGTTTTTTCTCTGTCGTAATCTATTTCAATTCCTAAGTAAGGCTTAGTCCCTATCTTATCTTCAATCATTTTGTTCTTCCTTGCTGTTTACGTATAAAGCTATTATAGCATAGTGTACTATCTTCATAAGGTCTTGATTAGATTTACCATTCTTTTTACCAAACCTCATAGCGTATTTCATAATGTTACCAATACAAAATCCTTCTCCATATCCGGAATCAATTATCATATCTGTTGCTTGGTACTTACCATTAGCATAGTGTTGGTCGTATGTATTACCTATGTACGCTTTGACTTCGTTTAAAATTTTATCTTCGTTAAATTTATAGTTCATCGTTTCTCCAATCATCCGGTAGTGTATCTTCACTATACCATCTAAAATTATTTGTCTCTGACCATTCAGCATGAGTTCTTTTTGTTCCGTCTTTTCTTTTCTTAGCTTGAGGCATTGGAGAGAAAGGCTTCTGAAATAAGAAGACTAACTCATAGTCTTTAGGTAAAGCTTCTCTAACATGTATGTACTTACTATACTCTGCATAGTCCCAGAACCTACCTTTAGCTTCTAGTAAAATTGTTTTACCATCTATAACCTTTACAAAATCAGGTTCGTATTTATGTTTAACAACATAGTTAATGTTATCCCAATGATGTTTCCATTCTTGTAATACAGTTTCATGTAGCGTTGCTTCCCATAAACTGTCATACCCTTTAGGTACATTTACTTTCTTTGGTCTAGGTTTTCTTGGTACTCTTCTAACCACTTAACTCTTCCAAATGAAAGTTAGGATTTTGTTTTACTTTCTTATAGAACCATCTAAGACTATAAGCACTTAACATAAATCTATTGTTAGCAAAGATATGTGTTTGCTCTGGTAGAAACTCATGTAAGTTTTTCTTGTTAATCTTACTAGCATCTTCTCCTTCTGGAGTCATGCTTTGAATCCATCCTATAAGTAATCCTTCAGCCTTACGTCTTAATAGTTTTGATTTCTTACCACTCATATTTGTGTTACCTCTATAACATTAGGAACTTTAGGTACTTGAGTTAAGTATCTATACCCTGTTGAATATTTAAATACTCTTAACCCTTTACCATCGTTAGCATCTTTATGACAATCATGTTTAAACCTACACCAAGTACAACCCCTTGCAAGTTTCATGTTACCAGACTTACCATCTGGTTCATCATCATAACACTTATCAGGTGGTGTTGCTAACTTAACAGCCTTTTTAATATCAGTTATTTTCTTTTTAATATTAGGCTTATCAAAGTTATCAGGCTTGAACATAGCTAACTCTCCTGACTCTTTATTAAGAGCAAGGAAACCACCATGAGTAGTTCCTTCTGCTGATTCATACCCTGCTAGTTGAGCCATATATCCGAATGGGTCATCCTCTGCTAGAGTACCGTCTTTAAATTTCTTAAAGGCATAGTTAGAAGCAGTCTTAACATCAACAACTTCTCCATCAATAACACAGTCCATGTGTCCTTTGATTCCAGATACTGTTATCTCTTTCTGTTCACTAGTAACTGTATGTCCAGATAACTTAACAAGAAATAAAACTATCTCTTCAAGTAAGTGTCCATACAAGAACTTAATAAATGTAGGTGGAGATATGACTTCTGTATTATCAGAATCAGAGTTCATCTCATACCATAATTGTCTAGGTTGTTTACCTATGTTAGACATTCTTAGTGAAGGTTTACCACGTGGACTAGGGTGTGACCAAGAGTAGAGAATCTCTTTCATTGACTCTCCAAACTTCTCTATGGAGTCCTCATCTATGTTAAGATGTTCTCCTTTTCCTAATGCCGACAATTCATTATATATATCTTCTACTAATGTGTCAAGTGTTTTCTTATTTTTTTTCATCTTCAGTTTCCTTAAATGCTTTTATAACATCTGAAGAGAATAGTTTCTGAAGATTAACTAAGAACATTCTACTAGCGTTATGGTCTCCACCACATACAGTTTTAAAACTATCAAGGTCATCAACAATAGTTCTAAGTACATCTGTTTTAAATACAAGAGTACAGAACTCATTGTCTCCTACACATAGGTTATGAAACCAATAGTCTGATTCGGTTGCTCTAATTCCTGATGGTTTATTCCAAGACTCATACTCTATACATATGTTTCCTGTCTTCATCCACATACCTTTCTCTGATTTAACTTCTATCTTCTTACCAGTTAGCATGTCCTTTATTTTATCTTCTCTTATCTCTCCGTACTCTAAGTCAATGTCAAACTTCTTTCTATCTTCTTTAGTGGGTTTCACTCCAGTCTCCTCCTATCTTGTATTCGCCATCCAAAGGACAACGAAGATTAAAATGTGTTCCTGCTTTTACTATACTATCTACAGCTAATTGTCCTACCTTATCAGCATGACACTTAGGAACTTCTATCTGCCATTCATCATGTATGTTAGCTACGAATTTATATTCCATGTTATTTAATTGTAGCAACTCATCTAGTATAACTAATCCTTGCTTCATTACAATAGCACCTGCACCTTGTAGCAAAGTGTTCAATGCTGAATGTTGATTACGAACATACAGCTTCCTACCGTCTAGTCCTTTGAGATAATTTTTTGCTGAAGCTCTTTGTACTCTGTCTCTAAGAGACTTAAATGTAGGCTTATTATCAAAGAAATATTGTCTAGCTCTCTTACCATCTGATGTACTTCCTCCGACCACGCTTCCAAGTTTTTCATCTCCTGCTCCGTACATAAGTGCATAGATGAATGTCTTTGCCTTATCTCTTGATTCAAGCTTTGCAAGTTTTTGATTAGCGGTGTGTATGTCTCCATTGAGAATTTCATTTGTGTACTCCTCGTCATTCATGTAGTGAGCTAACATTCTAATCTCAAGACCAGAAGCATCAACTCCGATTAAAACATTACCTTCTTCTACAGTCCAACATGCTCTACATTCCTTACCATAAGGACTATAGACTGCCGGTACTTGTGCCATGTTAGGATTCCTGTGTGTCATTCTTCCTGTGATAGCACCATTAGGTATTACAAAGCCATGTACTCTTCCATCTTCTTGTACTCCTTCAACCCAAGAATCAACTTGAGCTATACGCTTTTGGAGTAGTAAGAAGTCTGCTATAAGTTTAGCTTCGTGTATGTGTGTGATTGCTGATAGGGTTTTCTCATCTACTATCGGCTGACCTGTAGGTGTAAACCTTTCAGGCTTCCAACCAAAGTCAATAAGATATTCTCCTATCTGTTTACGACTACCAAGATTAAAGTCTTGTAGTGTCTGTCTCATAAAGGGTTCAAAGTTATTTGTATCTAAACATCTTTGATACTCGTCATCTGTAAGTCCACGTTTAGATAAGTCTCCATCTTTCTTGATGTAAGGCTTAACTAACTTATCGTCTACCCACTTAGGTTTGAATGTATTATGAACCTCATCTTCAATGGCTTGTTTCTTTTCTCTAAGTTCAGCAAGTAATAACAAAGCTGACTGCATGTTAAACTTAAAACCATTTACTTCTTGTTGTTTCATTATCCTAGCTACGCCTTGTTCAATAGCTATACATTGTTTAGAGAATCCTCTGCTTTCCTCTCTAAGTTTCTTTAATACTACAGCGTTGAGTTGTACATCTCTAACACAATAGTCCAACATCTCTTTAGAATAATTAAGATAGTCTGAAAAATCTATCTTATGATATCCTAATTTATAACCCCACTTCTCAAGGCTATGACCACCTTCTCTGTTAGGGTTAAACAGTCTTGATAGTACAAGAGTATCAATGACTGGTATCTTTGACAAGTCAACACCACCGAACTTCTCTACCACAGGTATGTCAAACCCAATGATGTTGTGACCTATTAAAGTATCTGCATTAGCTAACATGTCATAACCTTCTTTCAATTTATCTGGAGGGAATTTATATATCTCTCCAGAATCCATATCTTGAGCAACGATACAATGTACCAGAGTTGCTTTTAGGTCATCTGTTTCTATGTCAAATACTAAGTCCATTAAAATGCCTCGTCAAGACTAGCGTCAAAGGTTATATCTTCATCTGATATTTCAGATAGCCTACCAGTTTCTGCATCATATATAACTCTACACGCCATGCCTACATCTCCTGTGTACCTAGACTTTAAGATACGAAGCCTTGTAGTTCTTGCTTCATCCTCATCATCTGATTGTTGATTACGTTCTAAGGCTATCACACAATCACTAAGCTGTCCAATACTATTAGAACCTCTTAGATGAGATAGTGATACTTCAATACCGTTCTCATGTCCTTTGTTACCATCAACTCTACGTAAGTGTGAAACCAAAATGATTCCTGCACCTGTCTCTTCTACCAAACTTCTAAGTCTAGTCATGATAGTATCAATGGCTCGTCTTTCATCTCCTTCATGTACTGCACTAACTAACATGTGTAAATGGTCAACGACCACCCACTTGCAGTCACATCCAATAATCATGAAGCGAAGCTTAGTAAAGATATCATCAATGTCATTAGTCCCAAAGTGTGAATGTACCCACACCCTGTTCTTGTTCTCTCCATCATAGAGAATATCAAACATCTTATCTAGTTCATCTTGAGAAAACTTCTCACGTTCTTGGTCAACGTACAACCTAGCGTTAGCTTCGATAGATAAGATACCATCAATGGTTCTTCTCCAGTCTTCTTCTAATGCTATGATACCTACGTTATCTGTAGTGTTCTTAATAAGATGATGTTCAAGTTCTCTTGTAACACTTGACTTACCAAGACCAGTACCACCTGTAAGAGTTACAAGTTCTCCTGCCCTAAGACCATACAATTTCTTGTTCAGTCCTTCATAAGGATAAGGAACGCTTTGTTTCTTCTCACGATTGTGAAACTTCTCACGCTGTTCAGATACATTTATAACACCAGAGGGTGTATAAACTTTAGCTGACCACCAACATTCAACAAACTCTTTGTGTCTGTTAGAACGAAGCATGTCGTTAGGGTCTTTGAATCCGTTAGGTAACGTAACTATCTTAGCCTTACTAGGTTTGAATAGTCTAGCAACTTTAATAGAAGCTTCCTTACCTGCCTTGTCATTATCAAATGCAATGATTACATTCTCAAACTCTTCAAAGAACTCAAGGCTTTCCTTGATATCCCTAACTGCTCCGTTTGCTCCACGCTTGATAGATACTACAGCCCACTTAGAACCTAAGAGTTCATAGGTAGCCATAGCATCACACTCGCCTTCTGTTATAGTGACATACTTGCCACCTTTAAATAACTGTTGACCAAACAAACCTGTATCGTTGTAACTTCCGGATAAAAAGAAATCTTTATTCCTTACGTTACGAACCTTAGTAGCTGATAGCTCATGTCCATTATAGAACGGATAGAAATGTTTAACGATATTACCTTGTAAATCATGTACACATTTAACCCCGTACTTAGTGGCTGTAGCTTGAGATATTTTTCTGTCTGTTAAGGCTGAAAATTTTCCCTCGTCTACCACATCAGGTTGTTTAGTTGTTGTTATTATCTTTTCTGTTTGCATATCCTTTCCTCCACATGCGTTAGTATAGCTCGGCATAAATTCTCCACAACTGAAACACTTTGCTGAATCATCTTCGTTGATTCCTACAGCATCACTACTGTTGCAAAGTGGACAGGGTTGGTGTAGCTTGTCCCAAGTTTTATCCATGTTAGCCCTCACTATGAATTATGATTCGTCTGAATCTTCTACAGTTTCTTCTTCTTCTTGTTCAACTACTGCTTCAGGACTTTCCTTTAGCACAGCTTCGAGATTATTCTGATGTCCTTGTGAAGCATAGTTCAAAGCTTCAGTCAACACGTTCAACGTACCTATCTTACTGATAGATATATTAGCGTTAGCTTTTTTCTGTTCGTCCTCAATCTTTGAAACATCATAGACTGATTCGCCATCATCATTTTTAATAGTAATAATCATATTAAAATTCCTCGTTGTCTGAACTTGGTTCAGTGTATTCAATTAAATTAGTAACCTTCACAGCTATTAACTCTGCAAACGTACCATACTTTCCTGTATAGGGTTTAATCTTTACAGTAACTTCAGAGCCATTACCAAGACTAACATCTAAATCGTTTCCGTCTCCGTCAACTAACTTAGGTGCAGGGTTGGTAGTCCCATCATGTCGTTCCACTTTTCTACTGAATGAGAAAGCCGGTTCATCATACTTAGCTTGACCATCTCTGGTTCTTACTCTTGATAAACCTGCACCCTCTAATCTGGTAGCAGTATCTTCATCAGTCAACACAACAATTCCATACTTATGTGGCTCGAACTTAGTGTTCGGTGTGCTGACATTAGCCCACATAGCTTTTCCTTCTACATACTCATACATATAATTACCTCCGTTGGTTTAGTTTTTTAGTATTAAGTGTTCAGATTCTATCACGTCTTGCTTCCCTTTGCAAGTCTTTTTGCTCTACGTCTTGCGTTGTTTCTATCACGTGTAAATTGTATAGCCCCTTGCAAGTCTTTCCATAACTCATCAAGTGCTTCTTTCTTTTGTTCTTTGTTAAGTCTTGTAATGATTTTGATATCAGACTTCTTAGGAATCCAAGTGTCCCAGTAGGCTTTGTCCATGTCTTTCCATGTCCAACCTATCTCTTTGTCTAGTGTTGTTGATTTAAAATATAGATTCATAGTAACCCTCCAGTTAAAAATTAAACGGGTAGTTTCTCAGTTCCGAAGTAACTACCAACTCCTCCAACAGCAACATAACTATAGGTTTTTAAAGTGCCTGTCAACACTCGAACATTATCTTTTAAAGTCACCGAACGACTGACTATCTATAATGCTTTCCTTTATAGACATGACTACGCTACCTAGCAGTCCGTAAGCCTATCGATACAGTAAGGGTAGCTTTCTCCTTACCAACTCTAGGATTTAAATTACAAGGGAAGGTAATCGGTTTAGTTCTCATCCCATTTCATCTACAACTTTAGTAAGCGTTACCACCTCTAAAGATTTTACAGTAGCTCGAACACCTTGTAAAACTTTAAAACTTAGTCTGGTTTTGTTGGCACTAGACCAGAAACTAGCACGATATAATCGTATGTCTTTAGGTTCAGGAAGGTTAGTTGAGGGCTACACCTTTGGACATACCTGAAATAAGTATCTATGATACTACTACTCTCCCTCTCTGTCAACCTTTAAGTCTAATAATTTAACTTCATAGATATCATTATTAATAAATGTAACTTCATAAGATATCTGGTCGGTAGGATTCCTGTGATTATAATTAATAACATAATCTTCCCACACTCTATACTCTTCCTTAGTCATAGGTGTTAGCTTACAGTCTTCTTTCACTCAACTTCCTCTAACTCTAAGTCTGCATAATCCCCAGTCAATACACCTAACCCACCTGTAGCTGATTGCTCCTTGAACTTATCATCAACAGCTTGTCTTACCTTTTCATTAACCTCTATCTCTTTATTGTTTACAGCATCTCTCAAGCCCCTATAAATAATTTTCAAGTTGTTAAGTTCTGTCTCTACTTCAAGTATAGTTTCTTCAAGAGAGTTCATCTTCCTGTTGATAGTATCTATATCTTCTGCATTGATAGTAGTATTCTTATCAAGTACAAGTACACTAACATACATAGTTAAACCTACAGTTATTACCATTAGTATTTTAAACATAAATGTTTTCATTATTATATCCTCTTTTTAAAAAGACTTTGTAAATCTTTTATTTGTTTATTATTTAATCCCTTTAAATGTTTAGGAATATTATTTTTAATATCTTTATTAATAATTATTTTATTATTTTGTTTAGATTTTATAAGCATTCTAAACTTATTTTTTGTGTTGTCAAGTAAAAATAATAATTTTTTTCTAAGCCTTTCTAAGGGATTGTTAGTCATGGTTAGTACCTATGTGTGTATCAGCCAATCTCCTGCTCACCATGTAGCTTAGATGCTCTTCTATCCTATGTATAACATCAACATCTGATACATCTGTTGGTCTGTCCCATGTTCTTATGTCATCATAAAGAAAGTCGACAAATGTTCTGAACTTATCTTCAGATAATTTATTGACCACATATTCTCTGGCACATATATCTTCTAGTCTTTTGTATAAAGTTTTATTCATTGTAATAGTCCTCTCTTGTAATCTAAGATAGCCATTTCAATAGCTGTCTCTGGTTTGTTATCATGTGGAAAATACCACTCTCTAAATCCTCTTGGATATTTCCTACCTCTAACCTTAACAGTAAAAGCTGTAGGTTGTCCATTGTGCTTAGCAACTTTTGATATTTTAACTTTCATCAGTTCAATCCCTCCACTTGATTCCAGTCCTCATCAAGGATAAGTACTTCTTCAAAGTTATGTTTATAATCTATGTCCAAGTCTTGCCAGTTTTCATACACCTTTTGAGTTCCATCTTTAAAAGTTATGTGTAGGTCTGCTCTTAACAAGTCCCAATCTTCTATATCGTCCCAATCAATACCTAGTTCATCTAAATCCCAACTAAGATATGCACTATATCTAGCTTCTATCTTCTTAGGTTTAGTTCCATCTAGCCAATCACTCATCATCTTCCTCCTCTAACTCATTAAGAAACTCATCAACCCTATTAGCTACCCAATCAGGTACGTCTCCTATATTTTCTTCAGTACCATCTTCCCAAACAATACCTATGTTCCATGCTGTTATCTTCATGTTATCTCCTGTGTTGTGTCTATCTCATCTACCATATCCCATACATCATCAAAGGCTTCTGATACTTTAACATCACATATCTTACTGTCTACCTCATCACTCAATGTAGTTAAAAGCTCTCTTAAATTACACCATTGTTTATATGTCATACCGCACCCCCATTAAGTAAGTATAATATCCATGCACTCACTACCATACCCATGATAGATATCTTCATCATTAAACTATGACTCATTGTTTACCTCCTCTAATAAATCTTTAACCATGTTCTCATCTAACAAATTGTATGTCCTGTTAGAGTTCTTTTCTAATACATACTTAGCGTTGATTAAACCCATAGGCTCATTAACCCACACGCTTAGAAACCTTACACTCATTTCAAGTTTGTCAAGTGTTTCAAGTATGCACTCCTTTTCATATTCATATTCTCTATATAATTTACTCATGCCTTATCCCTCCATTTCAAAGTTATCTAAATCTATTAAAGCTAATCGTTCAGCTTCCCTTTCTATATACCCAACATCATCTGTAGTCTTACCCACTTCTTTATAATGCTTTTCATATAGTTCTTCATACAGTTTATCAGCGTATGTTTCTGTTATTATATTACTCATTCTTAATCCCTCCTGTTTAGGTAGTAGCCAACCAATGACCCCACTATTATATAAATTACTACAGTTGCTATGCTTATGTCAAACATTCTTTTAACCTCCTAATTGTTATAGGTTTGTCAAGCTGTATTTTATTAGGCTCAACAACTACCCAAGTGTTACACCATTTCCTGTTCTGTTTCGCTACGCTATAAGCCCTGTGTGATATGGTGCTGTATTCGTATACGTCTCTATATCTTTTCATATTACGCCACCTCTCTAGCTGTTAAGTCATACTCTAATTCAGTTAGGTATGAATATGATTTTAAAAATTCTATCTTTGATAAGATGTAAAAGTCTCTCATCTTTTCTTTATCGTTTATAAAGCTTTTGTATTTATGTTTCACCTATCTATCCTTCTTTGCATCAACTACGCCTTGTAGCTTTTCTAATTTACTGTTTAACTTTGTAAGTTCTTGTTTACATTTACGAACGCCCCTTTCTCTGTAAAATCTTTTATCAAAACTATCATCTTCTGAGCCTTCAGCTATCGCCTTTTCCCAGTTCTCAAGTCTTCGTGTAGCACGTTTAATTTCATATTCTATATTATCTATTCTTGTTTGATGCCAGTTTGTCATTACTTACCCCCTTTAAAAGTGTTTACCATGTCACTAAAAGACATTCCATTATTTCTAAACTTCAACTCATCTTGTATCATCTTTTGGCTGTCTCTATCTTGAAACCTTTCCATGTCTAACATTCTCATTAAGTTAGTTGTTGATACATCTGTTATGTTATTATGTTTCATAATTTTGTAGCCCTCCTACGAATAATATTTTAATGTTGCGTTTATTTCTTCAACCATACTACTAGAACTTTCTTTGTGTATTGACTCACCTTGTGCAATACTTTTTAAATGTTCTTTAAGTTCCAGTATTAAATTTTTTATTTCTTCGTTCATTATCTTGTAGCCCTCTAGCTATTTATTTATTTAACTTCATAACTATTACATATTTAAAAGTGATTTACTAATTTAAAGTATACTAATTTTATATACTTTATTTCTTTACTTTTATATTAAGATGTAGTAATGATTCATAGTGCTGTATATTTATACAGTCGAATTGAGCTTAGACTTTTTAGATACTAGGGGCAGACTTTGCCCAACTATTCAACACAAGGGCTTAGAATGAGTCCGATAAATTAGAATGATAATCTATTATAAGTGGGGTTTATATCTTGTAAATCTTGTATAGTTTTAGGAGTTATAAAACAATCATGCACAGTCAGTCCCTCTTATTGTGTATTTTAAAAAGCTAACAGCACCCCTAAATTAATGGGGGGTTTTTATTTTATTTTACATTCCATTCTATGAACTGGTCAAGCTTTAAAATCTTTTCAAGTTCTAAAGTGTAATCGCTTATGGATTCGTCCCAGTCGTTCCAAAATAAAAAATAAATCCAACCTAAACAATGTCCGTCCTTATCAATAACATAAATAGCTGTTTCATCAACCTGTGTTAGTGCTTCGTCCTTTGTGATTTCTTCGCCTTCACATTCACATTCTATAGTATAACCTTTAGATTCAATGTGATTGAAAAGCCTTTTTAAATATTCTGTATGTTTCATATTATGCTACCTCCATGACTTGTATTAGTTCTCTTTGTTGTTTCTTCATCTTCGCCCCGTGTCCTGCGTATGCTATAACCTTAACGTCTTTATTCCAACATGCCCTGCACTTCTTACATTTACCCTCTTGAAGCGGTGCATTACATACAGTCGCAACTGTAATGCTATCAATAAAGGGTATTATAGTTGATGAATATTGAGCATCTTCTATTATCTCCCCATTGATTCCGTCACTTGATAACCTTACAACAACATTATCAAGGGCGTTAAGTCTATCAATAACATCTCTAAACTTTTTAAACTTGTGCATTCTTGTAGGTATCCAATGCTTTGTCCATGGTGTAGCCTTGCATATTTCGTACATCTTTTCGGCTAACTTTAAAGAATAAATATCCCCACTATCAAACCACCTAAAATAGCGGTCTGAATCTAACTCCTCTATCATATCCGCCACCCATTCCGACCTTTGCCAGTCTCTTTTATTATGGCTTCTAGCATCTTTAACATTTTGAAAGCGATAATTACCGCCTACCGCATAACAACCCTTACAAGCGGGGACTAATTCCCCGTCAGAGCCTTTAGAAGCGGGGCAAGTTTCCAACGCTTCCAGACTCCAACTGCGACTGTTAAGCTTTCCTACTTTTGATATTTTCATTGTGTCACCTCTAAAATATATCTTTGTCTAAGTTCTTTTATATACTCTTTCATATGTTTAATATTTTTCCATTGTTGCCCATAATATTGAACAATCTCCTTATCATTCATATAAAAAATATGTTTTTTCCATTTTGATATTTTCATACTAACCCTCTATTGGTAGTGAATCTATTTGATTCGTTAATTTAGTTATTAAAACCCCCGAAAAATCCCATTTAATATTAGTAGGTTCGTCATTATCAAAATGCTTATTTACTAATTTAATTAATAATTCTAATTCGTTAAAGTTTAGTTCATTCATAATTTTATTTACTCCTTTGTAAATGTTATTTTTATACCACGAAAGCCCCCAATAAAGGAGGCGTTTAACGTGGTTAGGGGGTTAGCCTTTACTGTAGTAATAGAATGCTTCGTGACTAATCTTATCTCTTGTTAAGTTATTTATTAACATTTCATGTTGTTCTACAGTTGTTGTTAAAGATAATGAACAAGGCTTATTTCTACCATTTTGAAAATATATAATTTGTGAATACATTCCAGCATTGTAAAGATTAGTTTTATCTTGTTCTGTTTTATTTAGTTTGTTTGTCATTTTTATTTACTCCTTTGTATATGTTGTTTTAATTACCACTCAAACCTAGCATTTAATATTTCTTTAAATACTTTCATCTTTAAAGTATCTATTTCATTTAAATATATTGGTTTAGTTTTTTTAATTACCCAATACATTTTTCTTAATCTATCGCTAGAACATTTGTTATAACCCTCTATCAATACTTTTTTATATTCGTTATCCATAATATTAATTACCCTCTTAATGTTGAAAAACACACGAACAGGGGCGAACCCATGAAAGCGTATTTTAATATGTATATAAATGTCATGTACATATAAGATACTATATGAAAAGAGATTGCAACAACTTTATAAACGCTGTAGTAGTAAGGGTTTTAAGAGGGGTGTTGTACAAAAATTATACAGGCTTGTGAAGTGAGACTAAATAATTGTATAAAAATTATACAACTTATAAAGTTTTTAAAGTTGTATAAAAATTGTACAGTTTATAAATTGTATAAATTTTATACACTTTTCACGGGGCATTAACTAGACTTCAAAAGCTTCTAAAGTATGACACTTTTAAAGGGGAGTATGACACTTTTAAAGACTTTGAAAGCTTATAAAGTTATCCACAGAGTTATGCACAGGTTATACATGACACACTTTTAAAGTGGATAAGTTGTTGATATCCTGTTAGTAAGTTTTTCAAGTAGGGGGGCGCAGGATGACCACGGGGGGTGGGTGGGTATATATATAAATCATATACATTTCTACCCAATAGTGGTATTAACCAGTTGGGCTTTATAAAGCTTTAAAACTTTAAAAACTTCATAAGCTTTTATATACTTTACAACACAGAATAACCCCTAGTATTTCATAGTTGTTAGTGGGGTTAGGGTGGGGCTATATTAGGTATTTAAACCTGGGGACGTTTTCAACTTTATTATACACATACTTTTTAATTTTGTCAAGTACTTTATGCAAATACTTTAAATTACCTTAAAAGACTTGACAAACTTTAAAAGATACTATATAATAATAGCATGAGTTACCTACCAGAAAAGAAGAGAAACCTAACTGAGAAACAAGAAGCATTCTTAAATCACTTAGTAGACACTGGTGGGGATTTCAAAAAGTCAGCCGAACTTGCAGGGTATTCAGGCAATCACTATCAAATATTAAAAGCACTTAAAAACGAAGTAGTGGATTTAGCCAGTGACGTACTTGCAAGGGAAGCCCCAACAGCAGCATTCAAGCTTATAGAGGTTATGAAATCTGATAAGCCTGTTCCCCAAGCTAACAATAAGTTACAAGCTGCACAGACGATACTAGATAGGGCTGGTGTTGTTAAGACAGATAAAGTAGATATTAATCATAATGTTAGTGGCGGTATCTTTATACTACCAGAAAAGCATACGATTGATATAGAAGCAGAGGATGCTAGTTATGAAACTTTGGATAACTGAACATGTTAATGAGGATGGAGCTGCAATAGGTCCATACATCAAAGCACATACAGTTGCTGAAGCAAATAGAATAGCAATACAATATGGGTTGTTAGTGTTAGGAGAAATCCAAGAACTAGAACACGATGACCAAACAAAGAAAAGAACAGTCCACTAGGACTAAGGACAGTACACTAATGACAGAAAAAGATGGTAGATTAAAACGAGCAGGGGTCTCAGGGTTTAATAAACCTAAAAGAACTCCTAGTCACAAAACTAAGTCACACATCGTTGTGGCTAAAGAAGGTGATAAGATTAAGACTATACGCTTTGGTCAGAAGGGTGCTAGTACTGCTGGTAAACCTAAAGCAGGTGAATCAGATAGAATGAAAGCTAAGAGAAAGTCTTTTAAAGCAAGACACGGTAAGAACATTGCTAAAGGTAAAATGTCTGCAGCATATTGGGCTGATAAGGTTAAGTGGTAGTCCACTAGGACTAGGTAAACTATGGGTAAACAAATAGGAAATGATGAAGGTTCTCAAGTAACTTTTAGAAAAAGTATTTATGGTAAAAGTGATGGCGGTAAAGGTGCAAGACCTAGACCATTTGCTATATCTAAAAAAGAATACGAAGATAACTGGGACAGGATATTTGGAGGAAAGAAAGATGCCAACAAAGAAGAAAGCTAAATCAACCGTGAACAAAGCTGGTAATTATACCAAGCCAAGTATGCGTAAGAGACTTTTCGAGAGGATTAAAGCCGGTACCAAAGGTGGTAAAGCCGGGCAGTGGTCAGCTCGAAAAGCCCAGCTCCTTGCAAAAGAATATAAAGCCAAAGGGGGAGGCTATAAGTAATATGAAAAGGATTAAAGAATTTATGATAAAGATGATGAACGAGCTAAACAAAGTTTATGCAAAACTATTTAAGAAATGTTTAACACCAAAGAAAAATGTCACTAAAAGAAAGTCAAAGAAGTCTTAGGGCTTGGACCAAACAAAAATGGCGTACCAAAAGTGGTAAGAAGTCGGCAGAAACGGGGGAAAGGTATCTCCCAGAAAAAGCTATTAAGGCACTATCTTCTAAAGAGTATGCTGAATCAACTAGAAAAAAACGAGAAGATACTAAAAAAGGAAAGCAGCACAGTAAGCAACCAAAGAAAACTGCAAGAAAAACAAGAGCTTACAGAAAAGTAAAATGAAAGAAGGATACATAAAAAGAGCTACATCAACTATACCATTTGGATATCAGTTAGCTGAAGAAGCTAGTTCTTTTTTAAAACCTGTTGAAGAAGAGTTAGAAGCTTTGCAGATTGCAGAGAACATGGTAGTCAATGAAGAGATATCGTTACAGGCTGCATGTGATTGGTTAGAATATAAAACGGACAGACGCATGTCTGCTCCGGGACTTAAAAAACACATAGATAAAAAATATGGATTACGAAGCGAAAGATTGGGAACTGAACCCTCATCTTTACTTGCAAGATAACGAAGGTAATTTTGTAAAGAACAAAGATGGTACGCCTCGTAAGAAAGGTGGTAGACCTCCGAAAGATGCACAAGATGCAGCACGTAGAACTATTACACGTAAACAAAAGAATATTCAAAAGCTAGAGCAGAAGCTCAACAACGCTAAGAAGTCATTCAAAAAACAAAAGACTACACTTGAAAAGCTGGACAATACTAAAGAAGGTGTTGTTACAGAAAGTGATTTAGATACATTACCCAAAGCTGTTAAAGAAGTACTTGATAATCATCATGTATTCTTCCATGCTAATGAAGGACCACAGACAGACTTCCTTGCTGCTGGTGAAAAAGATGTGTTATATGGTGGAGCTGCTGGTGGTGGCAAATCATATGCCATGATTGTTGACCCGCTAAGATATGCACACAGGTCTGCACACAGAGCATTAATACTTAGAAGGTCTATGCCAGAACTAAGAGAGATGATTGATAAATCTCGTGAACTATATCCACAAGCATTTCCCGGTGCTAAGTTTAGAGAAGTAGAAAAGCTTTGGAACTTTCCAAGCGGTGCAAAAGTAGAGTTTGGGTTCTTGGAACGAGATGCAGACGTATACAGATATCAAGGACAAGCATATAGTTGGATAGGGTTTGATGAGATAACCCATTTACCTACAGAGTTCAGTTGGAACTATCTTGCTTCTCGTCTTAGGACAACAGACAAAGAAATAGAAACATACTTACGCTGTACTGCTAACCCCGGGGGTGTTGGTTCTAATTGGGTAAAGAAAAGATATATAGAACCAAACGAATCAAATAAATCATTCAAAGGTAAAGATGGATTAACACGTAAGTTTATTCCTGCTAAGTTAGCTGATAACCCTTACCTTGCAGAAGACGGTATCTATGAACAGATGCTTAAATCACTACCACCTATACAACGTAGACAACTACTAGAAGGTAACTGGGATGTAGCTGAAGGAGCTGCGTTTGTAGAATTTAGTCCTGAAAATCACATTATTACACCATTTGAACTACCTGTACACTGGGAAAGAGTCAAAGCAGTTGACTATGGTTATGCTGCAGAGAGTTGTTGCTTATGGGGAATAATGGATATAAATGATAATACTTTAATAATATATAGAGAATTATACCGAAAAGGCTTGACAGGAGAAGAATTAGGTGCTATAATAACTGATATGGAGACAGAAGACCCTTTCTCAGTGAATGGGGTTTTAGATACTGCAGCATGGGCAAGAACAGGAACGACTGGTCCAACTGTAGGAGAAAGTTTAGTTAAGGCTGGTCATAAGTTAAGACGAGCCGATAAGAATAGAATACAAGGTAAGATACAAATACACGAGTATTTAAAGGTTAGAGAGAATGGTAGACCTAAGTTACAGATATTTAATACATGTCCTAACTTAATAAGAGAATTACAGTCTATACCATTGTCTAAGATTAACCCTGAAGATGTAGATACGAAAGCTTCAGACCATGCATACGATGCATTACGTTATATGATAATGAGCAGACCAAGAATGGAAAACCCATTAGAACGTATGAGAGGTTTAAAACGTGAGATGTATAGACCAGTAGACTCAACCTTTGGTTATTAAAAAATATGGCAGAAGATAGAAATACATTTTTAAACGCTGATAGCATCTACGAAGAAGTAGAAGGTGAGTCTGGAGTTCAATTAACTTTAGAAGAAGACCAACAAAGAAATCTTATTGGTATCATTAAAGGGCGTTATGCTCAAGCTGAAGAAGCTAGACAGACTGACGAAACTCGTTGGTTAAAAGCGTACGAAAACTACAGAGGTCTTTATGCTAAAGGAGTTAAGTTTAGAGAATCAGAAAAGTCTAGAGTATTTGTAAAAGTTACTAAGACTAAAGTACTGGCTGCTTTTGGACAGTTAGTTGATGTTATCTTTGGTACAGGTAAGTTTCCAATAGGAATTGCTGAAACTAAAATAGCAGAAGGTGAAACAAACTTTGCACATCTTGATACATCTAGCCCTACACCCGGATTAGAAACAACACCAGAAAACATAGGTAACAGATTAGAAGACGAACCTAATCCATATGATGTTGGTTATGAAGGAGATGGTAAAACTTTAAAACCCGGTGCAAGTTTTTATAACGGTATCTTTGAAGATAGTCTTGAAGACCAAGCTGAAGAAGCTGGTATTCTTAAAGATGGCGTAAGTCCTATACCACAAAATATTGAAGTATCTCCTGCACAAAAAGCTGCAAGAAGAATGGAAAAACTTATCCATGACCAGATTGAAGAATCAAATGGAAACTCAGAATTAAGAAATGCTCTTTTAGAATCTGCTTTACTTGGTACAGGGATTGTAAAAGGACCATTTAACTTTAACAAGAAACTTCACAAATGGGATACAGACGAAGAAGGCAATAGAAATTATAACCCTTTAGAAGTTAGAGTACCTAGAATAGAGTTTGTAAGTTGTTGGGATTTTTATCCTGACCCTAACGCTACTAACATGGATGAATGTGAATATGTTATACATAGACACAAGATGAACAGAAGTCAATTAAGACAGTTAAGAAACATGCCTTACTTTGATGATGATGCAATACGTAGTGCTATTCAAATGGGTGCTAACTACGTAGAGAAAGATTTTGAAAGCCAGTTAAAAGACGATGCTAGAAGTGACGAAGATATTAATAGTAGTTATGAAGTCTTAGAATACTGGGGAATGATGGATGCAGAGTATGCACGAGAAGTAGGTATCGACTTACCCGACACTGTTGATGACCTAGATGAAGTACAAGTAAACATATGGACATGTGGTACTTACTTGTTAAGAGCTGTACTTAATCCATTCACTCCATACAGGATACCATACAACGCTTTCCCATACGAAAGAAATCCTTATAACTTCTTTGGTATTGGCGTAGCAGAGAACATGGATGATTCACAACAAATTATGAACGGTCATGCAAGAATGGCTATAGATAATTTAGCAATGTCAGGTTCTTTAGTGTTTGATGTAGATGAGTCTGCCCTAGTTGGTGGACAATCAATGGAAATATATCCGGGTAAAGTCTTTAGAAGACAAGCTGGAATGCCGGGACAAGCTATACATGGTTTAAAATTTCCTAATACTTCACAAGAAAACTTAATGATGTTTGATAAGTTTAGACAACTTGCAGATGAACAAACAGGTATACCTAGTTATTCACACGGTCAAACAGGTGTTCAAAGTATGACAAGGACTGCTTCTGGTATGTCTATGTTACTTGGAGCATCAAGTTTAAATATTAAAACAGTTATCAAAAATCTTGATGACTTTTTATTAAAGCCACTAGGGGAGTCTTACTTCCAGTGGAACATGCAATTCTTAGAAGATGAGTTGGATGTTAAAGGTGATTTAGAAGTTAAGGCTACTGGAACAAATAGCTTGATGCAGAAAGAAGTTAGAAGTCAAAGACTTACTATGTTCTTACAAACTGCACAAAGTCCTGCTATTGCTCCGTTTGTTAAGATTTCTAAACTCGTTAGTGAACTTGCCTACAGCTTAGATTTAGACCCTGATGAAATACTCAATGACCCTGAAGAAGCTGCAATGATGGCACAAATAATAGGAATGCAAAATGCTGGACAAACAAATGGCGAGGAAGCTCAACCCGGTGGTGAACAGTCCCCAATGGGAGGACCTGAAGGAGTACCTCAACAACCTCAAGAACTTGGAGCTACAGGCACTGGCGGTGGCAACATCGGAACAGGAAATGTACCGGTTGCAGGGGAGAGTGAGTTCTCTGGTCAGGCTGGAGCAACTGGACAAGCAAGTTAAAGAAGCAATTAACAGGAAGGAAGAAACATAATGTTAGATGACGATAAAAAAAGATACAAAATGAAAGAAGGTGGTCCGGGCATAGAAGCTCTTAGAGAAGAAGCACCAGAAGTTGTTGAACGTATGGGTTATCAAGAAGGTGGGTCAATGGATGACCAAATGTTAATGGTTATGACACCACCACAAGAATCTGAAATGGAATCTGATGATAACATGGAAGATAACTACACAAGATTTATAATGGAAGAAGCATTAAGCGAAGAAGAAGAAGATATGCTAACTTCCAAACTAGAACAAGATGAGGAACTATCTATGTTATTTGATAAGATAATAGATGTTGCTCAAGAATTTGCTGGGTCTGGTCCTGTTGAAGGTCCGGGTTCAGGAGTCTCTGACAGTATACCTGCTAGGTTGTCTGACGGAGAATTTGTCTTTACTGCAAAAGCTGTAGAAGAAATCGGAGAAGACGCTTTAATGTCTATGATGAAAGATGCTGAAGCTAAAGCAGATGAAAGACAAGGTTTAGTAACTGGTGGACCAGTGACTGATGTTGAAGAAAAAAAAATTGTATCAGAGCCTTTACAAGCTCCAATACAACAAGAAATTAATGTTACTAAAACAACTGTGGATTCTCCTGCTATTGCAAGAGATGAAAAAGATTTAATAGGTGACGATATTAAAAAATCTATGCTCAGTCAAAGCAGGAACATCTAATACTAAACCAACTAACGATAAAGCTACCTGAATTAATTACTCAGCCCTTTATCACATTAATAACCGAAAGGCTACCTTTACAAACAAGCCCTCTAGTCGACATAGAGCTACCTTGTGAAACAAGCCCTGAGTAGGAGAAAAGAAAATGACTAATACAGTCCAAAAAGAGAAAACGCCAAATCCTTATAACGCAAAGAAAGATTGGCATGGTGGAGAAGATAAACCTTTTTTATCATCAGAAAATATGTATTTTGAAGAGCCTTCTGAAAAGAATAAGCTCTTTAATAGTAACGACATAACTGAAGTGGAAGCTGAAGGAAGTGTTAATACTGAAGAACTGGAGACTACTAAGGATACACCTTATAAGAAACCAGACTATAAAAAAAGATATGATGATTTAAAAAAACATTATGATAGTAAACTTAACGAGTTTAAAAGCAGAGAACAAGAGTTAATTGAAGAGGCTACTAGTAATAGAACCGAATACAAAGCTCCTAAATCTGAAGAAGAACTTGAAGAGTTTAAAAATAACTATCCTGATGTTTACGAAGTTGTAGAAACCGTTGCTCATATGCAATCGGAGACTAAAGCAAAAGTTCTAGAAGAACGCCTTAGTAAACTCCAAGAACGTGAGAATGAGTTAGTACGACAGAGTGCAGAAAAAAGGTTAAACGAAAGACATCCTGATTTTGAAGATATCAGAAACAGCGATGACTTTCATGGTTGGGCAAAAGAGCAGCCTAAGTCTATTCAAGACTGGATATACTCAAATGCTGACGATGCTGACCTAGCTTCACGTGCTTTAGATTTGTTTAAAAAAGATTTTGGTATTGAACCTATTAAGACTAAGTCATCTTCTAAACCGACTAAAAAATCTGCTGCTGATATGGTTTCCACTAAAACAACTAGTGTAGAACCTAATCAACAAAAGGTTTGGTCAGAAAAAGAGATTGCTGCAATGAGTGTTGCTGAATTTGATAAATTTGAAAAAGAGATATCAGATGCAATGCAAGAAGGCAGAATCATAAAATAAACTATAATTAACTAAAAGGAAAAAAAATGGCTCAATATTTTCAAACCGGAAGTAATAATTCCGCAACGAGTAACTTTGATGCAGGTACAGCCGGACAGACTAATAGTTTCTTTTTACCATCGGTTTACTCTAAAAAGGTTTTAAACTTCTTTAGAAAAGCCTCAGTGGTAGAAGCTATTACTAACACCGACTATGCTGGTGAAATATCTGCTTACGGAGACTCTGTAAAAATAATAAAAGAACCTGTAATTTCTGTGTCTGATTACACAAGAAATGCAGATACAAGTGCGACCCTACTAACCGACCAAGAAATATCTTTGGTTGTTGACAGTGCTAAAGCTTTCAAATTCATCGTAGATGATATCGAAAGCAACATGTCACATGTGAACTTCAAAGAAATTGCTTCTAGCTCAGCTGCATATGCTCTTAAAGATGCATACGATGCTGCTGTTATAGAAAAAATGTTTGTTGGTTGTTCCGCAGCTACACCTAATCATATTTTAGGTGCAGACAATGCTACAGCATTAGGTGCTGGTGTATTTGACGGAACTGGTTCTGTAGACTTAGGTCAAACTGGTGAAACAGACCCTCTAGACCTTATGGCTAGAATGGCAAGACTATTAGACGAACAGAATGTACCTGAAGAAGGTAGATGGTTCGTTGCTGGTCCTGACTTCTACGAGCAATTAGGACAGTCTGGGTCTAAACTTCTTTCTGTTGACTTTAACGCTGGTCAAGGTTCAATCAGAAATGGTTTAGTTTCAAGTGGAAAACTAAGAGGATTTGATATGTACAAATCTAACAATATCGCTGCAACATCAAATGCAACTGGTAAAGTTATGGCTGGACATATGAGTTCTACTGCTACTGCTAACACTATCCTTTCAACAGAAGTGTTGAGAGACCCAACATCGTTTGGTGATATTGTTAGAGGCTTACATGTCTATGGTGCGAAAGTACTTAGAGATGAAGCTTTAGTATCAGCTTTCTACAAAATTGACTAATATCAATTCGGGGGAGGCTTCGGTCTCCTCCACTTTTTAAAGGAGAAAACATGTACGGTAAAGATAAAAAAAAGAAAATGATGCACGGTGGTATGGCTAAAAAGAAAATGATGAAAGGTGGTAAAGCTAAAAGAACTATGTATAAAGACGGTGGAATGTCTAAAGCTAAACCTTGCTAATATGAAAGTTAAAGCACCAAAAGGACACCATTGGATGAAACAAAAAAATGGTACGTTTAAATTAATGAAACACACAGGTAAGTTTGTAAAACACAAAGGTGCAAGTTTAGAAGCAAACTTTCCAATTCAAAAGGTTCATAAAAAATAATGGCTACAACATATCTTGACATAACTAACGAAGCACTAAGAGAACTTAATGAGATTCCTTTAACGTCTGCAAACTTTGCAAACGCTACAGGTATTCAAAAGTTTGTAAAAGATAGTGTAAACAAAGCAATCTTTGATATAGCCAACGAAGAACCACAGTTACCTTTCTTTGCTGCAAACGTAAGTGGAGCTACTGACCCTTTCTATGGGAACGTAACAGTGCCTACTATAACAGGACAAAGATGGTACACTTTAAAAGATGGTAGTTCTAATATTACTACAGACTACTCATCAATAGATTGGGATGACTTTTATGTCACAACAATCAACGTAAGTGGAGAAACAACACCTTATGTCTCTAAAGGTTTAAAGTTTCTTACACACACAGACTGGACAAGATACTACAGAGACAGTGAGAATGCAGATGATGCAGATACTCAAAATCACGGAGAGCCTAGATTTGTTATTAAGTCTCCTGACAATAGAAAGTTTGGATTAAGTCCAATACCTGATAAGGTTTATAATATACACTTTTATGCTTTTGTAAGACCGACTGCGTTATCAGCATATGATGACACAATCACTTTACCAGAGCAATACAGTAATATAATAACAGCTAGAGTTCGTTATTACATTTGGCAGTTTAAAGAAAGCCCACAACAAGCAGCTTTCGCATTGGATGATTATAAGAAAGGAATGAAGTATATGAAATCTAATCTTATGAATCCAGCTCCAAAGTATATGACAGACGATAGAACTTACTTCTAATTTATGGCACGTTCACAACCTTATACTGTTGCATGTAACGGTGGTTTAGTTAAATCAGCTAACTCAATTGATTTACTTAAAAGTCCCGGAGTTGCAAGAGAACTTAGAAACTTTGAAGTCTCTATAGAAGGTGGATATAGACGTATCAATGGCTTTACTAAGTTTGGTAGTAACCAACCTTCAGGAAGTGCTACAACTATATTAGGTGTTATGCCTTATGCAGATGGAGTTGTAGTTTGTACAAGTACTAATATATACTTTACACAAGATGGAACTACTTACTTACAGATAAATAAATTATCTCATAGTAGTGGAGATAACTATACAACCTTTACAGGAAGAAGTGTTACAGCTAGAACTGGACAAGGGCAAATACAATTTGCAATGTTTGAAGGTGCTGCACAAGACTATGGTACAATAATTATAGCTGACGGAGCTAACAAACCTTTTAGTTTTAGAATGGAAGGCAGTGGAGCTTTAAGTGCTAGAACTTACTTTACAGAAGAAGTAACAGTTACAGGAACTAATAAACACGCTACGTTTGTAACTTCACATGACCATCACTTAATAGCTGCTGGTGTAGAAGATAACGAGAATACAGTTTACTATAGTGTTTATAATGACCCATCAGACTTCGGTACTGGAAGTGGTACTGGAGCAGGTTCAGTAACTATATCAGATAAAGTAGTGGGTATCAAGGGTTTCCGTACAGACTTATTTATATTTTGTGAAAACAGTATTCATAAACTTATAAATATAAATGATAATGCTACTGTAGCAGTTGTACCTGTTGCAGAAAACGTAGGATGCTTAAGTGGTTACAGTATTCAAGAGATTGGTGGTGACTTAATCTTCTTAGCACCGGATGGACTAAGAACAGTTGCTGGTACAGCGAGAATTGGTGACGTTGAGTTAGGTACAGTTAGTAAAGCTATACAGCCTTTAGTAACAAGTTTAGCTGAGAACATAAATAACTTTACAATAAGTAGTTTAGTGTTAAGAGAAAAGTCACAGTATAGATTATTTTATACAGACACTACTGGGGATGCTAGTGAACAAAAAGGAATTATAGGGACACTAAGAGCAGATGGTTTTCAGTGGTCAGAGACAAGAGGAATAGAAGTAACAGAAATAGGTTCAGGATTTGATGCGAATGGTGTGGAAAAATATTATCACGGGTCTACTACAGGTTACGTGTATATACATGATTCAGGTAATGATTTTGATGGAATTAACATCTTAGCAAGATATGCTACACCTGATTATGATTATGGTGATTTAGGAACTTTAAAAACTTTACACTATTTAAAAGTTTCTACAAGTGCAGAAGGTGTTGTAGAACCAGATGTTCAAGTTAAATTTGAATATGGTAATACAAATATACCACAACCTCCTGAACTATTTGATTTAGGAACAATAAATCCACCAGCAATATTTGGTGAAGCTTTATTTAATACTAACGTCTTTGGAGGAGCAGAAAATCCGATGATAAGAGTACCTTTACAAGGAAGTGGAACAAGTAATAATTTTACATTTATAAGTGAAGATAACAAAGCACCTTACACAATTAATGGTCTATATGTAGACTTTATACCTTCAGGCAGGAGATAAAAACAAATGGCAATAACAAAAGTAACAAATGCAGTTTTAAGTTCAGGTTCAACTCTAAGTATATTAGATGGTAAATCTTTTCTTGATGAAGACAATATGGCATCTAACAGTGCTACAGGTATTGCATCTCAACAATCTATTAAAGCTTATGTAGACTCTCAAGTCACTGCACAGGACTTAGATTTTCAAGGTGATAGTGGAGGTGCTTTAAGCATTGACCTCGACTCAGAAAGCCTTACAATCGCTGGTGGGACTGGTTTAGCTACTGTAGGTTCAGGGAATACTATAACAGTTAATATAGATTCTACTGTAACAACTTTAACAGGCTCACAAACTTTAACAAACAAAACACTTACAAACCCTGTAATTAGTACGATTGTTAGCACAAGTAATGGTGCAATTAACTTAGACCCAAATGGCTCAGGTGTTGTTATATTTAAAGGAAACTCTACT
>ENA-ORDA01000610-ORDA01000610.1-marine-metagenome-genome-assembly--contig:-NODE-610-length-34564-cov-3.054049_pt1 | contig 34564 bp, 33 predicted proteins | sample MGYA00237778_ERZ508506 | MGnify/ENA primary metagenome ERZ508506 (study PRJEB26177, sample SAMN06267891) | marine metagenome | isolation source: Monterey Bay, California, USA | place: Pacific... | reverse complement strand
AAAATTTTTGCCGATTCCACGCGCTTGCAGGCCACGGTTTTCTCTGACCAGCTTTATCTTGCCGCTCTCGTCACCAGAATAAGAGCCATCCGGAAACTGGGTAACTCTTCTCCCTGATTGCTCAGGGAAGTCATCAAATCCGTCTGATGGCATGACGGTCGTCCTTCTAATTATTATTTTTGAGCGCCCGCAGAAAGGCGTGAGAATTGACCTGAAACGCGGCCATTGCTTTTAGATGAAATTATCTTACTGATTCCTGTGGAAAAATCAATTTCCGCGACATCCCCTGAAAGTTTATTTTCTCCGTCAACCAGCGTCACGTTACCTGTCAGAACCGTAACATTGCCTTTATGATCATAATCAGCTTCATCACCCTTGGCCGAACTGCTGGCATTTTGGATAACCTCAACACCACCTTTTGCTATCACGCGGGAGACGTTTTCATTCTCATCCAGAAAGACAGTGATGTGATCACCGAAGAGTTCTCGCCCGTCCGTCATTGCAATATGGGCATTTTCCTGAAGGATCATAACTGAGTTATTACGCTCAAAATCGATTTGTTTATCAGCATCAGCGCGTCCATCAGGCCCGATGATAAACGCTGATGGTCCGGTGAGGATATAATGGCTGCTCGCAATGTCATAATCAGCTGTTGTGCCCGCCCCAGAAAGAGCTCCGTCTTTGAAGTTTACACGACCCTCTGCCAACATGCGGGTGAGCTCCCGGTTATTTTCATCCGGCACATAAAAGGCAGTAAGCTTATCACCCTTTAGCGTTTGTGACCCTTGTGTTGCAACCGCATTCCCATTTGCCTGATAAAACCCTTCGATCTGGTTCCATTCCAGGCTGTCATCGGCTTCAATAGTGAGGGCGTCTTGCGATAATGCCGGCATGGCGGTTAGGGCAATAAGGCCGGCACATAACATGCTAATAGATGATTTTGAAAAGACAGTCATAAGACAGACCTCCTATTGCGTTTGTTGAGTATTGCTGATGAATACTGCACGTGGATTGCCGGTAAAAATAATACGCTCGCCATGATTATAAGCCTGCATTCCCTCGGCAGTTACCTGCATATCTGGACTGGTTACTTCAACAGCGGCCGGCGCTAGAAGCGTTCCGGACCCGATATTTGCCTCCATTCTCTCTGTCAAAAGAGTGAGGTTCTGAATATCTCTGTGAACTCTTACAGCACCAAATAATTCAATAGTATCAGCATTTGCGTTATAAAAACCCTCTTTTGAGAGAAGGTGGGTCGTCCCTTTGCCGTCTCGCTCGAACGTGCCATCAGGGTTAAACAGATGCATTGTTTCTTTGTTATTCGCATCTTCAACGGCGCGGTCAGCTGTAATGGAGAAAAAATTGCCTGATGGGGTGCGGCCTGAATAGCGGGCACCTGTCATTTCAAGGCTTCCGGTCGGGGTAGCGCTCAGCGATGTTATATCAATTTCAATATTTTCCTGTGGTTGGAAAATGCTCGACAGGCCGACCATCCCCCCTGCAATCAGAATTGCGCCGCCAAGCAAAATAAAACTTACCGGCTTGCGTCTTGGTGTTGGCTGAGGAGTTGCTTGCTCTGACCGGCTGAACAAAACAGAGGGACGTTTAGGCTGTGCAGGAATATTATCGTCGCTCATTATTATGCCCCTTTCGCCAGAGTGTGGATGTCATCGATCAATGATGGAAAATATCAAGCTGTTCAAATCCTGCAAGATCCAGTCCAACACGGTGTGGCAGGAAGTCAAAGCAATGTTTTGCGATAGCCTGCCGGTCTAGCCGCGTTAGCATCGCATCAAGTTTTTCTTTAATCTGATGAAGGTAGAGAACATCGCCCGCAGCATAGGTCTGCTGGGCATCGCTGAGCATATCTGCTCCCCAGTCAGATGATTGCTGTTGCTTGGAGATTTCTAGCGATAGTAATTCCCGGCATAAATCTGCTAGCCCATGCCTGTCAGTATAGGTTCTGGATAATTTGGATGCGATTTTTGTGCAATAAACAGGCCCAGAAATAGGACCAATATCACGGGTCAGCATGGCAAGGTCAAAGCGGCCAAAATGAAACAGCTTCTCGCATTTTTTATCTGCCAGAAGAGATATCAGATTAGGGCAGGGCTGCTTATCTGCGGCAATCTGGACAAGTTGGGCTGTGCCATCTCCGCAAGATAACTGAACAAGGCATAATCTATCGCGTGTCAGGCTCAATCCCATTGTTTCTGTATCAATGGCAACAGACGTGCCAAAGGAAATGTTATCGGGGAGGTCATGCTGATAAAGATGGATGCTCATGTTGAAATATACTCGACAATATCGGATGGAACAGGGCGCCGACGCTCTGACGGCGCTTCATTTTTACCACCAATATAGATGAAGCCAGCAAATTTGTCATGTTCTGCTGTGCCGCCAAGCTCAGTGAGGAGTGCTTCATTATAACTATACCATTCAGTAACCCATTGCGCCGCATAGCCAAGCGCAAGAGCAGCTGTCAGTAAATTCTGACACATTGCACCTGCAGATAGATGCATTTCCCATGCGGGTATTTTTGGATGTGGCTCGGCGCGTGACATAACAGCAACAACAGCGCTTGCCCGCATAAATCTATCTGCCTCAAACTCAAGCATTGTTGGTGTGGCATCTTTATGCTGAGCAGCAAATTCTGGTGCTAATATCGTGCGTCCAAGCCGGCTGCGGGCCTCGCCTTGGATGACTTTTATCTGCCAAGGTCCAATAACAGCATGGTCAGGAACCCGCAGACCGCACTCAATAATAGCATCCATATCGGCTTGCGGCATGTCACCGGGGACAATATTTTTGATAATAACAGACCGTCTTGTTTTCAAAAATTCAACGATTTCATTCATCTTAGTCTCTATGTGTAAAAATTATGGGTCGGGCAGGGCATAACACGCCTATTTCTGTCATGAGGTCTTTCTTAGCGGTAAATAGGCCTAAAAGGCTAGCTTCTTGACAAAATAGGCTGGCCGTTTCATCTATCTTTTTATGACTAGTACGCGTGATATCAAAGCCGAAGAACATCGCATCATCATATGTCTTGAAGATGCAGGGGTGCGGCCAACACGGCAGCGAGTGTTAATCGGCCGCCTTTTGCTGGATGGCAGGAAGCGTCATGTTGGCGCTGAACAGCTCTATGAAGAAGTTCAGACTTCAGGCCAGCATATGGCATTGGCAACGGTCTATAACTGCCTGCATAAATTTGCGGATGCTGGTTTGTTGCGGCAGGTAAAAAATGTCGGCGATACTGTGCTTTTTGATACTAACCTGTCAGAGCATTACCATTTTGTCGATATCGAAACTGGCGCGATGGTTGATATAAGCCCGGCTGATGTGACGCTCCAAAAAATGCCGAAAATCCCTGATGGTTTCGAAGCAGAAAGTATTGAGCTAACAGTCCGGTTGCGGCGTAAAACTACCTCGTAAAGGCTGATGTAAAGACCTTAGATAAAATAGTAGTTTAGAATGCTTCCAAAATTCTTGACCTGAGAATTTCAGGTACTTAAGTTAGAGTTTGTCAGGGCAACCTTTGACGGGGTGTCTTGCGCGCAGTTTTCTTTCACATTCGCATCCATTAGGAGGGGCAAATGAATACCCAGAACAAGTGTCCATTTATGCATAACTCGCTTGAGGGCACATCCAATAAAGACTGGTGGCCAAATCAGTTGAATGTCAGCGTTCTGCGCCAGCATGATGCGCGGTCTAATCCGATGGATGAGGGGTTTAGCTATAAAGAAGCGTTTGAGAAGCTTGATTATTATGCGCTGAAACAAGATATCACAGACCTGATGACAGACTCGCAGGACTGGTGGCCAGCTGATTATGGTCACTATGGCCCGTTTTTCATCCGTATGGCCTGGCATGCTGCCGGCACCTACCGCACGTCAGACGGCCGCGGCGGTGGTGGTACAGGTGCACAGCGTTTTGCGCCACTAAATAGCTGGCCTGATAATGGTAATTTAGATAAGGCACGTCGCCTGCTGTGGCCGATTAAACAAAAATATGGCAACCAGATTTCATGGGCAGATTTATTAATCCTGACAGGAAATGTTGCGATCGAATCCATGGGCGGCAAAACATTTGGTTTTGGTGGCGGCCGTGAAGATATCTGGCACCCTGAAGAAGATATCTATTGGGGCAATGAAACAGAATGGCTCACCAATAACCGGTATAGAGGCGAGCGAGAGCTCTCTAGTCCTTTGGCTGCTGTGCAGATGGGTCTTATCTATGTCAATCCTGAAGGACCTGACGGGAACCCTGATCCGCTTGCCAGCGCGGTTGATGTGCGTGAAACATTTGCCCGCATGGCAATGAATGATGAAGAAACAGTGGCTCTTGTTGCAGGCGGTCATACTTTTGGTAAGGCGCATGGTGCTGGTGATGCCGCACTGGTTGGCCCAGAACCTGAAAGTGCCCCTCTTGAGGACATGGGTCTTGGCTGGCTTAGCTCACATGCCTCAGGCAAGGGCAGTGATACAATCACCAGTGGTATTGAGGGCGCATGGACAGCCAATCCTATCAAATGGGATAATGGCTATTTTGACCTGCTCTTCGGTTATGAGTGGGAGCTAACAAAAAGCCCTGCTGGTGCACAACAATGGACAGCTGTTAATCCGAAGCCTGAAGATCTTGCGCCGGACGCAGAGGATGCATCTATGCGTGTGGCAACCATCATGACAACAGCTGATATGGCAATGCGCATGGACCCTGCTTATGAAAAAGTATCGCGCCGGTTCCATGAAAACCCAGAAGAGTTCGCCGATGCCTTTGCGCGGGCCTGGTTTAAGCTCTGTCACCGTGATATGGGACCCGTTGGCCGCTATCTTGGCCCAGAAGTGCCTGCAGAAGAACTTATCTGGCAGGACCCCATTCCGGCAGCAGATTATGTGCCAAACGAAGCTGATGTTGCAGCTCTCAAAAGTAAGATTGCTGCATCAGGGCTTAGTGTAAGCGAGATGGTTTCCACAGCATGGGCAAGTGCCAGCACATATCGTGGCTCTGACATGCGTGGCGGCGCTAATGGCGCGCGTATTCGTCTTGCACCGCAAAAAGACTGGCAGGTTAACCAGCCTGATAATCTTGCTAAAGTGCTTGGTGTTTTAGCAGGTGTTCAGGCCGACTTCGGCAAGTCTGTTAGCATGGCTGACCTGATTGTTCTGGCAGGTAATGTCGGTATTGAACAGGCAGCAAAAGCCGGTGGGTTTGACGTAAATGTGCCATTTTTCGCAGGCCGTGGTGATGCGTCTCAGGAGCAAACAGATGCAAGCTCATTTGATGTGCTTGAGCCAATGGCTGACGGCTTCCGTAACTTCCAGAAAATGGAATATAGCGTAAGCGCAGAAGAGATGTTTCTCGATAAAGCACAATTGATGACGCTTACGGCGCCTGAAATGACTGTGCTGCTTGGCGGCTTACGTGTGCTGGGTGCCAATTATGGCGGCACAGCGCATGGTGTCTTTACTGAAAATCCGGGAACATTATCAACTGACTTCTTCACTAACCTGCTTGATATGGGTATCCAGTGGTTCCCGGCAGGTGAAGGTATTTATGAAGGCAGAGACCGGACAACAGGTAAAATCAAACGCACAGCATCGCGCGTCGATCTAGCGTTTGGCTCTAACTCCATTCTGCGGGCCCTTGCTGAGCTTTATGCACAGCATGATAATCAGGACAAATTTGTGACTGACTTTGTTGCTGCATGGACCAAAGTTATGAACCTGGACCGGTAGTGATTTAGCGTAAACGGGGTTAGCCCTTAAGTGACTGAAAGATAGACCGCGCCACTGACATATGTGGCGCGGTCTTTTTTATGTCTGATATCAGAAAAGATTATGCTGTTTCTGACGTTATCGTGCGATGGGATAGTTCGCGTGATAAGGCGCTATAGCCTGCGCCTGATAGGCCGGCATAAGGGTCCATAACCAGATGAATTGGCACTGAGTTTATATAATCAGAATGAACGCCGCGTATGCCTGCGCGCGCCAAAAACTGGCTTTTTGGCAGCAGGTCGAGGAGTTTCGGGACGATGCCGCCAGACAGATACACAGCATGGCGAGACCCTGTTGCCAAGATACCATCAGCAATATAACTCCCCAGAATATCAAAAAACTGGCAGATAGCTTTTTCTGCAAGGAGGTCGCCGGACAGCGCTGCATCACCAATCTCAGCGGCTGTCGTAAAGCGCAGCTCTTCTGCTTCTTTTTCAGCCCAATAGGCATAGAGATATTCAATGCCGCGGCCGCTCAGAGCTGTTTCTGAAACCAGATAGTCTGTCTGATTTCGTAGCCAGCTTACCAGCATATCTTCATCAGCACTCTGCGGTGATAGGCCGATATTGCCGCCTTCTGTTTCAAGTGGCCGCCATCCTGATGCTGTTGGCACGAGTGTTGAGAACCCCATGCCTGTTCCGGGGCCAAGCACAAGGATAGGCGTGTTATCATAAGCTATACCGGATCGTAGCGTTTTAAGGTGCGCTGGGTCCAGATAGGGAACAGCCATAGCCTGTGCGGTAAAATCATTTACTACAGTTAGCTCAGCTAGCTGATACTGGCTTACCAGACCTCGCTTTGAGAAAGACATATCATTATTGGACAGGCTTACATGGTCGTCATCAACCGGCCCGGCAACGGCAAGTGATAATCGATGCATCGCTATATTATAATCACCGCCAGCATCACCGCCAGCAAGATAGGCATCAAGCATGGCGATAAAATCAACATAGTCTGCACATTGCAGAATTCTGATTGATGAGAGGGTGCCTGTCTGCGGAGCAAAAACTGCAAAGCGAGCATTTGTGCCGCCAACATCGCCAACAATTACAGATGTATCATTCATACCGTTCATACTGTCCTGCTCTCTGGTACTATTTACGCAAAGCTGGCAGTCCAACGCCTGTAGCCTCAAAACCGCCATCTGCTGCTACTGTTTGACCTGTAACAAAGCTTGCATTGGGTGAGGCAAGGAAACATATCACCTCCGCAATTTCACGCTCGCTGCCATACCGGTTAAGCGGCAGAGCATCATGATAGGCGTCAATAATTTCTTGTGAATGAACAGCCATAGCAAGCTTTGTGCGAACAGGCCCCGGTGCAACACAATTTGCCCGAATACCATATTCACCAAGCTCAACCGCCTGTTGCTGGGTCAGTTGAATAACAGCCGCTTTGGAGGTGCCATAGGCGACCCGTAATGTTGAGGCTCTCAGTCCGGAAATGGACGCAATATTTACAATCGCACCCCGCGTTTGTTTCAAGGCTGCTGTCGCTGCTTGGGTACAGAGAAAAACGCCATCAAGGTTTGTTTCCATAACCGTGCGCCAGCGCTGGAAATCAGTTTCTTCAATAGGACCAAAATCAGCAACGCCAGCATTATTTACAAGTACATCTATTCTGCCTGCCTGCTCAAGTGCCTTTGCTATCATCTGGCGAACGGCGTCAGGGGATGACACATCACAGACAAGAGCAATATGATTATGACGGCTATTATTATTTAGGTTGGCAAGCGATAGCTGAAGCTCGACTTCATCACGGTCAACCATAATGACAAAAAGGCCTTGCTCAGCAAACAGGGTTGCTGTTGCAAGCCCAATACCGCGGGCAGCACCTGTAACAATAGCAACCTTTGAGGCGGTGGGGTTTTTTGTGTCAGTCATTGATAGTCTTCCTGTGATTATGAAATAGATGACGGGGTTGCCGGCTGAATTACTGGCTAAATCGCGTAAGTCATGCTGGCATGTGCAACAGGCGCCTCCATGCCTTCTGAGAATAATAGCACATCTCCAACAGCAAGTGTTTTGCCAAGTTTAAGCCGGCGGGCCGTTGCAAGCAATGGCGCAGGTGATGGTTTGCGCATAAAGGAGATATGTGCGCTTGTTGTAACGGTAAGAGCTTGAGGGCCAATAACAGACAGAAGCGCTAGATAGAAGCAGACATCCGCCAGCATAAACATTGTGGGGCCGGATATCGTGCCGCCCGGCCGGAGATGTTTATCAGACGCTACCAGACGCATTGTTACCTGACTTTCCGTTAGTTCAGCAATTTCAACCTCGTCACTGACTTGGGGAAATTCACGGCTCAGAAACATCTCAAGCTCGTCTTTCTGCATCTTAAGGGGCAGTGTATCAGCGAACATGGTAGCTCTTCTTTCTTGGCGTAATGACAAGTATCACTGCACCTTATCAACATTACATCAGCGATAAATTCACCTGATATTATCGCTATTATTCGTATAGCATTTTATTAAGAGGGCGATTGATATTGTTGTCATCTATTTTTTCTGAAATGGTAGCACTAACAGCACGTATCTTAGGGTGCAAAAGAATGAGGGGTTCACTATGAAATTAAAGCTTCATCATATCAATCTCTGTACTGAAAATGTAGAGAGAATGGATGACTTTTATCGCAGCATTCTAGGGCTGGAAGAAGAAAAAGAGGGTCTTCCTGTTTTGGAAAAGAAAAAAGGCTATGCAGGTGACGTTGCCTTTGTGAGTGATGGCGCCATTCAAATGCACCTTGCCCAGAAGGATGTCGGAGCAGGCTTCCGCACGGGACATATCGTTAATCCGGTTGAGCGCGGCCATATCGCCTATCGTACAGACGATTTAGCAGCGTTCAAAGCCCATCTTGAGGCACAAGGCATCCCCTATTCTGACTGGGGTGAGAAAGCCGTAGCCGGCTGGCATCAGATCTTTTTTTATGACCCAGATGGCAACATTATTGAGGTCCATCAAGTGGATGGAGCATAGCGCTCCACTGCCACATGGAAAAGGGTAATATAGCGCTTCCTTTACGCTACTGGCTTTGTTACAAAAATTGACGGGCTAATGCGTAAAGCGTCGTTTTTAACGGAGCAGTAGCACCCCCTTTTTAAAGAGTAATGATACTTGTTTTTATGGGATTTCTGATGTGTTTGACTTTCTATCACGCTTGCATATAACCGGAACGCCGGAAATAATTCATAATCCATCTTTTGAAAAATTATTTGAAGATGAAACCAATCCTGATCTTGAAGGGTTTGCGCGGGGGCACCTTACAGATACAGGGGCTGTGAACGTATTTACCGGCACCTATACTGGACGCTCTCCCAAAGACAAATATATTGTCGAGGATGCTGTTACCAAAGATACATTTTGGTGGGCTGGCGAAGCGGGCCGGAATGATAATAAACCGATGTCAGAAGAGGTATTTTCTGCGCTGAAGCGCGGTGTTGGTGCCGCCCTGTCTGGTAAAAAACTTTATGTCATTGACGGAATTTGCGGCGCAAGTGCTGACAATCATCTCAAAGTAAGATTTGTAATGGAAGTGGCCTGGCAGGCCCATTTTGTCAAAAATATGTTTATTCGCCCCTCTGATGAGGAGCTTGCTGATTTTGAACCTGACTTTACCGTTATCAATGGTTCCAGCTTTGAAAATCCAGACTGGCAAGAACAGGGGCTGAATTCATCAACCTTTATTGCCTTTAACCTGAGCGAGGGTGTGCAGCTTATCGGCGGTACATGGTATGGCGGTGAAATGAAGAAGGGGATGTTCTCTGTCATGAACTACCTGCTCCCCCAGCGCGGAATTGCCTCGATGCATTGTTCTGCCAATCAAGGGGCGGATGGCGATGTTGCGCTTTTCTTTGGCCTTTCAGGGACGGGAAAGACAACCTTGTCTACATCATCAGATCGCGCCCTTATCGGGGATGATGAACATGGCTGGGATGATGATGGCGTGTTTAATTTTGAAGGTGGCTGCTATGCCAAGACCATCGATTTATCAGCAACCAAAGAGCCTGAGATATCTGCGGCTATCCGGCGTGATGCCTTACTTGAAAATGTTGTTATGCGTGATGATGGCAGCCTTGATTTCTCGGATGGGTCTATCACCGAGAATACCCGTGTTTCCTATCCTCTGACTCATATTGAAAATATTGTAAGGCCGGTGTCACGCGGGGGGCATGCAAAACGTGTTATTTTTCTGACCGCTGATGCATTTGGTGTTCTGCCAGCTGTCTCATTGCTTGATGATGCACAGGCACAATATCATTTTCTGTCTGGCTTTACGGCTAAGCTTGCCGGCACAGAGCGCGGCATTACCAAGCCAACACCTGCCTTTTCTGCCTGTTTTGGTGCAGCATTTTTATCCCTGCATCCAACCCAATATGCCAAAACACTCACCGCGCGGCTTCAGGCCTCCGGCGCACGGGTTTATTTGGTGAATACAGGATGGAACGGCACGGGAGAGCGCATTTCACTTGCCCGTACGCGGAGCATTATCTCGCATATTTTGTCTGGTGAAATTGATCAAGCCGAGCAGCAAAAATTACCACTATTTGGGCTATCAATGCCAACATCTCTTGGCGATATGGGAGCAGAGATTCTAGACCCGCGTACAAGCTACTCATCTGAAGCTGACTGGCAAATGCGGGCAGAAGAACTAGCGCAGCTTTTTGTCACTAATTTTCAGAAATTCACTGATAATGATGCTGGTAAGGCACTTGTTTCAGCTGGACCCCAGCTTTCTTGATGGCGGGTTAAAAACATTATCTCCTTGGCCTGATTACCTGCTAGGGTGCTGTCCATTAGGATGCGGCGCGCTTGGGTGGGCTGGCTGTTCTTTTGGGTTATTATAAAAACAGAAATAATAGGAATTAGATAATATGACAGACAATTCTCTGCGCGCCGCTGTATTTGGATTAGGCTCAATGGGCTATGGTATGGCGAGCTCTCTGCTGGCAGCAGGGTATCAGGTGCGTGGCTTTGATATCTCTGATGACCGAATGGCCCAATTTGTTGCTGAAGGCGGCATGGCGGACAGCCGGGAAGATACTGCCCCCTTGCTAGATTGTGCTGTGATTGTTGTGCTGAACGAAGCGCAGACCGAAGATGTATTATTCGGGGATAATGGCATTGTTGCTCAGATGAAACCTGGCGCTGTTGTAATTTCCTGCGCCACCATTACTCCTGATGCGGCGCGCCGTAATGCAGCACGTTGCGCTGAGACAGGGGTTCATTATTTGGATGCCCCGATTTCTGGTGGTTCGATTAAAGCAGCAAGCGGCGCTTTGTCTATTATGGCATCCGGAACACCTGTCGCTTTTGATGCCGCCCAGCCAGCTCTCGATGCATTATCAGAAACGGTCTTCCGGCTTGGCGATGAAGCAGGAGCCGGCTCTGCTATGAAGTCTGTTAATCAACTTCTTGCAGGCGTTCATATTGCGGTAATGGGTGAAGCGGTTGCCTTTGGGCTAACCCAAGGCGTTGCCCCTGAGCAGCTCTTATCTGTTATTAGTAAATGTGCAGGAACAAGCTGGATGCTGGAAAATAGGTTGCCTCATATTGTGGCGGCCGATTACAGCCCACATTCTGCGATTAACATCTGGCTGAAAGATTTAGGCATTGTAGCGGATATCTCCAAAGAAACATCCTTTACACCGCACCTAGCGCTTGCCGCCCTTGAGCGGTACCGCGTTGCAGCAGATCAAGGCCTTGGACATGAAGATGATGCCGCTATTGTAAAGCCCTATGCTAAAGACGCAGGCATTACCCTGCCGTAACAGAATGTTAATGATTTAGTCGGGGATGTCAGGGGCGATATTGGGCTGTTATCGTAGCGCCAAAAAACTAATTTCTGACGGAAAACAGGCCCTGACGGAAAACAGGATAGCAAAATTTTCGTTTTACTATCCTGCCTTAGGAAATAATCTGGCCTATCCTAAGATAGAGTTTTGGTCTTTTTAAGCAGCAAGCGCTTGGGTGATATCAGCAATAATATCGTCCTTATGCTCGATACCGATAGCAAGTCTCACATAACCTGGTGTGACGCCGGCTGTGATTTGTTCTGCCTCGGAAAGCTGGGAATGTGTGGTTGATGCGGGATGTATTGCAAGACTGCGTGCATCCCCGATATTGGCGACATGATAAAGTAGTTTCAGATTATCAATGAATTTACGTCCTGCTTCGATGCCACCTTTCAGCTCAATGCCAATAATCGGTCCATAACCAGTAGTAAGATATTTATCAGCACGCTCTTTTTTCGCGCCGGTAAACAGGCTTGGATGGTTGACGCTCGCCACGGCATCATGCTGCTCAAGGAAGCCGGCAACAGCACTGGCATTTTCTTGATGGGCGCGGTAGCGCAGCGGCAGTGTTTCTAGGCCTTGAATGAGATGAAAAGCATTGGTCGGCGATAACGCAGCTCCAAGGTCTCGCAATAGTACAACCCGGGCACGAAGAGCATAAGCAATCGGTGCGCCCAGCGCTTCTGGTACAAGCGTGCTCCATATTGCGCCATGATAGCTAGGGTCGGGCGTATTAAATGTTGGATGCTGGCTAGCATGTTTCAGCCAGTCAAACTTGCCACTATCAATTATCACACCGCCAATGGTTGTGCCGTGCCCGCCGATATATTTGGTAACAGAATGAACAACAATAGTAGCGCCATGGTCAATCGGGCGGCAGGTAATCGGCGCTGTTGTATTATCAACGATAAGCGGTATGCCCAGCTCATTGCCAATCGCAGAAACTTCGGCAATCGGGAATAGCTCAAGCTTTGGATTTGGCAAAGTTTCGCCAAAAAAGGCGCGGGTATTTTCATCTGCTAACTTACGGAAGCTCTCAGGATCGGACGGGTCAGCAAACCGTACTTCAATACCAAGCCGTGCAAAGGTATTGCTGAACAGGTTCCAAGTACCGCCATAAAGATAGGGTGAGGAGACAATATTATCACCGGCAGCGCAAAGATTCTGGATAGAGATTGCAACAGCAGACGAGCCGGATGACACCGCTAAGGCTGCAATACCGCCTTCAAGAGCGGCAAGCCGTTCTTCAAGCACTGCCGTGGTCGGGTTCATAATGCGGGTATAGATATTGCCTAATTCTTTGAGGGCAAACAGATTGGCTGCGTGCGTCGTGTTATCAAACTGATAGCTTGTGGTTTGATAAATCGGCACAGCAACAGCATTTGTTGTGGGATCGCTCCGATAGCTACCAGCATGGAGAACGGCTGTTTCGGGATGTAAATACGACATGGGATAAAGGCTCCTGAAGAAAGGGATGTGCGCTACTCTTACGGCAAAGCTCAAAACAGGATCAAATAAAAAAGAATGGTTTTCTGAATATTTCTTTTATGTTAGTAAAAAACAGAAATTTGCACTCAAAATAAGGTAATTTAAAGAATGGATTCAATAGATCGCGCAATTCTTACCCTTCTTCAGGAAGCAGCTGGACTGCCAATAACTGATATTGCACGGCGTGTCGGCATATCAACAACACCCTGCTGGAACCGGATAAAGAAGATGGAAGAGCAGGGGGTGATTACCGGGAGAACGATAACACTTGACCGTGAACAAATTGGCTTGCCGATTGTTGTGTTTCTGTCGATTTCTGTCAGCACTCAGTCACCAGACTGGACGGCTCAGTTTGCGGATGCGGTAAATCAGTATCCCGAAATCACTGAGGTGCACCGGATTACCGGCACACAGTCCGACTATCTGATGAAGGTCGTAGCCTCTGATATTTCAGGCTATGATGCTTTTCAGCAGAAATTGATCAGCGATATTTCTTTCACCACCATGTCGTCTAGCGTGTCCTTGCAGGAAATCAAATATACAACAAAACTACCCCTCTCCCATTTGGCAGACGGGTAGTTCGTGATAAATTACCGCGCTAGAGACGCACCGGTTTAATGAGCATTAAATCCTGTGGAAAGCCCGCCACAGACATTCAAGCACTGGCCTGTAACATAGCCTGTAGCATCATTCAGCAGGAAGCTTGTTGCATTGGCAATATCATCTGGCTTGCCAACACGGCCAAGCGGCACAGAAGCTTCGATTTTGATACGCGCTGGACTGCCAACGGGCTGACCATGTTCAAACAGGTCAGTTGCAATCGGTCCAGGCGCAATGACATTTACGGTTACTTGATGCGGCGCTAATTCCAGTGCAAGCGTGCGACCAAGTCCTGTCACACCGGCTTTAGAAGCGCCATAAAGAACCCGGTTTTCTTTGCCAAGGGCAGCGCGCGAGCCAATCAGCACAACCCGTCCAAAGCCTTCTTCGCGCCAGATAGGCTGCATGAGCTGCGTCGTTTCCATAAGGCTCAGCAGATTAACCCGCATCAAACGGGCAAAATCATCTGCCTTCACATCTTCAAGCCGGCCATTAATGAGCACACCAGCATTGCCGACAAACCGGCAGGGGCGATGTTTTGTGATAATCTCTGAGAGGTGGGATGTGGCGTCCGGGCCAGCAAGGTCAACGCCGTAATGTTGCCATGGCATAGCATCGGTTGCTTGCGAGGATAGGCCGATAACCTCATAGCCATCAGCTATGCAACGGCTGGCAATTGCATGACCAATACCGCGGCTTGCCCCTGTAACTAACACTGTGTTCTTAGCCATGATGTCCTCACTCTTCTCTCATATTTTCCTGATTTTTTGTCTCAGGTAATTGTTAATATAACTATTATCTAATGTTGTTGAGTGAAGCACGCTTCAGGCGCTTCATACAATCATTTAAATGTTAATTTGTTATATTAATGAATAAACGAGGCGCACGCAAAAAATACTGGAAAATACCAAAAAATAAAAGTCTTATTACTTGCATAACCACACCTCTTACCGGCACTCTGACTTGTGAGGAAATCGGTTCTGGAAGACGTTAGATAATGGCTCTTGAAACAAATCTTAATTGTTATTGGTGGCAGGCAGCTCCGCCGCAGGCAGCGCCTGTGGCGCCGTGGCAGGATAAAACAGACATCGCCATTATTGGCGGTGGTTTCACAGGCCTATCAGCTGCACTTACTCTGGCTCGGGCAGGACGTAATGTTGTTGTTCTGGAAAAAGGGCTGATTGGTGAGGGCGCGTCTACGCGCAATGGCGGCATTACAAGTGGCAATATAAGATTATCTGCCGACCAGCTAAAACGCCGTTTTGGTGCTGAGCGGGCACAGGCTTTTTTTGATGAAGCTGTTGCTGCTAGAGCTGACCTTGACCGGTTTATTTCAGACGAAAAAATTGACTGTGATTATAAACCATGTGGCCGTCTTGTTGGGCTAACAGGGCAGTTTTCAGCAGATAAAATCACCCGTGATAATGACGCATTCGAAGCTCGTTACGGCATCAGGCCGCGCTTTATTGAAAAGGGTGAATTATCTGATTATTCAGGCTCTGCTGGCTATGATGGCGGCATTTTTCGCCCTGATATTGGCGGCATTCACCCTGCAAAACTCCTGCATGAGATGGCGCGGTTAGCACTCGCAGCTGGCGCGCGAATCTTCTCTGAAACGCCGGTATTATCGATAAAACGCCAAACCACAACATTCACGCTTGCGACAGATAAAGGGGTTGTAATCGCCGACCATGTTATCTCAGCAACAAATGCTTATACCGATAAAGCTCAGCCATGGCTGAAGCGGCGACTTGTTCCTGTAATTTCTGAAATGATTGCAACAGAAAAGTTAGGCGCTAATCAGGTGCAAGCCTTGATGCCAAAGCTTTCAATGTTTGGCGAATCCAAACAGCTTGGATATTACTACCGGCCCTCGCCTGATGGTGAACGGATATTGTTAGGGGGGCGGCGTATGCACAAAGATAGTGGGCAGGCAAAACAGCGACTGCATGATGGGCTTTCGGCTATTTTTCCAGAGCTAAAAGATGCCAAGATTGAGGCACATTGGCCCGGTTTTGTTGCCTTCCCTTTTGATCAGTTGCCGAAGCTTGCGGTGCATGACGGGATTATCTATCCAGCCGGATTTTGTGGGTCTGGGACAGTCTGGGCGCGCTGGCTGGGTCAAAAAGCTGCGATGATGATTTTAGGAAAAGAGTCAGAAACAGTCTTTGCTAATCTGGCTATGAATACTCTGCCGCTTTATACGGGGGACCCGTGGTTCCTGCCGCTTGCGATGACCTATTACAGGTTGCGTGATAGATTTTCTGTGAGCACAAAATAAGCGCTGATGCAGTGCTATCTAGGCGCTAAATCTTTGCGGAGAAAATGCTGCAAGTGAGGTGCGTGGTTGCTGTCCCATAACAAGGTCGGCAAGCGCTTCGCCAACCGCCGGCCCGAGCTGAAACCCATGCGCTGAAAACCCGAACCCATGCACTAACCCGTCCTGATTGCCGCGCCCAATGACAGGAAGGTTATCTGGCATATACCCCTCAATGCCCGACCAGCAGCGAATGATTTTCGCATGCGCAATATCGGGGAAAAGCTGTGCTGCCCGGTACATAGATGTAGCAAGCTCTGGTATCGATAGCCCTGCTTCATTTTGGTGAATATCTGCATCTGCCCTAACCCCGCCGCCAATCACAAACTGTCCTGTATCAAGTTGTTTCAGCGATAATGTATGCCCCAGAATGCCCATCACAGCGTTCAGTATCTGTGGCCGCCTTTCAGTTACCGCAAGCATGGGCGCATAAGCTGTGAGCGGCAGGTCAGGCTCGCCTGATTGACGGGCAAGGTCTGCTGCCCATGCCCCTGCACAATTAACCACAATATCTGCTTCAAAATCCCCTGCATTTGTATGTATTTGCCACACATTATTTTGGCGTTTCAGGCTCTCAACATGGCAATGCTCGGTAATAGTAGCGCCATTGCGTGCTGCTGCGTCTGCAAAGCCGCGCACAATCCGCCATGGAATGGCCCAGCCATCGCCCTCGACCACCAGCCCACCAGATATTTCTCCACCAGCCATATTTTTGGCAGATATATTTCGGGCAAGGCAGGGAATTCTTTTTCGTATTTCTGTCTCATCTAGCCAGACTTCATGCTGAAAGCCTGCTTGCTGAAGTGCCTCGGCACGGGCCATGCCAGCTATATGTCCGGCCTCGTCAATAGCCACTTTTACATAAAAGCTTGGGTGAAACGCCATCGCCGCATCACCGATTTCATCGGATAGATGGTTCCAAATATCCATCGCAGCAAGACTGAGCGGAATTTCAGCCAGGTCACGTCCAAGCCGCCGCACCCCGCCAGCATTCACGCCTGAGGCATGGCGCGCGATATTATCTTTTTCCAGCAGGGTAACAGTCTGACCGCGCTTCGCCAGAAAATAGGCAGCCGCACAGCCTTGGATCCCGCCACCAATAATAATCACTCTGTCTTTATAATGTTGGGGTGTCATCTGCTAGCGCTGCGAGCTCCCCAACGGTTAGCGGGCGGATAGGCGGGCGTAGTCTATAATAACCAGTCTTATCGTCTGATTGGCTGTTATGGTCTGTTATCATTTTCTGGATTGTCAGGCCGCACATCCGCCCCTGACAGCGCCCCATGCCAGCGCGGCTGAAGCTCTTTAGCTGGTTAGGCCCAGACACACCCAATGTGATAGCCTTTGTGATGTCAGCCTTGGTAAGAGATTCGCAGCGACAAATTATGGCATTTTCATCATGAGGAACCAGCCACTCATCGGCAGGTTTAAAGGCATAATCAAGAAAAGGACGGATAGCCATCTTTTGGACTTGGCGCACCATCTGAAACACAGCATTAAGTGATGATGTGCCGCGCGCTTTGGCTGTTATGCGCATGGCGGCTATCTTGCCTGATGATATCGCGGCAGCTGCACCAGCAATGCCCATACCGTCGCCGGCAACAAAGATCTGCTGAACAGAGCTTTCACCGAAGATATCTGTTTTTGGATGCCAGCAAAGCTGGCGCGGACACCATCTATGCTCAAGCTCAGTTGCCATAGTAAGATTGATAGAAGGAACAACACCTTGATGAAGGAAGATATGCTCTGCCTCAAGCCGGTGCTGTTTGCCGCTAGCATCTGTGAAGCTGAGTGCCTCTGCTTGGCTGTCGCCTGAAATCGACACTGCTGTTGCGCCTGATATATAGTGGGTTTTACGGCGGATTTCAGACCGCCATTTTAATCCCTTAATCAGCATGCTTGGCTGAAGCAGTGCGGGCAGGGCCCAAAAATAATGAAGCAGTGACATCTTGCCGGGGGCTGTATCAATGACCGCTTTAATATCAAATCCAGCGTTCAGATACTGCCAGATCGTTAGATAAAATAGTGGCCCTGAGCCTACAAAAAGAGCGCCATCAACCCCGCTATGACTTGTTTTCAGCATCGTCTGGGCAGCCCCGATCGTCATCACACCGGGCAGGGTCCAACCGGTAATCGGCATCGGGCGTTCCATAGCGCCAGTTGCGATAAGAATAGCGCCAGCTTGGGCTCTATGCGCTTTGCCTTTCTGGCTGAAAAAAACCTCTCGCTCTTTGGTAATTTGCCAGACGCGGCTTTCAGGCCATAAGCTTGCAGATGATCGCGTGAACTCATCTGCAAGCTTATGGCCTGACCAATAATCACTTCCCAGAAACTGAGCTTTGTTTTGTGCAGCTGCATTCTGCATGACATGGCGATAAACCTGACCGCCGCCAGCAGGCTGGTCATCAAGCACCAGAACCGTCATATCATTTTTTGAGGCATATATGGCAGCACTCATCCCTGCCGGACCTGCTCCGATAATAATAAGGTCGTAGTGTAGCGCTGCGTTCATGTGCGAGCTCCTGTCTGTTTGGTAACAGGCAAATATACCTTCATTCCCTCCTCGGCATAGAGCTGACACGCCTGCTCACTGCGTCCATCCTCGCACTCAACCATACAGTCAAAACACACGCCCATCATGCAGTATGGACCGCGGGCAGCCTTGTCAGGGGCTGAATGAACAGCTGTAATGCCCTGCTTTAGGAGGATTGCTGCAACGCTCTCCCCTGCGACTGCTTGGATGGCCTCATCATCAATATAGATAGTAATGCTGTTGTTCTGTGAAGTGTTAGGCCGGAACATGAAATCGCCTTTCTGAGAAGGGCTGTAATCCAATTCCAAGACAGCCCGCTTCGATATCACTAGCAAGATCAAAGCAATGGGCAGCTGCCAGCGTAACACCGCTATGGCAGGTAATTGCATAGGCGCCCGGATGAGACGCAGACTGGTCATAGATAGGGTTGCCATCGGGTGACATAACGCGTAACGCCGCCCAACTACGGATAATATGTTGATTTTTTAAGGCGGGTAGCGTGCGCTGAGCGCGGCTTGCAATCTGTGCGGTGACATCAGCAGAAGACGATATATCAAACCCGACTTCTTCTTTGCTGTCCCCTATCATGATGCTGCCCTCGGCTGTCTGGCGTAATTGTGTCATGGGAAGCTTGATAAGCTTGTCGGTTTTTTGGGTAACTAATATATGGCCCTTCTGGGGGCGTACGGGCTGTTCCAGACCAACCATCGGCGCAAGCGTGCGATTACCAAGTCCGGCAGCAAGAATTAGGCGCGGCGCATAAAACCGACCTTGTGTGCTCGTGACATCAAAAAGGCTCTGCTGATAGGTGATAGCACTCACCTTCGCATCAACAATCACGCTGCCCCCTTTTTTCAGCAGACAATCATGTAGGCTGCGTAAAAGATAAAGCGGGTTAACATGACCATCATGCGGGCACCAAGAGCCACCAACAACATCTGGCCCAAGGTCTGGCTGCATATCAAGCAACGCTTTGCGGTCCAGCATTTCATATGAAAAGCGGCCATTCTGGTGCGAGCGAAGCAGGTCCAGAGACTCTTTGCGGCTATCAAATTCGGCTTGGCTCAAACAGATATGCAAGCCGCCCTCCTGTTGAAGCCCTAGAGACTGGCCGTTTTGTTCCTGTAATTCATCGCGTAATTCAGGCCATAATTCAGATGACCGCATCGTCCAGTCAGCATAAGCCGAAAAACCAGTGCCTTTGCCCTGAACCCAGACAAGGCCAAAATTCCCCCGCGCCGCCCGAAAATCTGTATCCGACGCATCAAGTACCAAACAGCTATGACCGCGGCGCACCAAACCATAAGCAGTGCTAAGACCTATAAGGCCGCCTCCGACAATGATGGCATCATAATTCTGGGTCATTTGAACCTGTCTGTCCGATACGGCGTCAGGTCAATATCAGGCGTGGTGCCTGTCAGACAATCGGCAATGATGCGGCCAGTTGTGGGTGCTTGGCTCAAGCCAAAATGGCCATGGCCAAAAGCAGCAAATAAGCCATCAACACCATCTACCGGTCCGATGCAAGGCAGGCTATCTGGGAAGGTTGGTCTGCGGCCCATCCACGGTTCTGCCTGTTCGGTATTAATTGCCGGAAATAAATTTTTCAGCGCTTTTTTGAAGATAAAGGCACGGCGGTTATCTGCATCTGCTTCGATGCCGGCAAATTCTGCTGTACCGGCAATCCGAATGCCGGCCTGCATTTGGCTGGCGACACACATATGTTCAACATCCATTAGTGAATTATGAATGGTTACGCCTGGATTGCGGCATAATAAATGGTATCCGCGCTCAGCTTCCAGGGGAAGCTTATAGCCAAACGGCCGAAGCAATGATGCTGACCAAACGCCGGCTGCCAGTACGATGTTATCGGCGCGAAAGTCACTATCCTGACATTCCACCAACCAGCCTCCAGCCTCAGATTTAAGCGCTTTTGTTTCAGCCTGAATAAACTGAACACCATGGGCTTTTGCCTTTTCAGCAACTGCTTTGCCAAGGGCAGAAGGGTTCAGGGCACGGGCTTGCTCATGGATGAGAATAGCTGCCTGATACGCATCTGAAATATCTGGTTCGCGTTCTTTCAACGCACCAGCAGAAATAAGGCTTAGCGGCACATCTCTTTGCCGCCGCATCTTCCATCCAAAATGGTCTAGATTAGCCTGCTCTGCCTGTTTATAGGCAAATACATAGACAGAATCTTGGATAAGCTCCACTTCTGTTCTATCAGACAATAAGGCGCGATAATGAGACGGTGAATTACGGCTCAATGCCATCATCGCATCACCAATACCATCAACCTTATCCGCCTTGCCAGCGGCAAGAAACCGCAAAGCCCATGGCAAGAAAGAGGCTGCATATCCTTTGCGAATAAAAATCGGACCTTCAGGGTCAATAAGCCACTTTGGGATACGCCGCCATAAGCCGGGGACAGATTGTGGCACACAGCTCCAGGGCGATATAACACCTGCATTCCCAAAACTTGCGCCCTCGCAAGGTGGTTGCCGGTCGATTACCGTAACAGATAGTCCTCGTTCAGCAAGTTGAAGTGCACAGCTCACGCCGATAACACCCGCTCCGATAATGATGGCGTCAGGATGTTTTCCTCTTTTGCCTTTACCCATTATTCAAACCTTAAAATTCAACTTCAATTCTGTCTTCATTAATTGGTGGTGAAGATATGACAAGAAAGCGCAAAGGTTCTTGGCTTTCGTTAGAAATTATATGCACGTAACTAGGCGGTATAAGCACACAATCACCTTGAGTCAGTTTCAGAGTCTTATCTTGTATTACAACTTGTCCATAACCTTTTAGGATGTAATAGCTCTGGGATGCCAACTCATGTTTATGCGGCGTTTCAGAACAGCCAGGCATCAGCTCTTCTTCCCTCACATTTAAAGCTTCAGAATTTACGAGGCTCCAGCCTTGGCCACCTACACCCCAAAGGTAGGGTTTTACTGAACTGCAAGAGCTGATTTCTAACATTCTACAACGCCTAAGTTATCGCTGATTTAATGCGCAAATAAGAAAAAAGTTGAAACGCTATAACAGGCGCAGCAAAAAGCATCGCATACATTGTTGATGTCCATGAAGGCGCTACTAGGAACAGGCCAGCTAATCCAAACATTAGGCGACTAGGCCCATTCATATTCACAAGGAAATAACCAGCAACTGAGGCTGAAAGTAAAAATACACCAAGTCCACATGTGATGACGGTACTCAAAAACTCTTGCCAGGTAAAATATTCTTCCAAAACAATAAGCATGGCGGGTGAATACACAAACACCATGGGTACAAGAAGTTTTCCTATACCTAAAGAGAAGGCGGAGAGGCCTGTTTTAAAAGGGTTTGCGCCGGCAATACCTGCCGCTGCATAAGCAGATGCACAAACTGGTGGGGTGATCTCAGAAATTACTCCGTAATACAGCACAAACAAATGTGAGGCTAGCGGAGGAACTCCAAGGTTACCTAGGGCTGGCTGTGCAACTGTTGCTAGCATTATGTACAAAGCTGTAGTGGGTAGTCCAGCTCCCATGAAAATACATGTTACAGCAATCATTATTAGCGAGATGAAAAGGGTTATGTCTTGGAGGGTGAAGTCAGCTAGAGGGAACCAAGAGATCAGAGGCATAACAGACTCTCCAAAATTTACTGCAACCTCAGTAACCATGAAGCCAAGACGAAAGCCTAGGCCTGTTGTGTTCACAACGCCCACAACTATTCCAATTGCTGAGCAAACGGCACCCACAGCAAGGGCGTATTTAACCCCTGTTACGCACCCGTCAAAAATGTCGTTAATACCAATCCTGTGCATAGGGTTTAGGAACCCAACAGCTAAAGCTGTTGTGATGCCCCAAAAGGCTGCCATATGAGGAGAGTAACCACTAAATAAAACATAAATTAAAACAGCAAGTGGAATGGCTGTTGGCCACCCTCTTTTTATCACATTCCAAAGTTTGGGAATTTCAGAATCTGGTAATCCCTGTAACCCTAGTTTCTTTGCCTTAAAGTGAACAATAGAAATCACACCAATGTAATGCATCATTGATGGAACCAAAGCCGCCAAAATAATAGTCGTATAAGGTAGCTCAAGGAACTCAGCCATAACGAACGCAGCAGCACCCATAATTGGAGGTGTTATTTGTCCCCCTGCACTCGACGCTGCTTCTACCCCACCAGCTAAGTGTCCAGGATATCCCATCTTCTTCATATTAGGGATTGTCAATGAGCCGGTAGAAACAGTGTTTGCTATTGAAGAGCCAGAAATCGTTCCGAAGAAAGCAGATGAAACTACACTAACTTTTGCCAACCCCCCTGTATAGCGGCCAGCAATAACAGTAGCCATATCAACAAAAAATTGTCCTAAGCCCATCCGTTGAGCTAAAACTCCAAACAGAACGAAGTGAAAAACAACTGTTGATACAATCCAAAGCGTTACACCAAAAATACCTTCTTCTGGAAAATACATACTATTTATGAATAAATCCCAACTAACCCCAGGATGTTTTAAAATTTGGAATGGCATGTACATTCCAAAAACAGCATAAACGGTAAACATAATTATTATAATTGGGACAACAATTCCAAGAGTTCGGCGCACTGCCTCTAACAAAACTAAGACAAGAATAGTGCCAAAGACTACATCAATCCTGGCAGGATTTCCTTGGCGCATGACTTGGTCAGTTAACTGAAATCTACCTCCTAGAAACTCAAAGTCGATCTCATACCAAGTAATGCCAACGTAATAAGCAGAAGCAACTCCGCAAATTATCAAAAGCCAATCCCAAATAGGAACGTTCCCGAAAACCCACCAACTATTTTGACGAAGGTTTGAACTGTATTTGCCTCGAAAAGCAGGAAATCCAATAAAAACCAAAATAAAAACACCGGCCATATGGGAACCCATATGCCAGTAGTCTATTGGCACACCAATGCCTGCGGTTATATAGTGATATGCTGCAAAAAATATCGAAAAATAATAAGTGAATTTTACTAAAAATGGCCCTACCACACGAGTTTGGAGCCCAGAATCATACTTTTCTTCTAGCTCTTCAGCTTTTTTGATATCTAGTTCAGCCATAATTATATCCTAAGCGTCGTTGCTTTTTGTTTATGAAAATTTTTAAAAAAAAGTTGCAGAAGCAAATTGAAATGCTCCTGCAACTATAGTTGTGGGAAGTTTTAATTCATCATTCCCTGTTCTTTGTAGAACTTAGCAGCTCCTGGGTGCACTGGAATAAGAACACCTTTTAGGGCTGTTTCCAGCTGAATTGCCTTACCTTTAGAGTGACCTTTGTCGAGAAGCGAGCGTGTTTTTGCGCTCCACAACGCTTTTGTAATTCCATAAATTAAGTCATCCGGCTGGTCAGCAGAAGTCACAAGTTGGCCATTAACAGCAACCGTTGCCACATCATAACCAATAGTCTCATATGTTCCTGCAGGGATCATCGACTCAACGTAATAAGGAATGATTTGATTAATTTCTTTTCTCTCCGAAGCTGAGAAATTGTAAAGTTCAAATCCTTTGGTTGACCCCAATTGAATTAGTGCGGCAAACGGGGTGCCTCCAGCATAGAAAAATGCATCGAGTTGTCCATCAGCAAGGCGCTGAGCACTTTGCTTAAGGCCTAATTCATTTTCTTTAACGTTGATACCGTAATGGTCTAGGATCATTTTGACAGAAACTTGTGTTCCCGAGCCAGCAGAGGCCACTCCTACACTCATGCCTTCGAGATCCTTTAGGCTTCCAAGTTTTTTCCCTTTTGGTAATACAAGGTGCATATCTTCAGGATAAAGATTAGCGATGATGCGGACTTTATCTTTTTTATCACCGTTGAATTTTCCTGTTCCCTCGTAACCTTGAGTAACACTCTGAGCGCCAGCGAGGCCTGCTTCGAGGTTGCCGGCCTGTACCGCGTTCATATTAAAAACTGACGCGTTCGTTGACACAGCAATAGCCACGAGACCTGGTACGCCACATGTTCCACCCTTTTCACAAGAGCGGGCTCCTGGAGGGCTAGAAATAGCATTGGCAATCAGCCCGCCAATAGGAAAGTATGTACCACCAGCTCCACCGGTGCCAATTCTAAAAAACTTCATTTCTTGCGCAGCTGCAACACCAGCAAATACAAAGCTTGCTGCCATAACTGCGACGATTGATTTGATCCATCGTTTCATTTTTTTTCCTCACTTAACTAAAGTAAAACATTCATGAATATGAGTGTCCTGATTTCGACAAATGCACTAATGAAATTAGATTGATTTTAAACTCACATTACATTGCCAATGGGGAAGTAGACCGCTGTTAAAGTATTTACTCAAGCGATAAAAACTATTAAACCTATAAGATATTCTTATACTGCATTCAGGCCTTGAGAGCATTACCCTTAATTTAGGACTAATATGTTAAAGTTGTGGCACTTAACTGTTATTAGAGAAGTAATAAAAACTGGTTCTATTTCTAAGGCAGCAAAGGAGTTAGGCCGCTCTCAACCAGCTTTGAGCCAAGTGATTTCTGATGCAGAGCGTGTCATTGGTTACAAACTGTTCGAAAGGGCACACGGGCGTCTACAGCCTGCCCCTGAAGCCCATTATTTTCTTGATCGGTCTCATGAAATCTTGGAGAAAATGAATGACTTAGAGAAATTTATGCAACATGATTCGCATCACTTTTCTCAGATTCGTATTGCATGTATGCCTGTATTGTCAGAATTTTTTATGCCAAGACAAATTGCAGAATTTTCTAGACGCAACCCTGATATTAGATTTTTCATGCGAGCGCGTTCATCATCCCGCGTCTTAGAAAGCATTGCTTCACAGCAGTTCGATATTGGTTTTGCTGAACAGTCTCAATCCTCGAGTTTATACTCAACAACAGACTTTAGTATAGGTTCAGTAGTAGCCTTGAGGGCAGACCACTATCTTGCGAAGAAAAGAGTTTTGACTGCAACAGATTTAAGTGGAGAGCCTTTTGTCACTTTTTTGCCAGAACACAATATAAGAAAGGGTCTGCAGGCAGCTTTTGACGATGTTGGTGCAACTCTTAATATTCCATTTTCTCTGCAGAATGGAGCTGCGCAATACGCGATTATCGAGAGTGGGCAGGCAGTGGGCTTTATGTCTCTGCTGAATGTCTGGCTGTATCCACAGCTAGGAAATCTTCAGCCCTCTAATGAACATCCAAAAATTATTTTTAGACCATTTTCGCCGATTGTGCACCAAAATATAAGTTTAATTATACCAAGCCACCGCCCGTTATCACAAATTAGCCAGCAATTTGCTAATGAGGTTGAGCAGTCATTGAACGAAATTCTGTGTGTAACAAAACGTGATTTTCAGCTTGAGGATTCAGATTTTTTTAATTGAAGCATCAGAAGCTTCAGGATAAGGCGGCCCACCCCGATGAGTGATATCTGATTAACATCATTTTCAGGTGCCAGCTCAACAACATTCAGCCCCACAATATCACCCTTGCGCGCAAGGCCTTCAAATAGCTCTATAATATGCCACCAACTCAGCCCTCCAGGCGCAAGAGCAATGGTGCCAGGCATTACTGACGGGTCAAGGCCGTCTACGTCGAGGCTCACAAAAAATCGGCCTCCATTTGGCAAGCTGTCAATAACCTGCTGGATACCATGGGTGCAAATATCGCGTGCCGGATGGATATGGGCGCCCCAGTTGCGGGCATCATCAATATCCTCTTGCCGGGAGCTGCCGAATGAGCGGATGCCTATCTGATGAATTGCAGTGATGTGGGGGAGCTCTGAGGCGCGGCGCATCGGGCTTGAATATCCATCTTTCTCGCCATATCGCTCGTCACGCCAGTCAAGGTGGGCATCAATCTGAATCAGTGTAACATCGGATAAGCCGTCAAGGCCTCTTACGACTGGGTTGGTGATGCCGTCATCACCGCCAATAGAAACAGGCAGAATGCCTTTACTAATAGCAAATCTAACGGCCTGCTCTGCTGCGATATAATGCTGTTCTACATCATCGGCAAAAAGCGGTATGTCCCCGCCATCTGCAATTGTTATTGCTGCTAAGGGCGCGCTAGGATCTCCGTCTGCCTCAATCGCATCAGTATCAATGACGATGCGCGACGAGGCCTTGCGTAATGCGGTGGGCGCTGTGGACTGATTGTTAGGAAACGCTGATGCTGCGTAAGGTTTGCCATGTGGTACACCAAAAATAACGGCCTGTGTCTCCAGCTCTTGCCAGTCTGTGACAAGCTGAAGATTGATGAAGCTGCCGGAGTGAGGGGCGGTGGTCTTTGGAATGCTGCTCATGATAGATGCCTTGTTTGTGTTTTATGGTCTATAGTGGCGTAATCTCGGGCTGGCCAGACAAGCTGATAGCCGGTCAGTCAGCAAGCATTTTCTGCATATCACTTTGATAGGCAAACAGACCAGCCGCGCCGCCTGTATGGACAAAAAGAACACGGCTGCCTTTGGCAATGGATTTGTCTTTTAGCATCTGAGGGATCGTTGCAAAGGATTTAGCGGTATAGACCGGGTCAAGGATATGCCCCTCATTATGGGCCATCATCTGAAGGGCTTGTTTGGCTATTGGGCCAAGCTGTCCATAGCCCGGCGCCAGAGCATCATCCCATAAATGGATATCATCCTCACTCAGAAAATCTGGGCAGCCAATAAGGGTGTTAAAAGAACCTGTAAGATGTCGAAGCCTGCTGGCTTGGGCGGCTTTAGGGCGCCGCACGCATGATCCGATAACACGCGCGGACGGGCAATAAATTTTCATTCCGGCCGCTAGTCCCAAATGTGTTGCGCCGCTCCCCGACCCCGTAATCACATAATCAAACGGGTCTGTTGTCTGTGATGTAATTTCAGCAGCGCCGCGAATATACCCGAGCGCGCCTAATGGCGGTTTGGACTCAGAAAGCGGAATAACATAGGGTGTTCGCCCTTGCGCGCGCAATTTTTCAGCCTCTGCATACAGAGTATCATCAGCCCCGTTTTCATCCTCTCCTTCAGGATAATAAAGAATGTCAGCGCCAAGGAGATGATTGAGAAGAACATTTCCTGACTGTTGATAAGTGGGATCTGATTTAGCAACCCGTTCTTCGAGCTGTACAATTGCCTTCATGCCAAAGCGAACAGCACAGGCTGCTGCCAGCCTTACAAAATTTGACTGAATGGCACCTGTGATAAGGATCGTATCAGCCTGCTTATCGCAAGCCGCGCCAAAATAATACTCAAGCTGGCGTGCTTTATTTCCCCCAAAACTTGGCCCCGCTACATCATCACGCTTCATCCATAAATCAATATCAAGATGTGATGACAGCGCATGCAGCTGAATAAGCGGTGTTTCGCAATCAAGGATCGTCTGACGCGGTATCGCAGAAATCGTATCGATGATGGCAGCGTTTTGATGGCTTAACATGGCTAGTCCTTCACAAAATCTCTTTGGGAAATAGAGGTCTTTTTTGCACGTTAGGCAGACGTCCCTGCTATGGGCAATAAGATACTAATAGCGTATCCAAGAATATTGTCATCCAGATAGCTTTCCTGCAAGGGGGCATATAGCATTCTGCCACGGCAATAGGGTGTTAAATCCTCTTAAACTAGTGTGTGGCGCGCTACCTAGTTTGGTTTCTATCAATATCATAATGAACATGATAGGATTGGATTATGGCATTTTTATCAGATAGTTCTAAGAATAGCGCAATGCTAAAAGCAATCATTTTTATGATTATTGGCGGTATTTCTATCACTGTGATGCAAGCATCGGTGAAGCTCTTAAGTGGGAGTATGCACCCTTTTGTCATAACGTTTTTCAGAGCCTTTCTGGTGCTTTTCATCCTTTTGCCGGCGCTGTTTTTTTATGGCAATAAGGTGTTTTCAACATCATCATTTAAACTGCAGGCGATTAGAGGGGCAATTGGCGGGGCTGGCATGCTGTGTGTTTTTACCGGCCTCAGCATGATTTCACTTGCCGAAGCAACCACACTTCTTTTTACCGTTCCGATTTTTGCAACATTGCTGTCTGTTGTGTTTTTATCAGAACGTGTCGGCATCAGGCGATGGAGCGCCATCATTGTTGGCTTCCTTGGTATATTGGTTGTGATGCGCCCAGAGGTTTCGTTTGGTATTGGTTATGCGTTACTGCTATGTGCTGCCATCAGCTGGTCAATTTCTATCCTCATTGCCAAAAAACTGACGGAAAAAGATAGCATTATTTCTATTACTTTTTGGCAAGCGACAGGCTGTGTTCCTATCGCTTTTTGTGCCTCTCTTTTAGTATGGGAATGGCCAAGCATTGAGCAGATTTTATGGCTGTTTGGGATAGCGGGGCTTGGCACTGTAGGGCATGCGCTTTTATATGCGTCTCTCAAGCTGGGGCGGGTGTCGTTTATTCTGCCGTTAGACTATATCAGGATTATTTGGTCGTCTGTGCTTGGGTTTGTGCTTTTTGGCTATCTGCCTACTCTCCAGCTTTATGCCGGAAGTATGATGATTATTGGCGCTGCGGCATTTATCAGCTACCGGGAAATGAAAATAGCAAAACCGCTGAGCGAAGAGCCAGCTATCTCAGACAAATAGGGGTGATGCTATCTGCCCCCGACCCCCATGCAATAACAGCCCTGCGGTAAACGTTATGGCGCATCGGCGCTGAGACTATCCAGACTGCCTGCTAAATCAGCGATAATATCATCACTATTCTCAATCCCAATAGAGACCCGTATCATGCCGTTATTTATGCCAGCCTGTTGTTTCTGCTGGTCATCTAATTGGCGATGAGTTGTGCTGGCGGGATGAATGATAAGGCTTCGTGTATCGCCAACATTAGCTAGATGCGATAGCAGATTACAATTCTCTACCAGCCTCTGGCCTGCTTCATAGCCGCCCTTAAGGGTGAAGGTAAAGACCGACCCTGCCCCTAAGGTGAGGTATTTCTGGGAGAGCTCAAAACAGGGGCTATCGTGAAACCCTGACCAGGAGACTGAGGCTATCTTTGGATGGGCGCGCAAGAATTCGGCTACTTTTTTTGCATTTTCATTATGCTGGCGCATCCGAAGGGGAAGTGTTTCCATGCCTGTTAAGGTGAGAAACGCATTCATCGGGGCCATTGTCGGGCCAAGGTCGCGCAAAACGCTGGCATGACAGAAGGTAATATAGCTGAGCGTGCCAAAGGTTTCTGCAAATCGAATGCCGTGATAGGCAGAATTAGGCTCTGTCAGGGCTGAGGACGTTCTGGCTTTGGCCCAGTCAAACTGGCCCATATCAACCACGGCTCCGCCAAGGGCATTGCCATGACCAGACAGAAACTTTGTGGTTGAGTAAACAATAATATCGGCGCCGAAATCCCCTGGCTTGCACATTACAGGCGTTGCCATTGTATTATCGATAATAAGCGGAATACCGGCATTATGGGCAATATGCGCCAGAGCCTCAATATCAGAGACAATGCCGTCCGGGTTAGACAGGCTCTCAGCAAAAAGGGCAGTGACCTGTTGGTCTTCAACAGCACGTTCAACAGCGCCTAAATCGTGAATATCAACGAGTTCAGCATCCCATCCAAAACTTTTGAAGCTTTGGGTGAACTGGGTAATCGACCCGCCATAAAGATGCTTGCTTGCAATAATCTTGCGCCCCGGTGCCATTAAGGGATAGAGCGCTATCAGTTGAGCGGCATGACCTGATGCCACACAGCAGGCACCGATTGCGCCATCAAGTGAAGCAATTTTTTGTTCCAGAGCCGCTGTTGTTGGATTGGACAGGCGGCCATAAACATTTCCCGGCTCTTGCAAGTCATAAAGGCTGGCGGCATGGTCAGCATCATCAAAGGTAAAAGCGGCTGTCTGATAAAGCGGAGTGATGCGCGCGCCAGTTGCGCCGTCGGGCCGCGTGCCGGCATGTACAGCAAGTGTTTCAAGATTATGAGATGTCACAAACCCCCCATTGCGTGCCGGGACTGGGGGCAATGATACTTTCTGGCGCCGTGCAGACAGAAGACCGGAGGCAAAACCACCATTTCCAAGCAGGCCAGATAAGCGTGAATGTTCAATTTTGGGGCATTTATTCATAATGACGGACAGACCTTCATCCTGCGCAATTTTTTCTGCCGCGTGGCTTACCACCCCTATCTGGAGCCAAAGACATTTAGCGCCGATTGCAATGGCGTCACGGGCAATCTCTGGACAATCATCCGGCCTCCTGAAGACATCAACAATATCTACAGCAAATGGGATATCAGATAGCGAAGCAAAGACAGGCTCTCCTAATATTTCCTGACCGGCAAGACGGGGATTTATAGGCGCTATTCTATAGCCTTGCTTTTGAAGATATTTCATCACGTAAAAGGACGGACGCTTCCAGTCATCACTTGCCCCGACGACAGCGATTGTTTTTGCCTGTTCGAGAATTGTGACTATCTGCAATTCATGGTCGGTCATTTTCATCTACCTTAAAAAAAATCTGAACTTTGTCTATCACAGAAGCATCTTGGTTTGAACAGAGAGAAAGACGACGTCTTGCAATCATTTCTGTTAAATCAGGCTGTGGTTAGAATGTTTTTCTAAAAAGTGGCTCACTATCAGAATGATTCTTGCCAAAGCATCTCTCCGCTCATCCATATTAGCAAAAGCGAAGTATATAGTTTGGTTCATCGTAAGGCGTATTTATGCGCCTTTCAGCTGGCCGAAATTATAATGGCATTTTAGCAAAGGTTATCATTCAATGACGCGCATCTCAGCAGATAGTTTTTCAGCAGCACAAGATGATTTGGCACATTTTCTGAATAATCATCTCGTCCATTATGACGCGCGCAGAAATTATGATTTTGGGGCTCTGGACCGCAGCAATGTATCGGGCTTATCAAAATATATCTCGCACAGGGTTTTGTGTGAATATGACGTTGTGCGGCAGACCTTGAAACGCGCACCGTTGGCGGAGGTCGAGAAATTCGTTCAAGAAGTATTTTGGCGAATCTACTGGAAAGGCTGGCTCGAACACCGGCCGTCTGTCTGGCATGATTTTGTGCGGTTCGATGCTGATTGCTTTGCTCAGAAAGATTATAGAAACGCTGTTGAGGGGCGGACCGGCATTGCGTGTTTTGATGCCTGGGTAGCCGAATTGCAAGAGACCAATTATCTTCATAATCACACCAGAATGTGGTTCGCCAGTATCTGGATTTTTACCTTGGGATTACCATGGCAAGCTGGCGCGCGTTTTTTTCAAGAACATCTGCTGGATGGCGATGCAGCATCTAATACGTTGGGCTGGCGATGGGTCGCAGGCATCCAGACCAAAGGCAAACATTATCTCGCCAGAGCAAGCAATATCGAGCAATTTACAAAAGGTCGTTTCGGGCCCGATAGCCTGAATGAGACCGCTGCGCCGAGGGAAGAGAATATCATTCATGAGATGATACCATTTGATTACACAATGATAGGCAAGAAAGTCTTTAACACCCTCATTATATGCGATACAGACCTTCATCTGCCGGCAGGAACAGGGTCATATGCTGACTATGATAATGTTTTTATTCTCTGTCTTGATAATGCCCGGCGACAGCTTGGTGTGAGCCATAATGTTCTGACCTTTAAAAAAGGGCTGGTAGGGGATTTCCAAGCGCGATGTGACGGATCGGAAGTGATATCAGCAGATGATTTTGAAATATTTGCCTCACAGAATGACGGCGTTGATGTTATCTATCCCTCGATTGGCGATAATTTGGATTACCTAAAACGGATGCAGAATACGCATAATCTGACGGTTAATTTCCGGAAAAAACAGCAAGATTTATTTTGCTGGCAGTTTGCCCAGAAAGGGTTTTTTAATTTCAAACGGAATATCCCGCATATCATTGAGCATTTTAATCTGTAAGAATAGGTCTTGTTACATGGCTCCTTAGCAACAGCCTGTGATGTTTATTCTCTCTAGCCGGTTATAAAAGTATGAGACGTTTTTTTCCTATCCTCACAGCCGTGATGTTGCTCATATCTAGCCCGCCCAATGGCGCGGCGCAGGAGTGGCGTAGCCAGATGCCAGAGCTTGTCGGGCAGGGCATTCTAAGCGTGTTCTTTATGGATGTTTATCTCCTTAAGCTGTTCTCGCAGGATGGTACATTTTCACTGAACCGCGATTTTGTGCTCGAATTTACCTATAAAAGGCCGGTATCAAAGGACGTCATTATTGATGCGTCACTGGATGAGATGAAAAAAGCTGGCGGCGTGGACGCGGCTCAACTGACAGCGTGGCACGATAAGTTAGGCAAAGCCCTTATTGATATGGAAGCTGATGAAACGGCCTCTGTTATCTTCTCAGAAGATGGCGTGATTACCTTTTTTTCGCCAAATAATCCTGCAGTCTCATTTCAGGATTCCGCGCTCAGAAACAGCTTTGCATCGATTTGGCTGGGAGATAAAACATCCCATCCATCGCTGAGAAAAAAACTCCTCGGCAAATAGGCAATGTCATGAGCAGAGCGTTTGTGGCGCTATGGGCTATTGGCTTAACTTATTATCATTGGTTAGGCCAGCAGACATACAACCCTTCTGGATTGCGCTCTCCTGAATAGCGTTTAGCTGGCCTTTTATGAGGGCAACCTGCTCTCTCATATCATCATTATCAATCAGAAATAATGTTGGCCAGAACAATAGGCTCGCCGCAACAGCACCTTGCTCCCCCACTATTCCCGCTAGCGAGCACATCACTGTATCATAGATAAGATATCGACGTTAACGCACTAGGCGTCTCATCAGTCATACAATGGCAGAACAGCTTGTACCGAAGGCCGTGTTTTCATCAGGGCATCATGTGCTTTTAATTTTGGGTAGTCATCTAATGAAACACCATCTGGCCCCAGCCAGCGTGTTATGAGCGCAAGATAAGGATCGCACAGTGAATAGGTCTCGCCAAGAACATAGGGGCCTTTGAAATAATGGCTCTCTATCAAGCTCGCATAGCTTGCCATATTGCTTGCCACTTTTGCTGTCATATGGGCTTGGGCATCTTTATCATCAGCCCATCGTGATCCCCTATGCTTATGCGCATGGGCGACATGGACGGTTGAAGCAAGAAACATATTAAAGGCTTGCGCTTCGGCGAGGGCAAAGGGGTCTTGTGGCGCCAGTTTTTTATCGGGATACATCTGCGCGATATAGAGCAGAATAGCAGGGTTCTCTGTTAAGATTCCATTGGGTGTTGCCAAAGCTGGCACCCTACCTTTGATATTAATGGCAAGAAACTCTGGTGAGGTTTGCTCGCCCGTATCAAAGTCTATGTGCTTCACTTCAAAATCAGCTTCAGCGTCATGAAGTAAAATATGCGGCGCATAAGCGCAGGATTTTTTACAATAATAAAGTGTTAGCATCTGGGTGGTCTCTTTTCTGTTATTTCTTGAAAAAAATCAGCCTTATCAGACGCCACAACCCCCTAAACAGGATTGATCTCACAAAGGGGTTTTGCAAAAGACGGCGCGCATAAAGGCGCAGTTTTGGAAATAAGCCTATTGCAAACAATACCAGTGCGCCAGCCATTATGGATATGATGAGTATCTTTATCAATGCCCCAGAAGGCTCCTTACTATCATCGGCGTCTAGCAGTGCCGGCGTTATCTTTGCCCCTTTTGCATGACCCAATGGGGGTGTGCGCGCAAGGTTAAAAAAACTGAAATAAACCTAAAATCATTTTGTGTTCGTATAGAGAGATAGAAAAAGGGAGACCACAATGCAAAAACAAATCGTTGGACTATGGCAACTCGTAATGGATCATACTCATAATCCATTAAAAAATATCCCAAATTTGCAAGCGCGACATATCATTCTTCAGCTTCTAGCATGGATGTGGTGCATTATCTTTGCAATGAGTATGGGCTCAATCACCGTGTTTGGTGTCTCTGCTGTAGCGCATGCCCTGCTTATTTCAGGCATCGTAATCACAGTTGCTACGTTTGAAGTTGCCAGAGCCCGGCCCAATAATTTTGTGAGTCTAGCAAGAGGCGTTAATGGCGAGCATGACTAATGCCTGCGGAGCAATATAATCAGGTCTGATGATAATCCTACCCCGATGACGGGTTCCTGACCTTACCGAAAAAGTCAC
>ENA-ORDA01000609-ORDA01000609.1-marine-metagenome-genome-assembly--contig:-NODE-609-length-34580-cov-5.028780_pt1 | contig 34580 bp, 33 predicted proteins | sample MGYA00237778_ERZ508506 | MGnify/ENA primary metagenome ERZ508506 (study PRJEB26177, sample SAMN06267891) | marine metagenome | isolation source: Monterey Bay, California, USA | place: Pacific... | reverse complement strand
CATCCTTGCACGCCTTAATAAAGCGGGGATCTCGTGCTGCTGGTTATAGCTCCTCAAACTGCGCAACATATTGGTGCAAGATAAAAAACTTTTTTGGCAATGTCCCCAGATCGAATATTAAGAGGTAAAGTGTGACGTGGAGCACATAATGCTTGAGTGAATGGCTAGGGACGGACATGTCACAAGGTAAAACGCTTCTCTTTCTAGGAGCACAAGGGTACTCAGGCAGGCTTATTTACGAGGGCCTCTCGAGCACGGCAAATGTTATTGCACCAAAGCTCTCCCACGATTTTTCGATCGCGGAGCAACTGGCCAAATATTCGCCAATGCTCAAACCGGGAGACTTTGTATTGAACTGTTTGGGGCCTTTCCAAAACTCCTACCTTCCAGTCATCGAGTTTTGCTTGTCTCAAGGTACTCATTACTTTGACATTAATGCCGAATGGCAGGTTTTTGAGGCCATTCAGCGACTAGGTTCTAGGGCTGAGCGCGCCGAAATTATGCTTTTACCGGGCATCGGGTTCGATGTGGTTGCTTCAGACTGCTTGGTGGGTCATGTGTGCCAACGGTTTACTGGCGCATCACGAATACAGATAGGGATCTCGGGGCTCGAGCTTTTATCTCGTGGCTCAGCTAAAACGTTGTCCCAGCTCATGGGTGAGCCCCTTCGGGTTCGTCGGCGAAGTCGGATTGTTTCAGAAACCAGAATACTTGAAACCAACTTCGACTTTGGTGTCGGTGAACGTCGCGCTCTGGGGGTAAGTTGGGGTGATATCAGCACCGCGTGGTATAGCAGTGCTGTGCCCAACATTGAGGTGTTTTTTGAGGCCACTGCGGCTTTATCTGCGGCCGTTTTCGTTAACCGCACATTCGGTTGGTTGGCTGCTGAAGACGGCGTTTCTCGTGTCGCACAAGGTCTCATGCAGCGTTTTCCTGCAGGTCCTAATGCGTCTGCCCGGTCGCAGAAAAATGCGACTGTAGTGGTAAGGGCGCTTGATAGCGACGGACGGCAGGCAGAGTCAAGGCTTCATACTCGAGAAGCCTATACCTTCACTGCTGACGCGGCAAAAGCCACTCTTGAGCACTTTGGCCACAACCCAGCACTGTCAGGGTTTCAAACGCCATTTAGTGCTTTGGGGGCTGACTTCGTACTGGAGCTGCCTGAGTGTGAACGAACGGACGTGCAATAAATGATCAGGGGGATTGATTCAATGACGAGTGAACCTACTAAGGTGGCAATTATTGGGGGTGGGTGCTCAGCAATGGCCACAGCGTTTGATCTCACTCGCCCTGAACTTGAAGGTCAATATCAAGTCACAATTTTTCAGCAAGGTTTTCGATTGGGCGGTAAGGGTGCTTCAGGGCGAGGTCCGGGAGATCGAATTGAAGAGCATGGGCTGCATATTTTTATGGGCTTTTATGAAAATGCTTTCAGGCTGATTCGCGAGTGCTACCGAGAGCTAGACCGCCCATCGACCAGTCGTTTTTCGGATTGGGACGATGTCTTCAAGCCCGATCGCTTGACCGGTGTAAAAGATGATCATCATGACGGAACGGCGTCGCACTGGCTTACATGGTTTCCGCCAGGTGCGGGAACTCCGGGTGACCCAGATGCACCACCAAGAATGTTCAGTGCTAGCGAATACATGGCACGCGGGTTTCAGCTACTTGAAGCAACGTTGCTATCTGCACGTCGAGATGAGGTTCTCGATGCAAAGGAGGAAAACCCAGAAGGGTTGAGCCCAAGCTCAACTCCCATAGAGCAAGTGAGTCGTATTTTTCGCCTGGGGCAGTTGGGTAGCATTGCGGTCGCTGTGGAGGCTGTGCATGCCGCTCGATTAATTGCTGAATCTCCAACGCTAATTTCTTTTCCAGTATTGGCTAAGGTGGTGGATATGCTCAGTGAATTCGTCAATCGGCGAGTGCACGCATTGGTTAGTCGTGACACTGAAATGAAGCGACTGTTCGAGCTCATTGACCTCACGCTGACTGCGATGCGAGGTTCGCTTCAGGATGGCTTAATTTCTCATCCAGACGGGTTCGATGCGATTAGTGATTTGGATTGGCGTGAGTGGCTAAAAAAGCACGGTGCAACAGAACTTACGTTGAATTCATCGTTTCTGGATACCCTTTACAACATCGCTTTTTCTTATGAACAGGGCGATTTGCGTCGTCCAAACGCAGGGGCGGGTGAGGCGTTGCGATGTGCCGTTAGGGCTTTCTTAACCTATCGAGGATCATTTTTTTACAAAATGCAAACGGGTATGGGCGATGCTGTATTCGCACCATTTTACGAGGTTTTGCGCCGCCGAGGCGTTCGCTTTGAGTTTTTCCACCGATTGCGAAATCTACAGCTGTCTACAGCGTTGTCCTCTCAAACTCCCAGTATCGAAGAAATGCACTTTGATGTGCAGGCTAGGTGTAAAGACGGACATGACTATCTGCCGTTAGTCGATGTTGACGGCATACCCTGCTGGCCAAGCGAGCCCCTGTGGGATCAATTACTTGATGGCCGTGAGAGCAAGGATAAGGGGGTGGACTTTGAATCACATTGGGATGCCACCACTGTGGAGAATCTGCGGCTGAAGGTTGGTGAGGATTTTGACGCGGTAGTCCTAGCAGTTGGCTTAGGTGAAGTTCCCTTTGTAGCAGGTGAACTACTGGAACGATTCCCCCACTGGAAGCGAATGACCGAGAAGGTTAAGACCGTTGCTACCAAGGCTTTTCAGGTTTGGGTAAGTGAAGATATTGAGGCCTTAGGTTGGCGAGATGACTCAGTGAACCTTACAGGTATCCCGGGCCCTTATGAGACCTGGGCTGATATGACCCATTTGATAGCTCACGAAAGCTTTCCTAAAGAGCCTAAATCCCTCGCTTATTTTTGTAGCTCTCTGATCACACCCGACGAGTTACCCGCGCAGGACGATTTTGAATACAAAGCCTCCTACGAAGCGGCCATAGTGGTCGACTCGCAGCGTTATTTGAATGAAAACATTGGCACGGTATGGCCAAACGCTGTGGACGAGAATGGTTTTAGATGGGCGCTTCTTGTTGATCCTGACGGTGAGGAATATCAAGACCCCGAGTCAAGCCTCCGAAGTCAATATATTCGCGTTAATTTAAACCCGACCGACCGCTACGTCTTATTTACTGCTGGCAGCAGCAAGCATCGAATTTCGCCACTTGACTATGATGTAAGCAATATGACTGTAGCGGGTGACTGGACCGATGCGGGGCTGAATGTCGGCTGCGTTGAAGCCGCGATGATGTCGGGCCGTGTCGCAGCGCATGCAATTTCTACTTACCCCGCCCTGGAGGATATTCCAGGCTTTGACCATCCATAGGAGACGCTATGACAGAGCAGGCATGGAAGCGACCCGCCCTTGAAAGAACTAAGCCGCATCGGCAATTGGCGGCAAATATTTCACTAACGGGATCGCAGCAATCCCCAAAGGCGTCACACGCTATGACGGGAGCAGCAAAAGGCGCTCAGTTGGGCTATGAAGTCTCTGAGGAACAAATGGAAGAAGGTAAAGCTCAGGCTCGGTTTCATGACATTCCCGGTGCCGCCTCTGATTTGTTTGGATCTGGATTTTCTGATTTAAAAGGCACGGTATCGTCAGAGAACTTTCTGGCGCTGTCAGAACGGGTTATGAAGGATACCTTGCTGTGGGTTGAGTTTGTCGCACGGTCCGTGCAGTGGCAAATGCCTGGTAGTAAATCAGAATCCAATGAGACGTCGAAATCTGCAGAGCAAACAGCGCCTGCAGGCGGTGGTGGATTTACCACTGAGGTTAGCAGTCTTCAGCCTGTCGAGGTGACTTTTCAACCACACCCCGGTGCTGAGTCGCGCTCCTTAGGTGTGCATGATCTTCGTGGATTAGATGCAGAGTCTCCTGCAATTACGGGCGTCGAGGTAACTCGCGACGGTGACCAATGGCGGTTAAGGATTGGTATTGGTCAAAGCCAACCGCCAGGGCTATATACGGGAATTGTTTTCGATCGTGAAGATGGTGCTATTCGCGGGTCACTTTCTGTCGCAGTGAAAGGTGGTTGATTGTGCCAATTACCAGCGACTCAACGGTTGCAGAGGTTCTTGATGACTATGGAAAAATCACCCGAGCTGAATTAAAAAACTGGCTCCCTAAAGGCGACCCCGAAGACTACCTGTACGGTCCCATGTCAGACTATCCAATGCGGGGGGGGCGGATGTTTCGCCCTTCGCTCTGTATCGCTACAGCGAAGGTATTTGGAGCCTCACTTGAGCAGGTGATACCTGCTGCGGTCTCGATAGAACTACTACACAATGCGTTGCTTATCCATGATGATATTGAAGACGAGAGCGATGAGCGGCGAGGCAAACCTACCTTACACAAAAAAATTGGGACACCACTTGCACTCAACGCTGGGGACTCGCTGGCGTTTCTAAGTTTGAGACCTATTATCAGGGGCAGTGCTTCAATGGGTTCTGACTCGATAGTTCGTATTCTTGAAGAGTTTGACCAAATGGCCCAGCAGACCGCGGAAGGTCAGGCGTTGGACCTTGGTTGGCGCCGAGATAATCACATCGAGCTTTGCGAAGCCGATTATTTAAAAATGGTCCTTAAGAAAACCTGTTGGCTGACCACGCTTTTTCCAATTCGCCTCGGGGCTCTGATTGGGTCCGGGGGCAGGGCGAATCTCGATAGCTTGTTTAATTTTGCTTTTTTTCTGGGCGCTGCCTTTCAAATTCAGGATGATGTTTTAAATCTTATCGGTAACCATGAACGTTACGGTAAAGAGTTGGGTGGCGACCTTCTGGAAGGCAAGCGCACTTTAATGCTGGTGAATTTGTTGGAGCTGTCCTCTTCCTCGGAGCGAGTGCGAATCAAGGCGATTCTAGATACCCCTCGGGATGCTCGTAGTGACGCATCAGTTAGCTGGCTGCGATCTGCCATGATAGAGCGAGGTTGTATTGAGTACGCTAAAGAGTTGGCTCATGGGTTGGCGGGCGCTGCGAGCCATGAGTTTGATAAGACATTTAAAGAGCTTCCAGAGAGTAGCGACAAAGCCTTTTTATCTAAATTACCTTCGTGGGTGATAGAGCGTTCGTAGCTTTGGCTCTCAGAATACGCCGCGAAAAATCGCCCGCTAAGTTCTGCTATCGATTGTTGGTTTTTTGCTAGGCGTGCTTTGCGGAGGCGTTGTTAGCGTGCTTCTCGAGCGCAGCTGTTGCGCGCTCTTCAAAAACCCGTGCAGACATAGCCTTAGCTGTGTCCTGAGCACGTTTTATCCAGCTTACGCCTTCAGGGCGGCCAAGCTCGATCATGCATTCACCCTTTAGCCGGTAGATTTCAGAATCGACGAAGTGTTCAAAGCGATCCTGACTGCCTTCCAATATGGCATCGAGGGCTTTAATAGCGTCTTCAGATCTTTGGTTTAGACGCAGTATCTCCGCTAGCTGACACTGGCGCCAGGTGAGGCACAATACCCCGCCTAAGGCCTCATAGGTTTCCCGCCCCGCTCTAGCTTCAACGAGTCCAGCTTCAGGACTTTCTAATTGGGCCACTGCCATGCCTCGGGTGCAGTGCGCGACGGCAAGCCAACTCTGGTAGCCGTTTTCTGTGGCCAAAGTAATAATTTGATCAGAAATGATTTTTAGTTGCGGGTAATTGCCGATGACCTCGTAAATGCAGGCGAGGTAGCTTAGGGCTTGAACTTGGCAATAGGTTCCCATCTGAGTCGCTTCACTGAGGGTTTTTTTAGCGAGCCCTAAACCATCCTCCGCTCGCCCCATTAAGGCCAAACACCACGCATGATACAGGGGGCTGAGCATAGTGTATGCCAGGCTTGTCAGTGGTTTTTTCTTGACCCTTAGTTGTTGTAGTTTTTGTTGCCAATATTCTGTCGCGGTCTCCAATGATTTACACGCAAGAGCGAAATCTCCCTCAAAAAAACGTGTGGTCGCTGCCGCGTTGCTGGCCAAGACGTGGGTTGTATCGTAGTTAAGCTGCTCGGCCAGAGTTAACTGCCGCTCTACCAGAGGAAGGGCGGCTGGGCTGCAGTGCATGGCGTGGTATGACCAGACCGCATTGAGTGCGTAGAACAGAGAGGGCGAGTCTGGATAATCATTGCACAGGTTCATTGCTCGTTCATACTCAGGCACCGCCGCGCTCGCGCCAGAGCCCTCTAGCGTTACAATGGAGAGCCCTAAACTGAGCCGGTAGCGAATCTCTTTTTCGATGAGCTCACGGGGGGGGAGTTCACTGTCTGTGAGAAGAATCAGTGCCTGTCGCCACCTAGTAATGGCATCAGCGAAGGCAGATTGTCCTCTTGCTATATTTGCGGCCTGTTCCCAGTAATCTAGAGCGCGATCAATCAACCCGGAAAGCTGAAAGTGATGGGCGATCGTTTCGCAATGGCTCGCAACCCCCAGTGATCCCGTCTGATGGTCGGCATAATAATCTCCCAGAGCGCGGTGCCAGTTCATGCGGTCATCTAGCTTTATGTCTTCATAGAGCGTGTCACGTAACAATATATGTGTGAAGCGAATGCGGCCGCTGGGCCCGATATCAAGGATTCCCGCACTGGTAGCCTCTGCGATGAGATTTCTGCCTACCTCTTCAGAGACGCCGCTGATGCTGTATATGATGTCTGGGGATAATCTACGCCCCATCACTGAGGCGAGATTGAGAAAGTCCCGGCAGTCCTTTGTTAAATTACGCATCCTTTCCAGCAATGTGTTTTTTAAATTGCTTGGAATGACAAGACTTTTGGAGCTGCGCCCCGAGCCACTTTGGGCTTCGTGATTAATAGAGCGTGCAAATTCGGTTATGTACAGAGGATTTCCATCCGCCTTTGATATGACTGCTTGGGCAAGATTTTCAGGGCCTGCCACATTGTCAGCAAAAAATTGTGCGACTTCCTCCTTAGGTAGCGGTTCTAAGTCATATTGGGCAAAGTGCGATGAGCGCGTCAGTTCTACTAGGCCCCTACGGAGTTCGTGGTCGCTTGCTAGGTCATTGGCCCTATAGTTTCCAAGGATCATTACTGACCCTCGATTCAGTTCCCTTGCAATGATTAAAAAGACCTTAAGTGTTTGTGCGTCCGAGCAATGTAGATCATCAAACAAGATCAATATGGGCTTACGTTCTGCCAACTTGCGAAAGAGCAGCAAAAGCGCCTGGCCAATCTCAAATGTGAGGTGATCAGCTGAATACTCAGGTAGCGATTCAATATCGGAAAATAGCTCCCGCAACTCAGGCAGCAGACTTGCCAATACTGCCGCGCCGCGCCCAAGCTCCTGTCGCTGCAGCGGAGGATTGAGCTCGTCTATTAAGGTTCTGAGCATGCGAACAATAGGCCAATAAGGCGGTGCGTACATGCTTTCCTCAGACCAAGCGGCATGTACTGCAATCCCTTTTTTTCTGGCGTGCTGGGCGAGCTCTTCAGCGGTGCGAGATTTGCCCATGCCGGGCTCGCCCGAGAGCAAAACGACTTGCCCTGAGCCCTGAGCTGATTGGGAGAGGGCTGCGGTGAGACTGTTCAGGAGATTATTTCTGCCAACGAAAGGCGGAGTGGACCAGTGCTTTTGATTTTCCGAGGCCGTAATTTTTTCTGTGAGTGCGACCTGCTTTTTCTTTAGTGCTGGTGCAATTTGCCCAATAGCAGCTATTAATTCGGCAAAGTCCGCGTTGTTACCGAAGCGACAGGGTATTCCTTGTAGTGCTCGAAAAATAAGTGGTGGGCGTGTGTCATCGATCAATACCGGCACCAGAATGCCTCGGGTATGGCCCTCGTTGGCCTCAGCCCTAACCCAGTCAGATTGTACTGAATGCCTAGACCAAAGAACGACCACTGTTTGAGCGGCATCGAGTGCATCTTCTATGTCTCTGGCGTAGGAGCTGCCAGCATCAATACGCTGGTCCCACCAGACCTCCAAGCCAGTGCGTTCGAAATATTCGACCATAGGCACGACGAACGCCCTGTCTTTGGAAGAGTAGCTAATAAAAATGTCTGGCATGATGTACCGGTCGTCGGAGGCCCCTGCATTATAGCGCCTTAATCAGTAAATCGCATAAGGCGACGCATTTTGATTATTTATATGCACATTTTTTCTCGAGAACAGCCTGATTCAGCGTTAAGCGCTTAGCCTTCATATGTAAATTCGACTAAATATATATTGCTGTGGAGCGGACTGTGGCTGCATGCTTCAACGCGTATTTATTCTCTTGGGGGAAAAATGTCTATAAGAACACGAATTGTAAAAAGCCTATTGTGGGTCGTGCTTGGGTGTGGCTTTCTGCAAAGTGCAGTGATTGCGGATGAGAGCGATAAAGGTGCTGCTGGTTACTCGGCGATCCTGGTCCCCGGATCGGGCCAGTATTCTCGTCAAGTCGATAGTTTACTTCCCGCAGCGCAACCTTTTTTCGATCAGGGGTTACGTTTGGCTTGGGCGTTTTACTTCCCAGAATCAATTGCTTCGTATCAGGAGGCATCTCGACTCGACCCAACCCATCCGATGCCTTATTGGGGGCTCGCTCATGCAGCGGGTCCCAACCCTAATTCACGCTATGCGCAAATGCCTGATGATCCAAATGGTATTGGTAAGGCCGCGATCAACAAAGCTTTGGACTATATTGAGCGCGCCAGCGCCACTGAGTCGGCACTCATTCAGGCACTACGAATATTTTACGACGATGAGGCGATACCTGACCCAGATGATCGAGATCTTGCTTATCTCTCGGCGATGCGGGCTCTTAACCAACAATTTCCTGCGGATCCTGATATCGCCGCGCTTTATGCTGCTAGCTATATGTCGATTCGCCGGTGGGACTATTGGGACGGTGCCGGTGAGCCAAAGAGTGAAACCCTGCAGGTGGCAGCAGCGTTGGAAAAAATTATCGAGACCGACCGAACCCATCCTGGGGTACTTCACTTACACATCCATCTAATTGAAGCATCGCGGCATCCTGAGCGCGCCATGGTTTCTGCTAATGCTTTAGAGGCCACCGTGCCCATTGCTGGTCATGTCGTTCATATGCCAGCACATATCTACATTCGAGTGGGTGATTACGACCGGGCTATAGCAAACAATCGCCGGTCTTTGGCGGTTGATCAAGAGTTTGCCGCTATCTGGGGTGATCGCCCCTTGCCCAATCAAGGCACTTACAACCTATCCCACCGAGTGCATGCTGGGCATGCGTTGGACTTTATTCGCTTCGCTGCCACCATGCAGGGCAACTACGCTACGGCTAACGCATCGGCATGGGAAATGGCCAATCGAATGACCCCCGCAGCGGCCACTATGGGCCGCGCTCAAAAGCGTCGCGCTGCCCCTTGGTTGGTGCTGAAAATCTTTGGGCGCTGGGATGAGCTACAGGCGTTAGATCCGCCCCAGAAAACAACGCCATACTTATCGGGGATTTGGTCCTATGTGCAGGGCAGTGCCTTCGTGGCCAAGGGTGAGCTGGAGCTAGCACGGGCGGAGCTTGAAAAGCTTGAGGCTATAAAAACAGCGCCAAACAGCGGGGGTAACCGAGCAGGTGCAACCGCAACCACTGAGATTGTAGCCTTGGCAGCACATGGTCTGAGAGGTGAAATCCAACTCGCTATGGGTGATCTCGAGGGTGCCATTGAATCGTTTGAAGCAGGGGTCGCTGTAGAAGATACTAATAACTACACCGAGCCACCCGACTGGCCGCAATCGATGCGGCTATATCTTGGCTCAGCCCTGTTGCGAGCTGGGCGGTATGCTGAGGCTCAAGGCGTATTTGAACGAGATTTACAATGGAACCAAAACAATGGGTGGACGCTATTCGGTTTGACGCAAGCACTGCGCGGCCAAAGTTTATCGGTCGCAGCAGATGCTCACGACCTCCAATGGGAAAAGGCCTGGGCGAGCGCAGACCTACACCTGACCGAAGCTGTTGTGCTCGACTAAAATTTCAGGCCTGCACCTTGAGCGTTATGCTTTAGCCAGCCGCCACTGCGGCAGGTGCTGGCCTGCGCTCATCACTAGTAGTCCCGCGAAGATGCCAAGGTTTTTCACGAAGTTTTGTAGTTCGTGGCCTTGATTACCCTCTGGATAGGTATTCCAGAAATCGTGCATTCCTAGGTTTATCAGAATTGTCATGCCGGCAAACATAAGGGCAATCTCTTTGATCCGTAAGCCTGCGATGAGGCACAGTCCTCCCAAGATCTGCAGCGCTGTAGTAATGGGCAGCAGTACATCTACCATAGGAATATTGTGCAACGTCATATAATCGAGCATGGCCTGGTAGCTCGTGACCTTTGATATCCCCGGCATTAAAAAATACAGACCCAAAAGGCAACGTCCCAATGTGACCGCTAGTTTTTCCATCGTAGTGTGTCCTTATAGTTATCGTGTGCTTAGGATTAAACCGCGTTTATTTGCCAATAGATATGATGGTTAAAACATTTTTTTGTTGCTAAAAAAAGTTAAGGGGATGGGTATTGGCGCGACTGATCATCGCTTCAGAAAAATTAAAAATACACGCGCCTATAAAACTCCGCGCTTAAGATGATGAGCAGTTTCTGAGTGCGCCGCCCGTTCGAAAGAGTCCGTGGGGGATAGGTCATTTATGAGCGTTTATCAGGGCGTCCAACACGCCTAAAATGTGGATTCCAGCGGATGCAAACCACCCCCTTTAGGGGGTTGGCTAACATGCAACGAGAGAGTAGCGTTAGCGGGAAGTTTTGATGCTATTGGGGCAAGCCATGACAGCCATGATTTATCCAACGACCAATCCTGCAGCCACCGAAGTCATGGTGGTATCTAGAGGTGAGGGCCCTTACATCTACGATCAGGCGGGTAAGCAATACCTTGAGGGCATGGCGGGGCTTTGGTGCACTTCCCTGGGTTATGGCAATCAGGAAATTATTGAAACCGCGACCCGGCAAATGGAGCAGCTGAGCTTTAGCCACATGTTCAGCGGTAAGACTCACCCGTCGGCAATTGAGCTTGCCGATAAGCTTGCGGCAATGGCCCCCATTGATGATGCCCGAGTTTTTTTAGGCGCTTCAGGCTCCGACGCGAACGATACCTTGGTGAAGTTGATTCGCTATTATGCGGTCGCGAGTGGCCAGCCCGATAGGGTCAAGATTATCGCGAGAGATAAGGGCTACCATGGGGTGTCAGTCGCATCAGCCGCGCTGACAGGGTTGCACGCCAACCATGCGCACTTTCAATTACCCTTCGATGCCTTGGGAGTCCTCCGGACCGGTGCCCCACATTATTATCGTTGTGCTGAAGCTGGAGAAACGGAGGCCGACTTTGTGGCGAGACGGGCTAGTGAGCTTGAGGCGCTTATTCTCGATGAAGGCCCTGATACCATTGCGGCCATGATTGCTGAACCTGTCAATGGTGCGGGTGGGGTAATTATTCCTCCTGAGGGTTATTTTGAAGCCGTGCAAGCCGTCTTAGATAAGTACGGCATCATGCTTTGGGATGACGAGGTCATTTGTGGATTTGGGCGTTTAGGGGCCGCCTTTGGAGCTGAAAAGCTCAATATGAAGCCCCGTATGATGGCTTGTGCCAAGGCGCTAACCTCAGCGTATGTGCCGTTATCAGCGGCAATTGTTGCAGGAGACATTGCCGATGCTATCGCCGGTCCGGCAGCAGACATGGGGGTATTTGGCCATGGCTATACCTATAGTGGCCATCCCTTGGGATGTGCCGTAGCCAGCAAAGTTCTGGATATCTATGTTCGCGACCGGCTTTTTGAGCATGCGGCTACGTTGGGCGCTTACATGAGCAAGCGATTAGACGACTTCTCAGACCACCCGCTTGTTGGCGAAGTGTCTGCTATGGGGTTGTTGGGAGCGCTTGAACTGGTTGCCAATAAAGACAGCAAACAGCCCTTCGAAGGTATGAGGGTAGCGCAGTTCTGTGCCAAAGCTGCAGAAGACAACGGTCTAATTATCCGACCTCTCGGCGGCAATCGGATGGCCTTGTGTCCGCCGCTGATTATTCAAGAGGCTCACGTTGATGAAATCATGGATAAATTGAGCAGAGCGCTGGATAGCACGTTGGATTTTGTGACGGCAGAAGGCCTTACCGTTTAAGCAGTCTGCATTAAGGCTAGGCAAAACTGCGACTGGCTATCGAGCCAATGGTGCGTGACGACCATGCCGCCGGCTGTAGCCAAGTCTTCGATGTTGTCGAGGGTAAATTTGTGTGAGTGTTCGGTTCTGATAACTGCCCCCGGAGCAAAAGTCAGTGTTTGGGTGCCGATTGTTACTGATTGCGCCGATTGCGCGACGAGCTCCATTTCGATGCGTCGCATCTTGGAGTTATAGCGGGCTTGGTGCTGCCAATTGTTGGGTTCAAAATTGGATCCCGTTCGGGCATTAACAACGGCAAGCATGTTGCGGTTAAATTCCGCTGTGATACCGGAAGCGTCATCATATGCGCGTTGTAAAACGACACTGTCTTTGTGTAGGTCGACGCCAAGCAAGATGCCCCCTTGAGTGCCAACCACTTTTGCGAGCTGTCCGATAAAGTCTCTCTGTGCAGCGGGGTCGAAATTTCCCAGGGTCGAGCCTGGGTAGAAAACGATGCGCCGCCCTTGGGGAATGTTTTCTGTAAAAGTCCAGTTCTGCGTAAAGTCTGCCGCAATCGCGGTCACTGCCAAATCTGGATGCGCCATTGCTGTATTGGCGGCTGCTTCTAGTAGAAAGTCGCCCGCGATATCAATAGGTACGAAAGCCCTGGGCATGGCGCGCTCGAGTAGGGGCCGGACTTTACTGCAGTTCCCGCTGCCGGGCTCAATAATAATGTCACCCTCACCAAGGGCCTTTGCTATGTCGTCCAGGTGGCGATCGAAAATTTCTGCCTCAGCACGTGTCAGGTAATATTCGGGTAGCTCGGTAATGCCCTCGAAAAGTTCTGAGCCTCGAGAATCATAAAAGTACTTGGGGGACAGCCGCGGTGGGGATTGTGCCAGTGAGGTTAATACCTCGCGGGTTTCATCAATGACGGGGCGTGGCGTTTCGATAAATTTGAGATTGGGTGGAAAATTCTGTCTGAGATTGGGCGTAGGTGTCATGGGGAGGTAGCCGTTTTTCCGAGTCGCAGGCCCGTAAATTGCCAGCGGTCTGCGGGGTAAAAAAAGTTCCGATAGTGTAGCCGTTGTTGCGGTTCAGGGGTGGCAAAAGAGCTGCCACGCAATACCCATTGGCTGCTCATGAACTTCCCGTTGTACTCGCCCACGGCGCCTTTATCGGGTTGGTAGCCTGGATAAGGCCCGTAGGCGGATTGGGTCCATTGCCAAACACTACCGAACCATCCTGACTGGTTCATTGCGTCTGACAGTCCGGCGGGCCTAATCTCAGGGGTTTGCCTGGAGGCGGCGTATTCCCATTCAAATTCGGTGGGCAGTCGGCAGCCAGACCACCGAGCATATGCCTCTGCTTCATAACCTGAAAGGTGGCAGACAGGGGCGTTGAGATCGAGGGGCTGAACTCCCTGCAAGCTGAAGATTCGATTTTGATCTAGCCAGTGCAAGGGGCGGCGCCACTGTTCGCGATTAACGGTGTCCCATCCCTCAGATAGCCACCATTGGGCGTCGAGGTAGCCGCCAGCATCAATAAACTTCTGGTATTCGCCGTTCGTGACCAGGCGATTGGCAATAACAAAGGGCTCTAGAAAATGGCGATGACGAGGATGTTCGTTGTCAAAAGAAAACCCCTCATCACCAGCCCCTACCTCAATAAGCCCACCATCGAATTTAAGCCACTCGACCTTGGCAGCAGCAGGGTGAAGTGGGGCTGGAGTCGCATTGAAGATAGGGTGGCTTGGGTTAAGGGAAAAACTGTAGAGCAGGTCGGTGACTAACAGTTCCTGATGTTGCATCTCATGTTGGAGCCCTAAATCAATGAGTTGTAACTGCTCAGGGTTAAACTGGTCTGCGTTCAGACTTTTGACTATCTGATCATCGACCTGCATTCGCCATTGAATGATATCGGACAGTGCCGGCCGACTTAATATACCGCGGGCAGCCCGGGCATGGGGTTGACCAAGGCCGTTGTAGTAAGAGTTAAACAATGTTTTCCAGCTGCTAGGAGTGCTGGGCTCCAGTGCCAGTGGCTCCAACACAAAGGTCGCAAAAAACCAATTGGTGTGCGCTAAGTGCCATTTTGGCGGGCTGGCGAAAGGGGCGCCCTGAATCATGTGGTCTTCAGGAGATAGGCTATCGCACAGGGTTAGCGAGTAATCCCGGCAGGTTTTGAAGGCCTGAATGCGATCTTCCTGTTCGCATGGGTCGACTATTTTTGACGCGTGTTGGGGCACTAATCGTCGTCTCCGTTATTGCGCTTATTTGCTGTTGAAAGAGCGGCCGCGCGTCTGGTTGGTTAGTCTAAAGCACACGTATGCAGAGTTCACCTATGGTGATTACCGTCTGACTCGAGAGGCATTCAGTGAGTGAAAGGGCGGCAGAGGTTGCAGGCTTTTAGCTACCAGCGTAGCTGAGCTTACTGGTTTAATCCGCCCATCAACATATATTTGATTTCCAGATAGTCATCGATACCGTATTTAGAGCCTTCGCGACCTGACCCAGACTCTTTTACGCCACCAAAAGGTGCCATTTCATTAGAGATGATGCCCTCATTAATGCCGACAATACCGTATTCGAGAGCTTCAGCGACTCGCCAGACTCGTCCAATATCCCGAGTGTAAAAGTAACTGGCAAGTCCGAACTCGGTGTCGTTCGCGAGCTCAATGGCTTCTGCTTCTGTTTCGAAGCTTATGATGGGTGCGACAGGACCAAAAATCTCATTGCGAAAGACCGGCATCTCAGGGCGAACTCCCGTAAGAATCGTGGGCTGGTAAAAGCAGCCGCCTAAATTGCTGGGTGCGCCTCCCAGGACGAGCTTGGCACCAGCGCTGATCGATCCTTGCACTAACTCATGCACATCGTTAACGGCTTTCGCATTAACAAGAGGTCCTAGATCGACGTTTTCATCAAGACCGTTTCCTAGCTTAAGCGACTCCGTGGCCGCGACCAGTTTGGCAGTGAACTCTTCGGCAATCCCGGCCTGCACTAACAGACGATTTGAGCAGACGCAGGTTTGGCCGCTGTTACGGTACTTAGAAATTAATGCGCCCTGTACAGCACTATCGATGTCGGCATCATCAAAGACTATGAAGGGTGCATTGCCTCCCAACTCCATAGAAGTTTTTTTCAGGGTTGGCACGCACTGAGCTTCCAGCATTTTTCCAATGGGTGTAGACCCGGTGAACGACAGCTTGCGCACGGTTGGATTGCTGGTGAGTTCTGCGCCGATGTCTGAAGAACTGCCTGCCAAAACATTTAACACGCCGGGGGGAATGCCCGCCTGATGAGCTAGCTCGGCAAGTGCCAGTGCGGAGAGGGGCGTTTCACTCGCGGGCTTAATTACAATAGTACAGCCGGCAGCGAGAGCTGGTGCCGCTTTTCGAGTAATCATAGCGTTGGGAAAATTCCAAGGTGTGATAGCGGCACACACACCAACAGGTTGCTTAATACAGATAATTCTTTTGTCGCCGCTAGGGGCGGGAATAACATCTCCGTCTATGCGCTTGGCTTGTTCCGCAAACCACTCAATGTAAGAGGCACCGTAGGCGACCTCGCCCCTAGACTCGGCTAAGGTTTTGCCCTGCTCTAGCGTCATGATGCGAGCTAGGTCCTCTTGATTTGCCATAATCAAATCAAACCAGCGGCGCATAACTTGAGCGCGTTGCTTGGCGGGCTGCTGGCGCCAGCTCAACATGGCAGTTTCAGCAGCCGCAATGGCGCGTCTGGTCTCAGCTGCGCCGGTTTTAGCGACATCAGTAATCAGCGCTCCTGTCGCCGGGTTGGTCACAGGAAGCCGGGCGCCATTATCAGCTCCAATCCACTCGCCATTGACGAAAGCCTCGGTTCTGAAAAGCGTTGGGTTGGTCAGTTCTATATTCATTAAAAGCTTCCTTGACTCGGGCTGAATTTATTTGCCGCCAAATTGTGTATGTTCGCTGAGTTTTGCGCATGAAGATTAGCAGTTAAATGGCAGAGTAAAAGCCCTCTTTCAACGGCGCTTTATCGGATTTTTTCTAACGCAGCAAAGTGCTTTGTGTTGCGACTGTGAGCTTTCGGCGGTGAGCGTACGTTTGGTGCGAGCCTGAGTGCATCTGTGTTTTTAGTATCTACCGTTTTATCTGGCTATTAACTTTATGAACCTTGTCCCTTAACCGATCTTTTACTCACCTCTGCCTGGTCGCGTTCTCAAGCTATGTTTGCGCATAAGGCTGCGCATTTGATCGTAACTTAAACCCAGTAATTGAGCCGCAATCTTTTGGCTTTGTTTGCTCTCTTCAAGTGCACAAACCAGCCAGTCACGTTCGATCGCCTGTAGCTTTTCACGTAAATCAGTAGGCCAAGCCTTATCGTGAGATTCAGCGGGTTCAGCGGCTTTGTTATTTTGGGTATGACCGTCCAGCATTTGTGTGCCGCTTAAGCTGGACGTGCCGTCGTGAGCGAAGCTGTTAAATGGATTGATGACTACTTGATCAACGGCTGTATCTTGGTCTCCCCAGCGATATACGGAGCGTTCCACGACATTTTTTAGCTCACGAATATTCCCCGGCCAGTGGTGGCTCAACATGGTTTTCAGGGCGATCTCGCCAAAGCCTTGAAAGAGTGGCCACCCTAACTCCGCCACCATTTTGATGGCGAAATGGTGTGCAAGCTCAGTGATATCGTCTTGACGCTCTCTAAGGGGGGGGAGGCGAACAACATCGAAGGTCATCCGATCCAGCAAGTCCCATCGAAACTCTCCTGCATCGGCTAACTTAGGGAGGTCGGCATTGGTGGCGGCAATAACGCGTACATTGACTTGAAGGGTTTTACTGCCTCCAACCCGTTCAAATTCGCCGTACTCAATGAGCCTTAACAGTTTTTCTTGCAGACGCAGCGACATAGTGCCCAGCTCGTCAAGGAATAGCGTGCCTTGGTCAGCACGTTCAAAACGACCGATGTGTTGCTTAGTGGCGCCGGTGAATGCACCCGCTTCGTGGCCAAATAGTTCACTTTCAAGCAGTGTTTCTGTAATGGCGCCGCAATTTATTTTGACGAATGCCCCAGCCCAGCGTGGTGATAAAAAGTGCAGGCGTTCTGCCGCTAGCTCTTTGCCCGTGCCTCGCTCACCCAGAATTAAGACGGGACGATCGATACTCGCTAGGGATGAGAGATGGTCTAGAGCCGCCATTAGTGCGGGCGACTGCCCAACCATATTTTGTTTTATTCTTTCCATGGGTTAAATATACCTTAAAAGGTATTTTATTCTCAAGAGTAGGTATAAATAACCTTAATATGTGGTTTTTTTACATGTCCATACCGAGTAAAAAAATATAGGTGGCTGTTTTTATTGAAAAAAAAACGATTGGCACGTAGATCGCAATAATCGGGGTGTAGGCGCCGGAGTGGCCGGTTTCTCGAGGGGCATGACGCCCAATCTACCAACGAAAAAGGGATAGAAAAACATGGACGCTATCGACGAACGCTTTGCGATTTATACGGTAATCATTCTCATCTGCGGTGCAGTGGGTGCATTGGCGGGTGGTTTTGCTGCTGCTATGACCTTCGCCTTCATAGCCCTCGGTGTGGAGCTCGCTTACTTGTGTGGCTGGATTATTGAAAATGCCGACCGCTCCGGCGCCTAACGTTAAAACGGGAGAACTATCATGGGTATCTTTTCACGTATGTCAGACATCGTTAACTCTAATATCAACTCACTACTAGATAGTGCAGAGGATCCAGAGAAGATGATTCGATTGATTATTCAGGAGATGGAGGACACGTTGGTTGAAGTGCGCAGTTCATCTGCTCGAGTGCTGGCCGATCGCAAAACAGCAGAGCGTAAGCTCTTGCGCATTACGCAAGAAGTCACGGACTGGGAAGAGAAGGCAAAGCTGGCAATTAGTAAAGGGAGAGAAGACCTGGCCAGAGCGGCGCTTCAGGAAAAACGCGCGATCGAAGAAGAATTGGAACTTAGCAGCGCGGAGTTGCGGTCAGCTGACGACCATATCGATCAACTCAACGACGAAGTTAGCCAGCTACAGCAGAAATTATCAGATGCTAAGGCCAAGCAGAAGGCGATATTGATTCGCTCGCAAACGGTGCATTCACGAATTGCCGTGAAGCGACAAATTCATCGCACCCAGCTCGACGAGGCGTTTAATAAGTTTGATAAGTTTGAGCGCAAAATGGACAACTTGGAGGGCGACCTCGAGGCCATGGACCTTGGACGTGAGGGTGGGCTCGCGGCAGAAATCGACGCTTTGCGCGACGACGATGCCCTTAACGAGGAGCTTGCGGCACTTAAGCGGTCTATGCAGGACAGTACGTCTGAAAAGGCTGAAAGTGCCGAAAGCAGCGATCCTTAAAAGTTGGGGATGAAAGCCCGGGGCAGGGTGATTACACTGACTACTTAATGCAATGGGGCAGGGAGCCACAGCATGAACGTGTTTGAATTAATGTTTGTACCAATGGTGCTCTTCATGGTGGTCGTTGCACCGATCTGGATAGTCATGCACTACCGCAGTTTGAATAAATCTAGCCGCAGCCTCAGTGAGGATGACCGTCAGTCACTTGATGAAATGTTGGCAACGGTCGATAAGCTGAGTCATCGAATAGTATCGCTGGAGTCGATCCTTGACGCGGATCACCCAAACTGGCGCGAAGCTGAAAAATCAAGGAGCGAATAATGCGCAAGGAAAAGCATGATAGTTTTGGAAAACGACGCAAACGCGGTTGGGGTATGGATTTATATCGCAATGCGTCTGAAGGCCTTATTGGTGGCGTCTGTGCGGGCTTGGCAGATTACTGGGGCGTGGCGACCTGGATGGTCCGTCTTGCAGCGATTGCGCTGCTTTTATTCACAGGATCTTTAGCTTTTTGGGGCTATATTGTCGCCTGGGTGATTTTGTCCCCGCGGCCAACGCGCTGGGAGGATGGCGCCAGTGATGTCGAAGTGGAAATGGAATACGACGAAGACCGACATACCTATCGCAAGAAAACCGTATTTCATTACCCAGATTCACCAACAGATCGAGTTCGCAAGGCGCAGCAACGGCTTGATGAGGCGCTTGGGCGAGTGCAATCTATGGAGCGCTACGTCACTTCCAGACGCTATGACCTAAATCGTGAATTTTCCAAGCTGTAAGGTCTTCACCCAGCATGCCCGATAATTTTCGGGCTTTTTTTATGCCTAAGCTATGTCGTCTTCCCTCGGTTTAAACCAACTCGTGTTCTGACTACGTATCTTACGAGTTGTTCATGAGATCTCACCTTCGCTGTATGCAAACGCTAACTGATTTATCCAATGAAAGCTCGGGTGAACCTCGCCCGTTGATTGTCTTTACCCATGCCAATGGTTATCCCCCAGAAAGTTATGAGACGCTTCTCGAGCCCCTGCTAGCGCACTTTAGGGTGTTGACGGTGGAGCATCGTCCGCTTTGGGGTGCAGATGCGGCGCCGCGAACATTGGATTGGCAGGTTTATGCGGGAGATTTAATAGCAACCTTGGAGCGTGAAGTCGACGAGCCAGTGTTTCTGGTGGGGCATTCCATGGGAGCAACAATTGGAATGCTGGCAGCATTGCGCGCGCCGAGTCTGTTTCGCGGTATTGTGGCGTTGGACCCGGTACTTTTGCCCTTCAAATACTGGTTGGCAGGGCTGGTTATGCGAACTTTTGGTAAAGAGTTGCCCATGATCCAAAGTGCACTGCGCCGTCCGCATAATTTCGATAGTTTCCAGGCTGCCCATGATTTTTATCGCAGTAAGCGCCCTTTTCGCAGAATTTCAGATGAGGTCCTTGAAGATTATGTGCGTGCCGGTCATTCCGAAGAGAAAGGCGGGGACGTAAAGTTACGTTGGTCGGGTGCTTGGGAGGCTTGCGTTTACCGTTCGGCTCCGCTGATGTATCGCCGGTTGCGCCAACTCAAATTGCCTGCTATGGCTGTGGTAGGGCGTGACAGTGAGGTCTTCGGGCCGGAAAGTCTGAATATTTGGAATCAAATGGGTAGTAGTAAAGGTGTGCATGCGATTGAAGGAGGGCACTTGGTCCCCCTTGAGAACCCGAAGGTCTGTGCTGACCACGTAACAGCCTTTATTCAGCAGGAATACAGCCACAGTTAGCGCCAAAATTTACAGGCTGAATGGTTGAAAGTTTTGTGCACGGCCAGCTGACGCGCCTATACTGAAGTTGCTCCTTACTAAACGCGTAGTGTGACGAGGGATATTCATGAGTAAGTTACTTATTGTCGCTGGTCTCGAAGATCAGTGTGCTGCGACTTCGAGAGGTATGCAGCTTGCTGAGCTAATGGATCTTCAAGTTGAGGTGGTCGCTTTTGCATATGCCAATCTCAAACGACTCAAGCTCGATCGAAAAGGCATTGCTGATGTAAAGCAGCGGCTGTTGGATCAGCGTCGCGCGGATGTTGTTTCGCAACTAAACAGGGTTGCAGGAGTTGGGCATGGAGTGAAGGTAAGCGTCATTTGGTCGGAGGATATTCATCCTTGGATAATCAAGCGTGCGGCTGGGGATTACGCCGCAGTGATAAAAACTCGACATCGATCTGAGTCTCTAGGTTATACGTCGACTGATTGGCACTTGTTGCGTGAGTGTGTGGCTCCCGTTCTGCTCGTGAGTCGGCAGAAGTGGAAGAAGGGTAGTGCCATTATGGCAACGGTAGACCTAGAGGCCACCGCAAAAGCAAAGCAGGCTTTAAATGTCGATGTCATAACGTCGGCTCGCCACTATGCCGAAATGCTGCAGGTCGATCTATCAGTTCTGTGTGTTATCGATGTGCCTACGCTGCTTGTAGATCTCGATCTGATTGATGCAAAAGCCTATGCGAAAGAGCGGATCAAAGAATTGCAGCCTGCCCTAACGGCGCTTGCCAAAAAGACTGGTTTGCCGTTGTCCAAGTTTCAGCTTAAGCGGGGACCGGTGGCTAAAACCATCGTTTCTGAGGCGGCAGAATTAAAGGCGCAGCTAGTGGTTATGGGCACTGTCGGTCGTCGTGGTGTACGTGCTCAGGTGCTGGGTAATACCGCTGAGGAGGCACTCCAGCTTTTGAAGACCGACACTTTAACGTTGAAGCCGTAAAGCAATGGGCGCGTTATCCCCTTACCTTTGCGTCAATTAAATTGTGTTGCTGAGGCCGTAAAAGAGCGGCGCTAATCGTTTATGAGTCAAACGCCGATTGAAGAACTCTTGGCTGACCTTGGTGAGCCACACACTTATCCCAGAGAACTCAGCTGGCTTAGCTTCAATGCGCGGGTTTTGCAGGAAGCTCAAGACAAGGACGTGCCGTTAATTCAGCGAGTGCGTTACCTCGGTATTTTTTCAAATAATTTAGACGAGTTCTTCAGGGTGCGGGTTGCCGAAGTTCGGCGTCTCATCTCGCTTACGAACGGCAAAGGTCGGCAGCGCGCTGAAAAATTGTTGGGGGCGATTCAGTACCGCGTTTTGTTATTGCAGCAAGACTTCGAAGCTATTTACATTAAATTGTTGAGGGAGCTCGCTCGCAGGGGCGTTTACTTAATTAATGAAACGCAGCTGCAGGAGGGGCAGCTGGAATTTGTCGAGGCGTTCTTCCGTGACAAAGTATTGCCTGAGCTGGAACCCATTTTATTAAGAGATGACCAGCCCATTCCTCATTTGACCGACGAATCGCTATATCTTGCTGTTGATATTGAGACGACTTCGGGGCCTCAATATGCCCTGCTAGAAGTTCCTACAAATAGATTAGGACGCTTTATTGAGGTTCCAGGCCGTAAGCGTCGCAAGGGCAGAGTCTTCATTGTGCTCGATAATATTATTCGGGCGTGCTTACCTCAGGTATTTCGCGGTGTCTTTGAAATTAAGTCTGCCTCAGCCTATTGCTTTAAGTTCTCAAGAGACGCTGAGCTTGAAATTGATTCGAGTATTAATGAGAGCCTGATTGCTAAAATGGCATCGGGCCTGAGGCAACGTCGCAGAGCAGACGCAGTTCGCTTTGTATTTGATGAAAAGATGCCTCAGCGCATGCTTGACTACCTGCGCAAACGGTTTGGCTTTGGAAAATACGACAGCATGATTCCAGGGGCGCGATACCACAACTCCAAGGATTTTATGGGGTTTCCTAACGCCGGACCTAAGTATCTCGAGTTTAAACCTTTGCCGACAATACCGATTGAGCGATTAGACGGTGGCGGCAGTATTTTTTCAGCGATTCGAGAGCAGGACGTGCTGTTGCACTACCCCTACCATGCCTTTGATTACATCATTGATGTGCTCAAAACTGCAGCACTAGATCCCAGCGTTATAACGATTCGAATTTGTTTGTACCGCGTTGCGGAAAATTCGCGCGTTGTCGACGCCCTTATTAATGCCAAGGACAACGGTAAGTCGGTGCAAGTGGTCGTAGAGCTGGCGGCACGCTTTGATGAGCAGGCGAATATCGCCTGGGCGCAGCGACTAACAGATGCTGGCATTGAGGTTATTTTTGGAATTCCAGGGTTGAAGGTTCACAGCAAGATTTTTTTGATTGAGCGCCGAGAGTCTCAGAAGGTTCGCTACTACAGTCATATTGGAACGGGTAATTTCAATGAAAATACCGCAAGACTTTACAGCGACTTGTCTTTGCTTACCTCTGACCAAACTATTGGTCGTGATGTTGCGAAGGTTTTCGACTTTTTAAAATACAACTACCGGCGACCCGAATACGAGCAGCTTCTAGTATCGCCACACAGCTCCCGCTCTGGTCTCATGGCCATGATCGATAGAGAGATTCAGCACGCGAAGGATGGCTATCGTGCAGAGATGGTTCTTAAGTGTAATAACCTTGTTGATAGTGGTTTCTCTAGCAAACTCTACGAGGCAAGCCAGGCCGGCGTTGAAATTAGGTTAATTATTCGCGGAATGTGTTCGCTGCTACCAGGCGTCGCAGGTTTGTCAGAAAATATCGAAGCAATCAGCATTGTGGATCGCTATTTAGAGCATTCCAGAGTTTATGTATTTCATAACCGAGGATGTCCTGACTACTACTTTGGTTCCGCTGATTTGATGACACGAAACATCGACTTTAGAGTAGAAGTTCTTTGCCCTATTCGTGATCTTGATGCACAAAACATGGTTCAAAACACCCTCGACCAGCAGTGGAATGACAATGTTAAAGCCCGGCGGCTCAATATAGATCAAGACAATGTATTGCTGTCGTCGTCCAAATCCAGCAGCCACATTCAATCTCAGGAAACAATCTATCGGTACCTAGCGACGGGCAAGCTTCCGCGCTATCCAAAGTCAACGATGAGGCAGCCCTCAATGCGGCGCAGAAGAGGTTAAAGGTATGGCTTTTGGAAGTTTATTGGCTTTAGTCGATGACATCGCCGCGGTACTTGATGACGTCGCCTTAATGACAAAGATAGCCGCGAAAAAAACTGCGGGTGTTCTGGGTGACGATCTTGCGGTTAATGCGGAGCGGGTCTTAGGTGTTCGGCCCGATCGTGAATTGCCCGTCGTGTGGGCGGTTGCAAAGGGGTCTTTTTTAAACAAACTGATTTTGGTGCCTGCTGCGCTGCTAATCTCTGCATTTATCCCTGCTCTTATTACACCCCTGCTGGTTTGTGGTGGCTTGTATCTGTGTTTTGAAGGTGCGGAGAAGGTGCTACATGGAGTGGGCGCGCACTCCGATGAACAGGCTGCACAGATTATGGAGCAGCTCGCGAACCCTGACTGCGACCTGGTTAAATTAGAGCGTGATAAAATAAAGGGCGCGGTTCGAACAGACTTTATTTTGTCTGCAGAGATCATTGTACTTACCTTGGGTGTAGTAGAAGGGCAGGAGTACCTAACGCAGCTTATCGTCTTGGCGGGCATTTCAACGCTCATGACGATTGGTGTGTATGGTCTTGTGGCAGGCATTGTCAAAATTGATGACTTGGGACTGCTGTTAAGCCAGCAAGCGGGTTCGAGTTTATGGATGCGGGTCTTGCGCAGGGTAGGTGCGGCATTACTTTGGTTTGCTCCAAGACTGATGAAAGGTTTGTCGGTCGTGGGAACTGTTGCCATGTTTTTTGTGGGAGGCGGTATTCTTGTTCATGCTGCGCCCCCTGTGGCTCATGGTATTGAGGCGTTTGCGGCTCAACTGGGCGCCATAGAGATTGTAGTGCCAACACTGTGCGGTGGTATTTTGGGGCTGTGCGCGGGGGTTCTAACCGTGAAGATTGTCGAGGGTATCGCTGCGTTGCGAGGTTGATGACCTTGGTGTCGGGAGCCCCTTGATTTACGGCGTCTGGAAAACTGAGTCTGATGTTGCGTCACAGGGCTTCAGACCTCAGTGGCTTTTCTAAGGGATCACCTGAAAAACGATGCCAACTCAGGTCACTGTGCCTGCTGACTTGAATGCTCCCATGCTGTAGTAGCAAATTTCCATGTTAAGGCCTTTGTTATCTCTCTCTGGCTTTGCTGGCAGCGTCTGCAGCCGACCTGAGAGAGGCATGACGGCTAGGCAACATGCATCTAAAATATCATCCGCAGCGATGTCCTTGCGCCGGGTTGCCGCCAATATATTTTGAGTTAATGCAGCCACGCGGCCATCTAGCTGGCAAAGAAGATCCAGCCGCTCCTGAAACCCCTCAGGGGTCTTTTTCTTGAAGCACAGTGAAGCGCCTTTGATGGCATGAAAGGCTACTTCAGGGTGTGCCTCCCGCAGAAGGCTGGCTGAATTTAATGGGTTGCGCAGCCAGTTATCGACCTCACGAATCTTTGGCAGTAGATAATAAGACTGTTTACTCAGTCCGCTGCCAACCTGCTGTCGATTAAGCCCATTTGCCTCAGGATAATCTTTACCCTTTAGCGCAAGGCGACACGGTGTAGGGAACACTGAGCTAGAGAATTTGCGTCCTAACATTTGACGCGCCGCACGATCACAAAGCCTAGGGCCTGTGTTGGAAAGGCCGATGGGCATATCAATAAAGGCGTGTGACGGGGGGGGTGAGGCGATCAGATCTTCCAGTGCCGCGCTGAAGAACCACTTCAGTTGTTTAGGGCTGTGCCAGATACCTATCCAGCCCCCTCGGCAACCATCAATGCCCAGTACCTGCATTTTACACCCCTAAAAAAACGGCCCACCAAGTGAGCCGCTAATTACTTACTGAATTTTGAGGGAGTTTAGCTGAAGTCGCCACCGCGTACGTTGTAAAAAGGTTTGGTGGAGCCATCTTCTTCAATCCTCATGAACTCCGTACGTTCGGGATTCTGGATAATGACGTCTATATCCTGAAAGAGTGGGCGACGAACAAAAGCCAATGTCCAGCCAAACTGATTTTTAGCTGTGAGGGTTACGGATTGCTCAAAACTTAGCAGTTTTTCCAGCTGGTCGGGGATGGCGGCCTGTCGCCCACGCCTTTCAGCGGTCGCGGTGTTGGTGTTAAGAGCTGCGGGTGCGTTCATGGTTGTCTCAAATCAGGCATGCTTTCTGTGGCATCCCAATTTAGCTAATTGAGTCCTCTGCAAAAAGCTAAAGCGCCGGTTTGTGTGAGGTTGATCACAGATCCGAATAAAGATATCTCATAATCTCGGATTCAGAGTCGGCCAGCGAGCTAGAACAGCCAAGCCGTGATGTTTGCTCGGTTGGCAATAATCACCTGTTGAGCCTTGGGATCAGACAAAGCTTCACCCGTGTGAATGTTCAGTAATTGTAGTAAGTAGTTAGCTAATCGGGCGCGGACAATCACGCATAATTGTCCTTGGTTCATACCAAAGTCTTTCGCCACCACGTCTTGCTGTTCCTCGGATAGGCGTGGGTCAGGCTTGAGTATTATTTCAATAGTTTTATGCCAGTCCTGGTCATCATCACTACATTGGGTTGTTGGGCCTAGCAGTTCTGGAGTGCCTCGGAATCGACTTAGCACAAAATCTCGGAACCCCTGATTTTTTTCACACCAGCCTCTGACATGCCATCGTGTGCCGGTCCAAACCAACGTGTGAGGCGCGATGATGCGCCCCTCTCGATTTGGGTTGTTGAGTGATACATAGTCGACCTCTAACCGTTGCTGCTCACGAGCTGCCTGCAGCAGTGGCCGCAACAGCTCTGGCGAAACTGGACGAATCGGCGGTGCTAAAACCTCAGTATTACCCTGTGGTAAGGCGACAGAGGAAAAGGTGCGATGCAGTTCGCTGCGATTGGCCAGTAGCTGTAGATACTCCTCGGCAAGACCGCGTGTCACGGTGGGCTTGAATGCGGCGTTGGGCTCATAGCCCTTTAGAAATTTGTCGTAGCGAAGATTGTCGGGCGCTACCGTACGGTTGTAGGTATTGATGTCCTTACTGGCTTGCTGGCGTCCAATGCCAAATGTCTCAACAAGATGCCGTGTGGTGAGTCGACCCTCCCAAAGTGCGATGCACTCGATGAATCGATACCGCAGTAAAAGATCCCATCGATAGGGGAGGGTCTGCTCCATGCTTATAACGTATCTAAAATCATGCGGATGTCGTCGATTCCGGTGCGCGGATTAACAATACAAAATCGGAGTACTGTTTCGCCTTCGTGTTTGGTAGGGGTGACAAACCCAATCCCATCCTCAAGCAGCTTGTCGCTCCAGGCGTTGTAGTCTTCAGCCGTCCAGCCGGGGCGTCTGAAAACGCAGATAGAGAGCTGTGATGGAACTACCATTTCAAGGTTGGGGTGGTCGTCAATGAGCTGTGCCGTTGCTTTAGTGACTTCAAGACTACGTTCTACGGCATCTGTGTAGGCGCTAGTCCCATGCGTTGCCAAGCTGAACCAGAGCGGGAGCCCTCGCGCGCGTCGCGATAGATGGTGAGCATAGTCAGAAGGATTCCATTCGCCGTCGTATAAGACTTCAAGGTAATCCCCTTTCTGCCGATGGGCACGGCGCGCAGTTGCAGGATCTCGGTAAATAAGGGCGCAGCAATCAAAGGGTGCAAACAGCCACTTGTGCGGGTCAACGATGAAAGTATCCGCCCGTTCTATTCCGTCATATTGAGGACGAACCGAGGGAGCTGCCAAGCCAGCGCCACCATAGGCGCCGTCCACATGCATCCATAATGATTCTGCTTCGCAAACATCGGCGATGGAGGTCATGTCATCGATGATGCCTAGGTTAGTGGTTCCGGCAGTGCAGGCTACAGCGAAAAGGCGCCCACGATCCTCGGTGCTCAAGCTGCTAATAGTCGCAGCTACGTCTTCACCGGTGAGTCGGTGACCACCGGTTTCAACGAGGTCTGCGTCCATAACATGTGCCGCTTGGGCAATGGAGGCATGGGCACCCTTTGAGGACACGATGAGGCCGCGCATGGCGCGCTTGCTGGCGTCTTTACGCCGCCATTCATGACGTGCGGCGGTTAGCGCTGAAAGATTGCCCGCAGTGCCGCCACTAACAAACACACCGCCGGCCTCTGCAGGGAAGCCGGCCAGATCTGAAATCCAACGCAAGGCCTGATTCTCAGCATAGACTGCCCCTGATCCTTCCAACCATGTCCCGCCAAAAATACTGGAGGCGCCAACGACTAAGTCAAATAATGTCGCTGCTTCGGTAGGTGCTGCAGGGACGAAGGCAAGCAGCCTGGGATGATCCACTGACAGACACGCAGGGGCCAATACATCGGTAAACACCCTCAGGGCTTCGAGCCCGCCTAAGCCCTCTTGAGTGACTGTTTGTCCGGCCATTGCTTGGAGCTCATGTTCGGGCCGTGCACCGTCCAGCGTTGGTGGATCCATTCGCACTCTATCGACCGCGTATCGAACGATGGCCTGTGTTAGAACCTCCATGTCCTTATTGATTTCGTGCACAGTAATCTCCTTTGAAACAGGATCTTCAGCGACCCGGTTAATAACCTATTATCTGCCTCTTAACCGGATCCAGCTACTCCCCCTTACGGGTATTTGCGCCCGCGCAAGAGGCAAGCCCAGCATTCCGACGCCCGCACAGACAAGCATGACGCTGGTAACTGAGACTAGGGAACCATCGTACAAATGGCCAGCATAGACGCCCACGAGCGCAGCAACAGAAGATTGAGTGAAGCCAAAAACTGCAGAGGCAGAGCCTGCATGGTCGGGAAAGAGCGATAAAGCGCCCATTGTTGCGTTTGCAGAGGTAAAGCCAACCCCCAAAAACATGACAAAAGAGCATCCGGCCAATAGGGCGATTGGAGTATCGTTAAGGCTTGCACCCAGTGACTGTCCCAAGGCGCCCAGCAAAGACAAAGTGGTGCCCAGTGCCAGCGTACGGTTAATGCCCAAGTGGATAACAATTCGGGAGCACAACAAAGCGCCCACCATGAACCCTGCTACTGTTACCGCAAACGCGTAACCGAAGTATTTGATCGGCAGTGCGAATACGTCTTGCATAAAGAATGAGACCGTAGAGAGGTAAGCAACAATGGCTGAGAAAGCGGCAGTGCCGCAAATCTGGTAACCCACAAAGCGCCGATTTTTTAAGCAGGTCGAGAAATGCTTGAGCACGGGGACAATCCCAATAGCGCCTTTGCGAATATGCGGTGCCGATTCTTCAAAGCTTCGCAGCCCTAACAGCACAACCCCAGCAAAAATTGCTAGGGCGATATATGTGGCTCGCCAGCTCACTAAAATCAGTAACCATGCTCCCAACGTTGGAGCCATCAACGGTACTACTGCCATTGCACCCGACAGGATAGCCATAATTTGGGCCGCCCTAGGGCCCTCGTAGCGGTCTCTTACGATGGCTCTTGCAATCACCGGGCCGCTTGCTGCGGCGAGCCCTTGGGCTAATCTAGCCAGCCACATGAACTCCATAGAAGAGGCGAGTGCACAGGCAATGGAGGTGCCCAAAAACAGAACGGTTCCAATCTTCACTACAGGAAGACGACCGTAGTAGTCAGACAGAGGGCCAAAGATAAGTTGTCCCACGGCGATGCCCAACATAAAGGTGGATAACGTCAGCTGACCGTCGGATGCGGTAGCGCCAAATTCGGCCACCATGGCAGGAATCGCGGGTAAGTAGAGGTCGGTGGCAATGGCCGCATAGGCGACTAGAGCGACCAGCGTCGCGAAGGTTATTCGTTCCTTCACATGATTGTCAGTTGAGGGTGGGTTCGGCGAGCTGACAAATGGGGCAAGATTCTGGAATAAAGAACTGCCCGTTCTCGGCATCCATAATGTCTAAACCGATTGCTTGGTGGTTTTCAAAGAGAGCGAACCGCATGACATAGGTTGACTCGCTGCTACTCAGCTGCACCATTTGAAACAGCTCTATGTCAGTGCGATTGTCGGTAGCGGTGCGAACAGCAACCTGTTCCATATACTTTTGAGCTGCGGCTGGTTCCATGGGTACCAAGGGTTCCAGTAGCGCCTTTTCCAGCATTTTTGCGAGTAAATCTTTGTTTTCATCGGTAAACAGTGTGGCGCTTGCCACGTTATTCAATTCTGACACGCTAAACCCCCATTTCATTTGACTAGGTCAGTGCATCTGCAATTTTTTGTTGTTATCGGTTCGCAGCGGGCGGCGAGTGTACACCCTAAAGCCTTGGGGTGTCGATTGAATCGACTTGAAGTCTTAGCGCCAGTTAATTTTGTCGAAGTCAGTGCTGCTGTGACGCTCAAGCAGTTGCTTGTCTGCGTCTCCCCAGGCCTTATTTACCAGCCTTCCGCGCTTCGCTGCAGGTCGCTCACTGATTAAATTGGCCCAGCGCTGAACATGTTCATAGCTTTCGACATCGAGAAACTGCCCCGCACTGTAAAGTAATCCTTTTGCCAAGGCACCGTACCAGGGCCAGGTGGCAATATCTGCAATGGTATAGTCTTCACCGGCCAGGTAGGTATGCTCTGCAAGTCGCTGATTTAAAAGATCAAGATGTCTTTTTATTTCCATGCTAAACCGGTTGATCGGGTATTCCATTTTGTAGGGGGCATAGGCATAAAAATGCCCGAATCCACCCCCTAAATAGGGCGCTGAGCCCTGTAACCAAAACAGCCAGCTAAGAACTTCGGCCCGAGACTCACTGTCTTTTGGCATGAAATGGCCAAATTTGTCGGCCAAGTGCAGCAAAATCGCTCCTGACTCAAAAACACGTACAGGTTTGCTGCCGCTGCGATCAAGGAGTGCGGGTATCTTTGAGTTGGGATTGACTCCGACGAAGCCGGACGAAAACTGCGCGCCCTCTTGAATGTTAATCAGCCAAGCGTCGTATTCAGCATCTGCCTCACCCAGCTCGAGTAGCTCCTCGAGCATAATGGTGACCTTGACGCCATTGGGTGTCCCAAGGGAATAGAGCTGCTGAGGGTGATCGCCCAGCGGCAGGTCCTTCTCAGACTGTGCGCCTGCTGTGGGGCGGTTGATGTTTGCGAAGCGTCCGCCGGACTCGTTTTCCCATGTCCAAACTGTTGGTGGTACGTATTCGTTTTCATCACTCACAGTGAAGCTCCTTTTGAAGGCCTCTGATTAATAGTTAGATAGGGCTTTAGTCTGACGATAACGCAAGCTACTTGCCACCCGGATATTTTTCGGTTGTTTATCTTAAAGCTATTCAGGTGTCTCAGTTCCACTTAACTACAGTATCCAAGGCGTCGTAGCATTCTTATTGGTGGTAGTTCAGTAGAAAGACCAGCACATTGGGCAGCGATTGTGCCCAGACCTGCCAATCATGGCCACCATCGACAATCCGTAGCTCGACCGCATCGGGTTGGTGTGCCCGAAGTTTACTGAACAGTGCGGTGGCATGTTGAGCTATCTCAAACTCATCGTGATCGCCGCTGTTGATATAAAAGGGAACGGTAATATTTTTTGCTAGGTAATCGGACCAGTAGCTCGGGTAGTTACTCTCCTGCCAAAGCGCGGCATCAAAAGCACCTTCAGCATTGATGAAGGCCGGATGTCTGTAGGCTGAGGAGTTTTTTGGGGGCAAGGGCACATAGGTCGCTGGACTCAGCGCTGCTGCGGCGCCGAAGCGTTCAGGATGCATCAACGCGAAGCGGGTGGCGCCAAACCCGCCCGCAGACAGTCCGGCAATGAAACGTCCTCCTCGAACAGTCGCGACGGGGTAATTAGCCTCAACGAAGGGAAGTAAATCGTCAATAAATGCTGTTTCGGCGAGTTCATTATGACCATTGAGCCACCAGCTCTTTGAGCCGGGCATGACAATGAGGGTGGGCGGAATGACTCCCGATGCAATGAGACGATCGGCGGTGTTCTCAAGATCACCATTGGCCAGCCAGTCATTTTCTGAGCCAAAAGACCCGTGCAATAAATAAACCACGGGATACCCAGAATCGACTTTAGGAGGTGCGTCGGGAACATACAGTGTCATGGGATAGGGGGCCTGCAGTACATCAGAATCAAATGAGGTGTGCAGTACAGTCCCTGCTTTTGATGCTGGACTGATGAGCAATGCGCCAAAATAGGCAGTAAGCAGAGCGCTTAAGAACAAGCGATTATAGACGTAGGTCATTACAGTCACGTATCAATTTAGAAGTTAGGGCAGCATAAGGGCGTCTTAAACTGACGGATTGAACATTAACTGACAAGCTATGTCGCCGGCAACGTGAGTTCAAGGGAAGCACCTGCCCGCAGCCTTATGTAATTAGCCTAAATGGTAAATGTCAGACTTCATAGATAGCTTTGGATGCCGACCGAGGTTACTCGACCTTGGCGCGATGGACCTCAATACTGGCGGGCGGTTTAGAGTGACTGATTTCGTCACTCGTTAGAGCCATCAAGGCTAGCTCACGATCCTCACTGCTAAAGGTGCCTGTGGTCACGCAAAATTCCACCATGTTGCCGTTGGGATCTTTGGTATAGATGGAATGGCACCAGTTGTGGTCTACCTCGAGTACAGACAAGCCAGCGCTTTGCCAGACATCTCTGCGACGATGTAAGCTCTCCAAATCTGGTGCGTTAAAGGCGATGTGATTGATTTGATCCGGCACGCCTGCAGCTTTGGATAGTGACGTCTCCAGCTTGGTGCAGCCTGGTACCTCGTGGAGTTCCCAAAAGGCGATAAAAGAAGAGTCGTCTCCCGCCATTCGATAAAAGAAATGTTTTGCCCAACCTCCATTGGGTACGGGGCCTACCTCTACCTTGACCAGCTCAAATTCTAAAAGGGTCTCATAAAAGTGATGAATAGCGGTCATGTCTGCCGCCGCCATGGCGAGATGATGGTAAGCCACTACTGTGTCTCCTTATCGATCATAGCCATGACGTCACGGTTTGCAGCTTCCGTGGGCGCGATGATTTCAGTGATCCGTTCATCCACATCATCATATTCCAGACGTAGTGCTCGAGCGATGGTGGCGTGCATGTCGTAGAGTGTTGTTATGTAGGTGAGCTCCAATATGGCCTCGTCTGATAGGGCCTGTTTGAGCTCGGCAAAGAGGCCATCGGGAATGCGGCCGCCCTCTAAGACTAGGGCATCGGTGTAGGCAAGCACCGATCGTTCAAGAGCCGAGTAAGCATCACTGGTTGACCAGTGAGGAAGCGCCGTGATTTTGTCCTCCGACAGCCCCACAGAACGGCAGGATTTACTGTGTTGGGAAAACACAAACTGTGACCCTCTGGCATAACCTGCCCGTGTCTGGGCCAACTCTCTCAGCTGTGGATCAATTTTGCGCTGGGGATCTCGATAGAACTGAAAACCCTGCAAGGCGTGCTTCAAACATTGGGGCACCAAAGCAAAAACGGTCCACCAGTTGCCGGGAGTCCCCGTAGCGGTGCCGGGTGTTGCCACAGGGTCGCGATCGCCGAAAATCAAATCATACATCTGGCGGGCAATGGGGTCTGCATCGGGTCGCGCAACTTGTCGGAGTCTGGGCATGATCAATCCCTCAGTTCTTATTGTGGCAAGCGTGAGAGTTACTCTGACTCCAAAGTTGGTTACTGGCAACTGCAAGTGGATTGTTGACTAGTCGTGCCCGCGTTGCTTGGATGCGAAAGTTCGGCCCAGGAGACAAAAGAGGAACAGTCCAGTCATCCGTTATAAATCTAAATTACTATCGCAGAGATTCACCGTTTAAGCCGGCTCTGAGTTGTTTTCCGTAGCGAATTGACCATTGTGCCTACCTTCGAGCTTGACCTGAATTCTATGCATCCCTATGATCGCAGGCCTCCGCCCGTAGCTCAGCTGGATAGAGCACCAGGCTTCGAACCTGGGTGTCGGGAGTTCGAATCTCTCCGGGCGGGCCAATTGCTGGCTCTGCAGTCTTTGCAGGAGTCTGTTCAGGTTAGTAAGGGTGATAAGCCGGCCGATCATAGAGTAGGCTCTCCCTTTAACCGATGCAGATCTCAGGTCAGCCTATGAACCGTTCAATCCTCTTGGCCATTGTGCTCTGTATACCGGTCTTCTATGCGCTGTTGCGCGGCGACTTTCTCGTCGTATTGTTTGCGGTCATCGCGGGCTACGTCATCCACACGCTACTCAGCTAGCGTTGCGCCAAAAGTCGGGTCAAAGCCGCTTGATGAGGATGGTCTCTGCAAAGTGGTTTTACCCGCATCGTTACTTTCTGCAAGCGGCAATTACACGTTGTTATGTGTCATCGCTGTGCCACCGCTCTTCTCTGTCTTTCCCCGCTGTGACGGGTGCCTTACACTGAAAAAGGGTTCACACAAAAAAAAGAGGAAAAATATGAAGTTCTTGATATTACTAGTCGCGTCTTTTTACACCACCGTCACACTCGCAGATGGCCATAGTGCCGCGCCAGTAGCCGGTGAAGGAGCATTTGTTACGTTGATGGTTAAGGCGCAAGATCCGGCGTCGTATATCGAAATGTTAAAGAAGAATCCGGCACCATTTGAGGCGATCGGCTCTTCTGTGGCGGGTGCTTGTGTGACTAAAACGGGTGCCGATTATCCGGGGCAAATGTTCGTTTGGAACGCCTTTGACTCGGTGGAAAAAGCAATGGCTGCCACTGACGCCTATGATCCGATGACAGCGACACCACAGCTCTCAGCCATACGAGAGGTGCAATACAATGCAATGTTTAAGCCCCTGAAGTCGTTTGATCTGGCACCGAATTCTGAGCGGCTGTGGCGTCTCGACATATCGCCGGGCAACGTAGCGCCTTTCGTCAATAAGATGATCGAGTTAGAGACGGCGCTGCGCGACGCGGGCCACGATATGAATATTGGTGTGTTCCAGCCGATTGGCGGAGGTTCTCACGAAACCATTCATTTAAGGGCTGTTAGTCCAACTTACGGTGATTCTGGCAAGGTGATTGATGAGGCGTTTGCGGGAGCCGAGTGGATGAGTATTTGGGCCGACGCAATGGCGCTGGTCGACGAGGTCGTTTCCGACAATTTCGAACACTGCCAGATTATTTATACGGCTAGCTAACCCTCACAAAAGCAGACCCTCTTCCCGCGCTAGCGGGAAGAGGGGGACGACGTGGCTCAAGGAGAGCTGGAGTCTCTGTCGAGTGGCTGTAATGCGTCAGGGATTTGGTATTGGTTAAATTTTGCCCTGGGCTTGATGATGTCCACATTCCGCTTGCCGTCGAAGCGCTTCAGCAAAGTGGAAAACTTTTTAAATCGCGCAAATACCATCCCGCTGCGCTCTCCGTTTGCAATGACACCTTTCACCCCCACTTC
>ENA-ORDA01000607-ORDA01000607.1-marine-metagenome-genome-assembly--contig:-NODE-607-length-34621-cov-4.863536_pt1 | contig 34621 bp, 33 predicted proteins | sample MGYA00237778_ERZ508506 | MGnify/ENA primary metagenome ERZ508506 (study PRJEB26177, sample SAMN06267891) | marine metagenome | isolation source: Monterey Bay, California, USA | place: Pacific... | reverse complement strand
TTGTCGGTACTGACAGACATCGACTTTTTTCAGGGGGCAGATGCTTACTTGCAGTCAGCGCGAGCAGCCTGTCAGCTGCCAGTGCTGCGCAAGGACTTCACACTGGATCCCTATCAAATCTGGGAGGCTCGGGCCCTAGGTGCCGATGCCATCCTACTGATTGTCGCTTGTCTTGAATTGCCCGAGTTAAAAGCACTCTATGACTGTGCCAGTGACGCGGGCCTTGATGTATTGGTCGAGGTGCACAACGAGGCTGAACTGGATGAAGCGTTAAGTTTGGGTGGTGATCTGATTGGCATCAACAATCGAGACTTGCATACTTTTGAGACGAGTTTAGAAACGACTTATCGCTTATTAGAGCAGATCCCCGCGGGAGTGCAGGTGGTGACGGAGAGCGGCTTCAGTACGGCCTCCCAAGTCGTCGAGATGCGTGCCAGAGGCGTCCATACTTTCTTGATTGGCGAAACCTTTATGCGCGCAGCCGATCCGGGTGTGGCGCTCGCTGAATTTTTTGCCGAGGGTTAACGCGCGCCGCGATTGATCCGAGCCACTGTGAGAAGTGCGTTCCTTAGGGGTGATTAACGCGATCAATCTCGGCGAGGACACTGAACCGGTCATGCTAACGGCACAACACGGTCAGTAGCAGGTTACTAAGGCGACCCACCGAGCCGATTAACGGGGTTTACTGCGTTGGTGATTATTGCGTTGGTGATTATTGCGTCGATGGTTATGGTCTTAGCGATTAGGGCTAGCGTGACATGACGATAACGATGCCACAGTCAGGCCACCAGAAACTTCTTTTGACAGTCGGCGCCTTTTGAGCGTTAAGCGGTCTTAAGATTGAGCACGAGAGGAGAGTAAACAGCATGCAAGGAACGGTGAAGTGGCTTGACGACGCAATGTTTATCGGTGAGTCGGGGTCGGGGCACAGTGTTGTCATGGACGGCCCTGAAGATTTGGGTGGGCGTAACCAGTCACTCCGCCCTTTGGAGATGTTGCTGCTCGGTACAGGGGGGTGTGCGCTCTATGATGTGGTGAGCATGTTAAAAAAATCGCGGCAGCAGGTGACCGATTGCCGCGTTGAGCTTCATGCTGACCGAGCAGACGCCGTGCCCGCTGTTTTTACCACGATGAGGCTTCACTTTGTGGTAACCGGGTGGGGGTTGCGCGAGGCACAAGTTGAGCGCGCCGTCGCACTCTCAGCTGAAAAGTACTGCTCGGCCTCCATCATGTTTGCCAATGCGGGGGTCACAGTGACCCACAGTCACAGTATTGAGGAGGCGACAACGCCGTCCTAACTCAGATTAGATCCAATAGGTGGTCCGCGTCATAACCTGACTGGCCAGGGTCATGACGTCTTTAATCGGACGCGTAAACTCCTGGCCCCCCAGCGCTAGGGCTTCTTCGCCGTGACGCTCTTCATCCGCCAGCATTTGTTGCAGGATCAACTGTGACTTACGGTCCTCGCCTGGCAGCGATTTCAGATGTGCTCTCAAGTGTCCGGCAACACGCTCTTCGGTGGCGTGCACAAAGCCGAGACTGACTTTATCGCCTGCGACGGCGGTGATGGCTCCGAGCGCGAAGGAGGCCGCATAGAAGAGAGGGTTGAGCCGACTCGGTTTGGCGTCTAGCTCCTGTAACCGTGTTTCACACCAAGCGAGGTGATCCGCCTCTTCTTGTGCGGCGCTCAGCAGGCTCTGTCGGGTGGCATCTGATCGCGCGGCGAGCGCTTGGCCTTGGTACAGCGCTTGGGCGCACACCTCGCCCGTATGATTCACGCGCATCAAAGCGCCTGCATGATCGCGCTCGCGCGCACTTAAGGCCGGCTCTTGATGGGCTAACGCCGGGGACGGTCGTGAGGAAGCGGGACTTTGGCTGGGCTGCCCGGTCAGTTGACGCAGTCGCTCATCGACGCCGCTGATGAGGCGATCGAGGCCCGTCAGCGAGCGCTGTTCCAATCTTCTTTTAGTTGCCATAAGCCCAGCTTAGCGATCTATCGCGCGCCAGCCAATGTCTTGGCGAAAAATCATATCTTGCCAATTGATGTGATCGACACCTGCATAGGCCAACTGGATGGCTTCCTCAATGGTGTTGCCCAGTGCGCTGACACACAACACGCGCCCACCGTGAGTCACGATATTACCGTCTTGAGTCTGAGTGCCAGCATGAAATACCTTGGTGGTTGCAGGCCAAGGCGTATCGAGACCGGCAATGGCATGACCTTTTTCATAAGCATTGGGATAACCCCCCGCCGCTAAAACAACACCCACTGCAGGACGGGGATCCCACTGCGCCACCGCAGTGTCGAGTGTCCCCTCCAACGCAGATTGGCAATGAGACACCAAGTCACTTTGTAGCCGCTGCAGTATGGGTTGGGTTTCGGGGTCACCAAAGCGGCAATTGAATTCTATGACCGAGGGGTTGTCATCGGCATCGATCATCAACCCGGCGTAAAGGAACCCGGTGTAGGAGTGACCCTCTTCTGCCATTCCTTTCACGGTGGGTAGAATAACGCGCTCCATAATGCGCTGGTAGACGAGGGCTGTCACAACGGGTGCAGGCGAGTAGGCGCCCATGCCGCCGGTGTTGGGTCCCGTGTCACCGTCGCCGATTCTTTTATGGTCTTGGGAGGTGGCCATCGGTAACACGTTGTCCCCGTCCACCATCACAATAAAACTGGCTTCCTCTCCCTCAAGAAAACCCTCGATCACCACCTGTGCGCCGGCGTCACCAAATTTGTTGTCCGCGAGCATGTCGCGAATGGCCTCTTCTGCCTCCTCAAGGGTCATCGCGACGATGACACCCTTGCCGGCGGCAAGCCCGTCGGCTTTGACGACAATAGGGGCACCTTGCTCGCGAACATAGGCGAGTGCGGGGTCGAGCGCGGTAAAGACCGCATAGGCGGCGGTGGGAATGTGGTGTCGTGCGAGAAAGTCCTTGCTGAAAGACTTACTGCCTTCGAGCTGTGCCGCACCGCGTGTTGGCCCAAAGCAGGGTAAGCCTGCGGCAGTAAAGTGATCCACAATGCCCGCGACCAGCGGTGCTTCCGGTCCAATGACCGTCAGAGCACAGTCGTTCTCGGTCGCAAAGGCCGCGAGACCGGCAATGTCTAGCGGGTCTAAATCGATATTCTGTAGCTTGGCTTCGGTCGCCGTTCCAGCATTACCCGGTGCAACATAAACGCAGTTCACATAGGCGGGCTCGGCAAGCTTCCACGCCAGAGCGTGCTCTCGCCCGCCTCCACCGACAACTAAAATATTCATCGCTGCTGACCTCAGTGCCTAAAGTGACGCATTCCGGTAAAGACCATGGCCATTCCTGCTTCATCCGCCGCGGCAATGACTTCCTCGTCGCGCATCGAGCCACCCGGCTGAATGACCGCGGCAATGCCCCGTGCAGCCGCATTCTCAATGCCATCACGAAAGGGGAAGAAGGCATCAGACGCCATGACGGCACCCTCGACGGTTAAACCAGCGTGCTCCGCTTTGATCGCAGCAATACGAGCCGAATTCACCCGGGACATTTGACCTGCACCAACACCGATAGTCCGTTGATTGGCGGCATAGACGATGGCATTACTCTTCACAAATTTGGCCACTTTCCAGGCGAACAGTAGGTCAGCCCACTCGGCCTCAGTGGGTGCTCTATTCGTAACCGTGTTCAGATTGTCGCGATCGATCATGCCATCGTCTCGATCTTGAACCAGCAGACCGCCATTGACGCGTTTGAAGTCTCTCGTTGGAACCGGTGCCGACCAGGCGCCTGTTTGCAGCAAGCGGACATTTTCTTTTTGTCCAATGATCGACTGGGCGTCCTCGGACACGGCAGGTGCAATGATGACCTCAACAAATTGCCGTTCGACAATGGCGCTCGCGGTGTCGGCATCGAGTTCTCGATTAAAGGCAATGATGCCGCCAAACGCGGATTCGCTGTCAGTGTGAAACGCGAGGTCGTAGGCATTGGTCAGCGTATCTGCCACGGCAACACCACAGGGGTTAGCGTGTTTTACAATGACACAGGCGGGCTCACTAAAGCTCTTGACGCATTCCAGCGCGGCGTCGGTATCAGCCACGTTATTATAAGAGAGTGCTTTACCCTGTAATTGCTTAGCACTGCTGATGCCCACTTCCTTTGGCATGGCTTCGCGGTAAAACGCTGCGCTTTGATGGGGGTTCTCGCCGTAACGCATCTCTTGCACTTTTTCTAATTGGAGTGAGAAGGTGCGTGGGTAATCAGCGGAACCGCCCTCAACGAGGCAACCAAAGTGGTTAGCGATCATGCCGTCGTAGGCAGCCGTATGCTCATAGGCCCGAATCGCTAAATTAAAACGGGTCTTTAAGGTGGTGTGCCCGTTATGTTCGGTCAGCTCCTCAAGAATCGCCGCATAGTCTTGTGTCGAGACGAGTATCGCCACATCACGATGGTTTTTGGCAGCTGCTCGGACCATCGTAGGACCGCCAATATCAATATTCTCGACGGCGTCTGCCAGTGTGCAGTCAGCGCGCGCTACCGTGGCTTCGAAGGGGTAGAGATTGACGACAACCAGATCAATGGCCGGGATGTCGTGCGCTGTCATGACACTATCATCGACCCCTCGGCGACCCAAAATGCCACCATGAATCTTCGGGTGTAAGGTTTTCACTCGGCCATCCATCATTTCGGGAAAGCCCGTATGGTCCGATACCTCGGTCACCGCGAGTCCTGCTTCACGCAGCAGCCGGCAGGTTCCACCGGTCGATAATATCTCCACGCCGTGCTCGATGAGCGCGCGAGTGAAGTCAACAATGCCGGTTTTATCTGAGACACTGATGAGGGCTCTTTTCAGGGGGGCGAGCCCGGCGTCACTCGACATCTATCGTTTCCTTCTGGCAGGTTTTTTAGCGGAGGTGGTGTGCGACTGGCGTGATTTTTTCTTGGGCTGAACGGACTCTGACTCCGATATTAAGCCGTACTGACGAAGCTTTTTGCGCAGCGTGCCTCGGTTTAGGCCGAGCATGGTGGCAGCGTGGCTTTGGTTGTGCTGTGTGTAGTCGAGTACCTCTCTTAATAGGGGCTCCTCTATCTGGCGCAGCACCATGTCATATAAATCGATGCAGGACTCACCATCCAGCGTGGCTAAAAAGTGCGCAATGGCTTCAGTTGCGCTGTCTTTGAGGGGCGGCGGCCCCGATTGACTGCGGGCAACGATCGGTTCAGCGGCAGTTTTTTTGCGTGCCGTCATGCTGCCATGTGTCCGCCGATACCCAATAGATCGTCAGACAAACACTGCAGAGCCACGGCTTGTGCTGCAGTGTTTGGTAGCTGATTAAACTGTTGCCGGTGCGCCAGCGCGACTTGTTGCCCGAGAACATTTTGTGACACTAAAGACCCCAGAAACCAAGCATGATGTTTTCGGCTGATGCGGGTGCCTAAAAAGTCGCCATAAAACGCATGCAGCCGCGTTAGATGGCGGATGTGCAGCGCCAGTTGCTCGGCCACCGAGGGCGTTAATTCCGGTGAATGACCCTTGATGTGAGGTGTGCTTTGGTCACCGATGCGGTGTTCCAATGCGCGAGCGATAGTGCCGGGTAGCCACAGCTGTCCTTGGGCCGCACGACCAATCATGACGCCTGCAGCGCCGGTATGGCTCAACACCGCTTTTGCTTTGTCTGTGGAATCAATGTCCCCGTTGGCAATGACCGGTATCGAGACAGCGTCGACAATGGTGGCGATCGTGTCGTACTCGGCTGATCCTTTAAACCGGTCAGCGCGAGTGCGGCCATGCACGGTCAGCATCTGGATGCCAGCCTGCTCTGCAATCCGCGCAATCGTTGCGCCATTGCGGTGATCATGATCGGTGCCGGTGCGGATCTTCAGTGTTACCGGGACGGGCACTGCGCGGACAACGGCATTTAAAATTTGTTCAACGAGCTGCTCATCAGCCAGCAGTGCAGAGCCAGCGGCCCGCCTGCAGACTTTCTTGGCAGGACAACCCATATTGATATCAATCATATCTGCGCCCAACGCGACATTGAGCCGCGCCGCGTTGGCGAGCTGAATCGGTTCGTAGCCCACTATCTGTATCGCACGGAGTCCTGCACTGTCACTGTGCTGTTGCCGAAGTTGTGTCTTGTGGGTCTGGGCCAAACTGAGATCTGCTGACAGCATCTCGCCCACTGCTAATCCAGCACCGGTTTCGATGGCGAGCTCGCGCATCGGCAGGTCTGTCACGCCGGCCATGGGCGCAAGAAAGACGTTGTTGTAGGGCTTTAGGCCGCCAATGTGCATTGGGAAGGGCTCAGTTTCGAGGGGCAAAGAGTCGAGGTGAGAGTGTAATAGAGGTAGGGCGAATCGGGAACCCACACTGCACATTTATTAACCATTGAGTAAGGAGACGAAGCGGATCACAGGCTCTCGACAGGGCTTGCAGCTCGTGTCGCCGGCATCGTTATTTCGGGCGCGTTGTGGTGCACGTCGCGGTGGTTGAGGTAAGCCGAGGCGGGGGATAAGAAGGGCGCACAGGCGGAGTCATGACCCTGCCCTGCAGGGAGGCACTACCAGCTCGGTGTCAGGACGGTGTGAAGATGGTGTTTGCGCCCTGCGTTGCCGGTGCGTGATCGCGCCGGGGAAATTGCCTGTCGGGTCGAGGGTCCTCTTAGCCGACTTTGTCGACGCGTCGCGAACGACCTGCATCGCCTTAGAGCATCGTGTGATGGGGGATAGTAACGGGAATAATGCGGCGAATAGGGGGCTAACGTCGCTAAAAATAGGCAAATCGCCGAAAAAGTGGACGCATCACTTAATCTGGGACACACTCTGAGCTCGTAGGGAAGATTCGCTGGAGTAGCCCATGGCGGCAATTCTCGTATTGCACGGGCCTAACCTCAATTTACTGGGGTCTCGCGAGCCGGAGATTTATGGCTCAGAGACCTTAGATGAAATTAATGATCGCTTGCAGGCGGAGGCCGAGCGCGCCGGCGTCAGCTTGACGTGTTTGCAAAGCAACGGTGAGCAGGAACTGATCGAAGCGATTCATCAGGCGCGTGATAATGGCACTCAGTTTATTATCATCAACCCGGCTGCATTCACTCATACCAGTGTCGCGCTGCGGGATGCTCTGGCAGGCGTCGATATTCCCTGCATTGAGGTGCATATTTCTAACGTCTATGCACGCGAGCCTTTCCGACACCACAGTTATATTTCCGATATCGCTGAGGCGGTCATTTCCGGGCTGGGTAGTTTTGGCTACGACTGCGCACTGACGGCGGTATTGCAGTCACTAGACACCCACTCCACGACCCATTGAAGGAGCAATTATGGATATTCGCAAAGTCAAAAAGCTGATCGAACTATTGGAAGAGTCCAATATCGGCGAGATTGAGATTAAGGAAGGGGAGGATTCAGTCCGCATCAGTCGACAAAGTCATCAGCCCCCGGCAATGACTTATGCCGCTCCCCCACCGATGGCTGCGGCTGCTCCCGCACCCGCGGCGGCGGAGTCGCAGGCTGCTGAAAGTGCGGTAGCGGCCCCCAGTTCTGATAATGCCGTGCTGTCCCCCATGGTTGGGACGTTTTACCGATCGCCTAGCCCGGAGGCGCCCTCGTTTGTTGAAGTGGGGCAGACGATCCGCGTTGGTGACGTGCTGTGCATCGTTGAGGCGATGAAGATGATGAATCAGATCGAGGCAGATCGTGCGGGAACAGTGACGGCGATTCACGTCGACAATGGCGAAGCGGTTGAGTTCGATCAACCACTGATTTCGATAGCTTAAGGCGTGGGTGAGGCAACCCAAAAGGATATCTCGCATGCTTGAAAAAGTACTGATTGCCAATCGTGGCGAAATTGCGCTGCGTATATTGCGCGCTTGTAATGAGTTGGGGATCCGCACTGTGGCGGTGCACTCCACGGCAGACCGCGAATTAAAACACGTCCGGTTAGCCGACGAGGCGGTCTGTATTGGCCCCGCACTCTCCGCTCAAAGTTATCTCGATGTCCCGTCGATTATTAGTGCCGCTGAACTCACTAATGCTGATGCAATCCATCCTGGGTACGGTTTTCTCTCTGAAAATGCCGATTTTGCCGAGCAGGTCGAAAAGAGTGGATTCAGTTTTATCGGTCCTACCGCTGACACGATTCGCCTGATGGGCGACAAAGTCTCGGCAAAGCAGCAGATGAAGCTTACCGGGGTGCCAACGGTACCGGGTTCAGAGGGTGCTTTGCCTGATGACCCCGACGAAGTGCTGCGCATTGCTCGGGAGATCGGTTTTCCGGTGATTGTGAAAGCGGCCGCTGGAGGCGGCGGCCGAGGCATGCGAGTGGTCCACAACGAAGAAGTGCTGCTGTCTTCGATTCAAGTGACCCAGTCAGAAGCACAGGCGGCCTTTGGATCGCCCGTGGTCTACATGGAGAAATTCTTACAGCGCCCACGCCACGTCGAGATACAAGTGCTGGCTGATGGTCAGGGCAATGCGATTCACTTGGGTGATCGCGATTGCTCACTGCAGCGGCGCCATCAAAAGGTGATCGAAGAGGCACCCGCACCAGGTATCGATCCAGCGCTCCGTGATGAAATTGGTGACGCCTGTATTCGAGCCTGCCTTGATATGGGCTACCGCGGAGCGGGGACTTTCGAGTTTTTGTTTGAAGATAATGCGTTTTACTTTATTGAAATGAATACGCGAGTTCAGGTAGAGCACCCTGTGACGGAAATGATCAGTGGTATCGATATTGTGCGCGAGCAGTTGATGATTGCCGGAGGGCAACCACTCTCGATCAAACAAGAGGATGTCACGCTGACCGGCCACTCGATTGAATGTCGAATTAATGCTGAGGATCCCCGTACTTTTATGCCATCCCCGGGCACGATCAAGACCTTTCATGCGCCCGGCGGTCATGGCGTGCGCGTTGATTCGCATGTTTACAGCGGCTATACGGTTCCGCCTCACTATGACAGCTTAATTGGTAAGGTCATTACCTATGCTGATACTCGCGAGGGTGCCTTGGCAAAAATGCGACAGGCACTCGATGAGCTGGTGGTGGAGGGCATTCGCACCAACGCGGCCTTACATCGCGAGCTGGTCACCGATACGTCCTTTATGGCGGGCGGTGTCAGCATCCACTACCTAGAAAGTAAGTTGGAACATGAGCGTTGAGCGCCCCGCCTAGTTGGCAGGAGCTTCATTTCACTGCAAAAAAAGAACAGGTGTCCGCACTGGAATCTTGGTTGTTTGAGTGCGGCGCACTCTCTGTCACCCTCGAGGATGACGCCGATCAGCCTTTGCTAGAGCCTGGACCTGGCGAGACGCCCCTTTGGGAAGCGGTCAGTGTGACGGCGCTGTTTGATGGTGATCTTTCCCTTTATTCCGTTATCAATGCCGTGCCGAGCCATCTCGTTGTTACCCGCGAAGCGCAGCCGATCCCCGTGGCAGATCGTGAATGGACTCGTGTCTGGGAGGAGCAATTTCACCCGATGCAAATGGGAGAGCGTCTATGGGTCTGCCCGAGTTGGACCGCGCCGCCCGACCCTGCCGCGGTGAATATTTTATTGGATCCAGGTCTTGCGTTTGGCACGGGCACGCACCCGACGACAGCTATGTGCTTACGAGCGATTGATGCCTACATTTCGCATCCTATTCGCGTCGTCGATTATGGATGCGGCTCAGGTATTCTCGGGATCGCGGCTGCTCGATTAGGTTCGGGACCCGTCCTCGCGATTGATAACGATCCGCAGGCGCTGGTCGCGAGCCGAGCCAATGCGGAAACCAATGGCGTGGGAGCAGACCATTTTGTGGTGGTCATGCCCGACGACAGCGCGGTGCCAAAGTGGGCAGGTACCACAGACCTTGTGGTGGCCAATATTTTGGCTGGTCCGTTAGTGAATTTGGCGCCCACACTGGTGTCGTTGCTGGCGCCTGGCGGTCAGTTATTGCTGGCCGGGCTACTAGAGGATCAGGCCAGTCAGGTAATTGACGCCTATGCGAATCAGGTGCCGCTTAAGATTGCTGGGCGAGAAGACGGTTGGGTGCTGCTTTCGGGACAGCGCGCTGCTTAATGACGCGTCAACGCTCAATGCACAATGACTGACCATCCCAATTCTCAGAGGCACTTCTCACTTCTGCATAGAGTTGTTTCAGGCTGTCGTTGACCACGTAAATTTCCGTCATGTGTCCGCAAACGGCGGTTGTATCGAGATAGGTCGCCCCGCGTCCTTCATCAGTGAGGAAGTGGGTCGCCGATTCGAAACCCAGACCATTGTAGTGCGCTACGCGCGCATCATGATCGCCAAAATTGAGGGCAACGTGATGAAAGCCACTTTCATTCGCGGTGTACATGTCCCGGAATGTGGAGGGAGCATCGTTATGTTGCGTCACCAGTTCGATCATCAGATCGCCCGACTGTGTGTACGCGGCAGAAATATCCAATTCTGCCGACGTGCCACGATAGGTGACATTGTCCAAACTGATATGGCGCCGAACAAAAAAGGGGCCTAAGCCCCACAGCTGATGGAAGCGCTCGATACCGCTATCAATATCGGTGACGTAATAGGCATTTTGAATAATGTGATCTGTCATGGCGGGCCTTGTTAGGAGGTATTATGTCGGCAATGAAAAAGCGTTATAAAGAGAGGGTAACTAAAGCCTAACACTCGCATATCAGTCTGGTGGCGAGCAAGCTGTGATACCAGCCGGTATCTGCTCGGGTCACCGAGTGCTTTTGGCGATAAAGGGAATCTGCGAATGCGCCACCCATTACTTTTCGTGCTGAGCCCACTGGTATTTCGATTCGCCTTGTTGCTCAGTGCGGGTATTGCTGCGTCTGTGTCAGCCGACACACTGATCATAAATGCCGTCATCATTGATGGGTCCGGCGCGCCGTCAGAGCACGGGAGTGTGCGGATCAGTGGTTCGCATATTGTTGCAAAAGGCGATCTTGTCCTCCTCGATACAGACACGGTGATTGATGCGGCGGGCCATGTATTGGCACCCGGGTTTATCGACACCCATAGCCATGCAGATGCGTTGATCCTGTCGCAAAGAGAGGCGCTGGCTAAGGTCACTCAGGGCATTACCACTGTCATTGTGGGGCAAGACGGTGAGTCCCCTTATCCGTTGACTGCGTTTTTTGCGGCGCTCGAACAGCAGCCAGCGAAAATCAATGTCGCCGCGTTCGCAGGTCATAACACGTTGAGAAATGAAGTGATGCACCCCGATGCCAACCGGTCGGCGAGCGAGGTTGAAGTGGGCGCAATGCAAGTGCTGTTGCGATCAGAGCTGGCGGCGGGAGCCTTAGGATTATCATCCGGGCTTGAGTACGAGCCAGGCATTTACAGTACACCGGCCGAGGTGTTGTTACTCGCTCAGGAGGCGGCTCGAGTTGGGGGTCGCTATATCAGTCATCTGCGAAGCGAGGATCGATGGTTTGAAGACGCTGTGGAAGAAATTATTCAGATCGGTCGTGTGACCGGTATGCCAGTGAAGATTTCACATATCAAGCTTGCGATGACGCGCTTATGGGAGTCGGCACCCGCGTTGATCGCGCAGCTTGATGCGGCGCGCGCAGAGGGCATTGATATTACCGCCGATCTTTACCCGTACACGTATTGGCAGTCCCATATGATGGTGCTGCTACCAGAGCGGGACCCATTGGATCTCAATGCAATTAACTTTGTGTTGCACGAGCTGGCGCCACCGGACGGTATTATCTTTACTCATTTCCCAACGCGACCAGAGGTAGTGGGTAAAACGCTGACAGAGGTCGCTGATTTTTATGGCAAGAGCCCCACCGACACCTTTTCCTTGTTGGCTCAGGAATCCGTGGCGTACGCGCTGAAAACCGGTGAACCCGGCGATATGATGATCGGCACCAGTATGACTGAGGCTGATGTCTCTGCCCTAATGCTGTGGCCGCATACGAATATCTGCACCGATGGCAGTTTATTAGACAGACACCCCAGAGGTGCTGGGAGCTTCCCAAAAGTATTGGGGCGATACGTGCGGGATCTGGGACGATTATCGCTAGAGCAGGCTATCCATAAAATGACCGGACTGCCTGCGGAACATATGGGCCTCACTCAACGAGGTAAAGTCGCTGAGGGTTATATCGCCGATTTGGTGCTGTTTGACCCCGCCACGATCACCGACCGCGCCACGACTCAGGCACCCCATCGGTTATCTGAGGGGGTGAGTGACGTGTGGGTAGCGGGCCAGCGCGTGCTTCAGCGCGGTATCAATAATGATACGTTTCCCGGCCGCGTCCTTCGACGTAGGAGTGCCGATTGATGAATCTTCACACGCCTCATTTATTATTCTTAGGGGATGTTCAAAACCCCCTCGATGCCAAAACGGCGAGAGGCATTGTGGATTGGCGGGCCGAGCACTGTGTCGGCCAGCTGCGTTTGCCGGGATGCGAGGTGGATCTGGGACTCCCCGATCTCACCCCCGCTGCCGCTTATGCGCTGGGAGCGCGCAGCCTGGTAGTTGGTGTCGCGCCACTGGGTGGGCAGCTGGCGCCCGAATGGTTGGCATCGATGCAAGACGCACTCCGCGCTGGACTGTCGATCGTGAGCGGTTTACACCAACGACTGATTGATATTCCTGCGCTGGTCAGTGAGGCAGAGGCGCATGATCTTGCGCTGGTTGATGTTCGGGTACCGCCTAGAGCCATCACCATTGCCACCGGCGCACCTCGCACTGGTAAGAGGCTGTTAACGGTTGGGACTGATTGCTGTGTTGGGAAAAAATATACGGCCTTAGCAGTCGCTAGGGCACTCAGCGAAAGGGGTATTAACGCGACGTTCCGAGCGACGGGGCAAACCGGCATCATGATTTCGGGCCAAGGTATTCCAATGGATGCTGTGATATCTGACTTTTTATCGGGCGCTGCTGAGGAGCTCACGCCCGATGCGGAGCATGATCACTGGGATATAATTGAAGGTCAGGGTTCCTTGTTTCATCCCGCCTACGCAGCGGTCACGCTGGGATTACTGCATGGCAGCCAACCCGATGCGCTCATTCTTTGCCACGATGCCAGTCGGACGACGATAGATGAGTATGATGCCTTTCCCATACCTGAGTTGAAAGCCTGCATTCGCCGCTACGAGGAGGCGGCTCGATTGACCAATGCGGCTGCACAGGTTGTCGGGATCAGCCTGATGACCCATGCCGCCAGTGATGCGGAGGCATTGGCCATTTGTGAGGCATTCGGGCAGTCTACTGGGCTACTTTGTTTTGACCCCTTGCGAGATACCATGACCCCATTGATCTCCTCATTGGTGTCATAGCATCGCCCGCGATAGCAAAGTCACTATGGCGACGCGGTATTGACTAAGGCAAGTGAGAGCTGATCATGGCGATTAAATCGAGTATTTATAAAGCGCAATTAAGCGTGACGGATATGGATCGGCACGTTTATGACGCCTTTCCGCTAACGATTGCGTGCCATCCCTCAGAAACCGAGGCACGCATGATGCTGCGTATTGTGGCCTTCGCGATGCATGCAGATCCCCAGTTAGTGTTTGGACGGGGGATCAGTACCGACAATGAGCCTGATTTGTGGCAGCGATCGCTGTCGAACGATATCGAGCTGTGGATTGATCTGGGGACGCCCGATGAAAGCCGGATCCGCAAGGCCAGTGGCCGCGCAAAACAGGTCATTGTGTATGTGTATGGTGATCGGTCAGTCGCGGTATGGTGGACAAAGAATGAGGCGACGCTGAAGCGTTTTAATAATGTCAGAGTGGTGCAAATCTCCGACGAATCAATGCAAGCGTTAGCGGCGTTAGCCAGCAGTAATATGTCATTACAGAGCATGATCGAGGATGGCCAGTTGGCGTTGAGTAGCACCGAGCACGAGGCGTTGATCGAGGTGGAAATGACAACGCTAAAAGCGTAAAGCAGTGCGGGTTGCCAGAATGCATCAGATTAGAATGAGTCTATTGCCATGCGGGAGCGTATCGGCGGCACTTTGCTTGGGGTAAAGGAGGGTATGGCAGTGTTGATCACGACAAAAAGGATGCGCGCTCTGCATCGGTGCGTCACGGCGTCACGAGTGCTTCTGGTCAGCACGCTCTTGGCATGTTTCGCACCCTGGGCGTCGTCAGCCGACGTGATCTTAATAGGAGGTCACGTTTATACGGCAGATGCGCAATCCCCCGAAGCAGAGGCTGTGGTCATTGAAGGCGATACGATTGCTTTTGTCGGCTCTCGCCAAGAGGCTGAGCGTTATCGCACGCCGGCTACACGCGTGATCAATACCGAAGGAAAAATGGTGTTGCCGGGTTTCCACGATGCGCACCTACACACCTTTATGGGTGGGCGTAGCCTGGTGGGATGTGACGTTGCCAATGCACCGGATCTTGAGACCACAGAAGCCATACTGAAGTCCTGCCTCGCCGCATCGACGTCATCTTGGTTGGTTGCGGAGGGACTCAATCTCGCCTTTTTTGATGCGTCCGGTCCACGGCTTGATTGGCTTAATGCGATCGCCGACGATCGACCGATGTTGCTTCGTGCCTCTGATGGGCACTCAGTTGCCGTCAATACCGTCTTGCTTCAAATGGCGAATATCTCAGCCACCACAGCGACACCGCCCTCAGGCGTCATTGAGCGGGACGAATTTGGGGCGCCGTCGGGCACCTTTCGTGAGTCGGCGATGGCGTTAGTAGAGCAAGCGGTGCCTCAGCCGACTGAGCAAGAGCGTTTGAACGTGATGCGAACAGCGATTGACGCCATCAATGAGGCCGGCATTACTAGTGTGTTTGACGCCTGGGTCGGTGCGCCAGACATCACAGCTTATCGCACGCTCGAGGCGCAAAATGAGCTCAATGTCAGAGTCAGAGTGGCGCTGGCCTATGGTTATGCCGATCTTTTTTCTGTCGATACACCGATCGTGTACGAGCAGCAGCTGAAGGATCGCGAAGCGCTCAGTGGAGACCGTTTTACGCTTGCCGCAGTCAAACTGTTTATCGATGGTGTGTTGGAGGGCGAGACGGCGGCGCTCGTATCGCCTTATCTTCATAAACTGGGTTACCGAGGGGAGCTGACCTATCCTCAGGCTGAGCTCAATGACATTGTCGCCAATCTGGCCAACAACGATTTGCAGGTGTTTACCCACGCGGTGGGAGACGGCGGTGTGCGAGCGATTTTAGATGCATTTGAATTTGCCGAGCAGATCCATGGCCGCAAAGATTTAAGACATCACATCTCGCATCTTCAACTGATTCATCCCGATGATCATGGCCGCTTTGCCGAGCTGAATGTTGTTGCTAATTTTCAAGCGTTATGGGCGTTACCCGACGAGTGGATTATTGATCTGAATTTACCTGTGGTGGGATTAGATCGAGTTCACCGTATGTACCCGATCGCCAGTATTGCTCAATCGGGTGCAATGCTGGTGGGCGGCAGTGATTGGAATGTGAGTTCTCTCAACCCGCTAGACGCCATAGAGGTGGCAGTACTGCGGCACGACTGGCACGCCAATGACGCACTGACCAATGATGAGCTGTCGCAACTGGACGTGCTGAATCGGTCAGAGCGCGTTGACCTCGATACCATGCTTAAGGCGTATACCATCAATGCAGCGTGGTCGATGCATCAAGAAGCACTGACAGGCAGTTTGACGCCGGGTAAGCGAGCCGACATCGTCGTGTTGTCAGAGGACCTTTTTGCTATCCCCCCGCAACTGATCAGCACCGTGAAAGTAGAGAAAACGTTTATCGATGGCCAATTGGTCTATCAGCGATAATTGAAGGGTTCCTTTTGGAGACGAGGGTCGCGTTCACGGAATCGTCATCATCATTAGCAGTAATATGAGGTGGGTTAATGGATCCAAACAATAAAGTAGCACTCGTTACCGGCGGCGCCAGTGGCCTTGGGCTGGCATTAGCACGGGCACTTGGTGCGCGTGGCGCGACGGTCATATTAGCTGATCGAGATCTGTCGGCGGCGGAAGGTGCGGCTCAGACACTGCAAGGGGAGGGTATCGCAGCCGATTACCTGAGTTGTGATGTGGCCTCAGCTCAACAAGTTGGCGAGATCGTGACTGAGGTTTTGGCGCGTCACGGTGCCATCGACATTCTGGTCAATAACGCGGGGGTCGCCCTTGGGGGAACCTCTGGCGAGATTCACTTGGAGGATTGGCAGTGGATTGTTGATATTAATTTGATGGGGGTCGTGCATGGTGTGGAGGCCGTCGTGCCGATCATGCGTAAAACAGGGGGTTACATTATTAATGTTGCGTCGTTGGCTGGCTTACACGCTAACCCAGATATGGGTCCTTATAACGCCACTAAGTTCGCCGTGGTCGGGTATACAGAGGGTCTCCAGCAAGAACTGGCGGACGCGAATATCGGCGTTAGTGTGCTGTGCCCTGCGTGGATTAAAACCGATATTCACCGCAGTACATTGCAAAAGCCATCGGGTATCACCGCGGTAGATCAGCATCGCGTTGATGCAATGGAAAACGTGATTTCAAGTGGCATCGACGCCAGCGAAGTGGCTGAGTGGGCCATTGATTGTTTGCAAGCGGAGCGGTTTTACATTCTGACACATCCCGATTTCTTGCCGATGCTAGAGAAGAGACATCAAAGAATCTTGGCGGACTATGCGGCAGCGAGTTCACACTTCTCCACGGCCGATCATGCTTGAGCGATAGCATACCGGTGCTAACAAAACGCTGGGCGACCCAGTAGGTCATCACGCGTGACCCCCTTGTTCACGTTGAAGAGCGTGTTATCCGGAGAAAAGGACCCCCGTTTTTGTTAACGCACCAGATAGTATGCGTGGCTGAAGCCGTGCCAGAAATTTAAGTTTGAGTGCTTAACGAAACTCGAGCTCTTTGTCTTTGAGACCGCCCAATCGCAGCGTGATGAAGTCTTTGATGTAATTCTGATAGTTCTTCCAGGGGAGCCGGTCGCCTTGTTTTGGGAACTGATCCCGCGAGCGCAACACATAGCCGGCGCTAAAATCGAGTAGCGGCTCCTCCTCAACGCTACCAATCATGCGCGGTGTCACGGTGCTATGACCGCACTTCGCCATTTTATTGAGTAGCCGACAGACATAACTGGCGGTGAGGTCTGCCTTAAGCGTCCAAGATGAGTTGGTATAACCCACTGTAAACGCCATGTTGGGCAAGTCAGAGAACATCATGCCGCGGAAAATGAAGCGGTCCGTGAAATCGAGTTTTTTGTTGTCGACTTGGTATTCCACGCCGCCAGCAAACTTAAGGTTTAAACCGGTCGCCATGATGACGATATCAGCGTCGAGCTGTTGGCCCGATTTAAGCTGAATACCTTCTCGATTGAATCGATCAATATGGTCGGTGACTACTTTTGCACGACCCTCACGAATCGCGTCAAACAGATCGCCATCGGGCACCGCGCAAAGTCGTTGATCCCAGGGGTTGTAGTTCGGTGTGAAGTGCGTCTTTACGTCGTAATCTGGACCCAACTGCTTACGCACTTCGCTGAGCAAAAAGTGGCGCAATACTTTGGGGCGTTTGCGAGATAAACGATAAACATAAATCTGATACAGCACTTTTTTCCAGCGGGTGAGCCGTGAAGCCCAGGCCACGGGCAGCCATTTTCGCAGTCGCATCGCGGTCGGATCTTCGAGGGGAATATCGGCGATATAAGTGGGCGAGCGTTGCAGCATGACCAGGCTCGCGGTCTCACGAGCCATCGTGGGAACCAAGGTGATTGCGGTGGCACCACTGCCAATCACCACAACGCGCTTGTCTCGATAATCCAGAGTGTCTGGCCAGTGCTGGGGATGAACAATGGGTCCATGAAACTGATCAGTGCCGGCAAAATCTGGGGTATAGCCTTCGTCGTAATCGTAGTAGCCGCTGCAGCTCAGAATAAACTGGCAGGTGAGGGTGACGTGTTCACCCGACTCACCCGCTAAGGCGGTGACTGTCCAATGCTTGTGAGCGGAAGACCAGTGCGCCGAGATGACCTTGTGCTGATAATGGATATGCCGCGTGACGTCGTACTCTGCTGCGGTCTCCTGAATGTAACGGCGAATCTTGGCGCCATCGGCAACCGAGGAGGCATCACGCCAGGGTTTGAATCCATAACTGAACGTATACATGTCGCTGTCAGAACGAATACCGGGATAGCGGAATAAATCCCACGTACCGCCAATGTTGGTGCGCGATTCAAAAATGGCAAAGGTTCGGTCCGGGCAGTTGCGACGCAGCTGACAGGCGCTGCCGATACCAGACAAGCCGGCCCCGATAATCAGCACGTCGACCGATTCGAGCTGTTTTGACATAGTCGTTACACTCTCTTAAGAGGCTTGCTATTCGTTGCCTGTACTGCGCTAGATAGGCGCCGTTAATGTGCCTGTCTCCATCGAGATAGGCAAGTCTCCATAACGTGGATATCGATATGATTGCCGTGACATGCCCTTTGTTGATCAATGGTTTTAGCCCGTTCGATGCGCGGTCAGCTGCCGTGGCGCGACTGAGGCGGGCGGCTGAGGCAGTTGTCAAAAAATCCACCCAAACGATGGCGCCAAAGCGGTCACCGACTGCTGGCTAATGGGATACTGAGCGATGTTATCTTCTCTTGATGTGATGATTGTGGCGTTTTATGCCATAGCGCTGTTCGCTTTGGCGCAATGGGTATCTCGAGAAAAGCCGGGACACTCAAAAGACGCTACCGATTATTTTCTCGCGGGTAAGTCGCTCCCGTGGTGGGCGATCGGCGCTTCGCTGATCGCTGCTAATATTTCCGCTGAGCAGATCATCGGTATGTCGGGATCGGGGTATGCCATTGGGCTGGCCATTGCATCTTATGAATGGATGGCCGCCATTACCTTGATTTTGGTGGGCAAATATCTACTGCCTGTTTTTTTAAAAACGGGTATTTACACCATGCCGCAGTTTCTAGAGCAACGGTATGACCATCGTGTGAAAACGGTGATGGCGAGTTTTTGGTTGGGGGTCTATGTTTTTGTAAATTTGACCTCTATTTTGTGGCTGGGTGCGCTAGCCATCAATACCGTGGCAGGCATCGACTTGACCTTAGGGCTTGTACTGCTCGGATTTTTTGCCATGTCTTACTCCTTATATGGCGGCCTCAAGGCGGTTGCATTGACCGACATTGTTCAAGTGGTATTGCTCGTCGCCGGGGGCTTGATGATTGCCGCCATTTTGCTGGAAAAGATTTCGGGTGGGACGGGTGTGGTAGCGGGTTTGGTCACGCTGATGGAGACGGTTCCCGATCGTTTCGACATGATCTTGGCCAAGGATCATCCGCACTATATGAGCTTGCCGGGCGTTTCGGTGCTCATTGGCGGCATGTGGGTCATGAACGTGTCTTACTGGGGGTTCAATCAGTACATTATCCAGCGCGCACTGGCAGCAAAAAGTGTCAGCGAAGCGCAAAAAGGCATCGCGTTTGCGGCGTTCTTAAAGCTCCTCATGCCAGTCATCGTGGTGTTACCCGGTATCGCTATGTATGCACTGAACGCCGAGTTAACATCGCCTGATCAGGCTTATCCTTCTGCCATGGCGCTATTGCCTGCAGGGATCAAAGGGCTGGTTTTCGCCGCGTTGTTGGCGGCTATTGTGTCGTCCCTCGCGTCGATGTGTAACAGTATTTCAACGATCTTTACGGTCGATTTGCTCCCGTCGATGGTCTCTGAGGAGTGGTTAGCGCGCAATCGACTATTTAGCGGTCGTGCAACGGCATTGCTCGCAATGATCATTGCGATGGTGGCCGCTCAGCCGTTGCTGGGCAATTTTGATCAGGCATTTCAATACATTCAGGAGTTCACTGGGTTCTTCACGCCCGGCATCGTGGTAATTTTTTTATTGGGCATGTTTTGGCGCAAAACAACAGCGACGGGTGCGCTCTTAGCAGCGGTCGGTTCGGCTGTTTTATCTTTAGCACTGAAATTACTGGTGCCGACACTGCCTTTCATTGACCGGGTCGGGCTGGTGTTTTTACTGTGTCTCGTCATTGCAGTTGTGTGGTCATTGGCAAAGCCGCAACCGCAACCGGGTCACATTGAGCTGTCAGGAGTCAGTTTTGCGACCACGACCGGATTTAATGCCGCGGGCATTGTTGTGAGCTGCATGCTCGCGTTTTTTTATATCACTTGGTGGTGATGCATTTTTTTGAGGTTATCGGTTAATACCGTGTTGCATAAGGGGATCCGAACAATGAGACGCGTCATCCCAGTCGTTTTACTCCTCGGGATACTGAGTTGCTCCGATGCTAATCAATCACTGCCAGGCTCTGTCGGCGGTTTTGATACCGACACCGACGCTGAGACCATGATAGGCCAGTGGCCACTCGCCCCGCCTTCTGAGCTCGGTCTATCAGCTGAACCGCTGCTGAACCTGCATAACGACGTGCTGCAAGGACGCTATGGCTGGATCGACTCGCTGCTCATCATTCGCGATGGTCGTATCGCCTTTGAACAATACTATGAGCATGATTATCGTGCTGTTTACGGCGATGAAGCGCAAACATTGGGTCCATTAGTCGTGAATAGTCCGAGTGGGCCTTACAATTATTTTAATGCGTTCTGGCATCCTTATTTCAAGGATACTCAGCTTCACTCCATGCAGTCAGTGACCAAATCTATTGTTTCGGCAACGATTGGGATCGCGATCAGTCGTGGTGATTTCCCTGATCTCGACACACCGGTACTCTCTTTTTTTGACATTGATACGACCGCGCATGTCGACGACCAAAAGCGAGCTATGACACTGCGCCACCTGCTAACGATGTCTGAGGGGTTGCGTTGGGACGAGAATGTCCCTTATACGGATCCTAAAAACACGTTTACCGTCATGGCGCGATCCCTCGACTGGGTGCAATTTACACTTGATCAGCCCATGGCGAGAGAGCCTGGCACCCGCTTTAACTACAACAGTGGCGCGAGCCTCGTGTTGGGTCAGATATTTTTACAAGCGACTGGCATCGATATTGAGGCCTATACCGCCCAGTATCTTTTTCAGCCGCTGGGTATTACGGAGTACGAATGGAAACGAACCCCTTTCGGCTTGGCGGATACGCAAGAGGGGTTGTTCTTATCGACGAGGGATCTCGCGAAAATTGCTTATTTGTATTTGCAGAAAGGTCGTTGGAATCAGAAAACGATCATTGCGGAAAGCTGGGTCAATGATTCGCTACGAGCTGCATTTGAACTGAACGACGAGCTGCGCACAGGCTATGGTTTTAAATGGTGGTCGCAGTGGTATCAGTATCAAGACAAACGCTATATCGCTTATCTTGGCAAAGGATTCGGCGGGCAGCGTCCCATTATCTTGCCTGATCTCGACATGGTGATTGTGGTGACTGGCTGGAATATTCTGCCCGATAAGCCTTTCCTGCACGCGGAAGAGGCAATCGAGCGGGTTGTGTTATCCGTTATCGAGTGAAAACGATAGGGGCCGCAGTGTTCTATAGGGCTGATGAGCGAATGCAATACACGATAAATGGACTCAGTCTTAATGGCGACGCGTTCCCTCAGTGGGCTGCCAGTCGTGCTGCGTGCGGGTCTATTCAGGCCGCAGCGGAGTCAGCCCCTGACCTCGTCTTGGCAACGTCGAGCGGCGGAGCTCGACGAGCGGGTAGCGAGTGCTTAACGACGCTTCCGTTACCGGTCGATTGCTCGCTATGACTGCTCACACGCCGCAATCAGTGGGATCCAACTGGCTGCTGGCGGATATCGGCGGGACCCACGCCCGCTTTGCTCATGCTGCCGGCGATGTGGCCACACTCCAACCGATTGCGACTTATGAGGTGGCGCGTTTCTCCTCTTTCGAAACGGCATTGGCGCAACTACTCACTGACTGGCGAGAGGGATGTCAGGCTGATCCTCACGTCACCAAGGTTTGCCTGGCAGTGGCCGCGGATCCTCATCAGCACGAGATCAGCTTCACGAACAATCCCTGGCGCTTTACTCAGGCACAGGTCGCGGCGCAAACGGGGTGTAGTGATATCCAGATTGTGAATGATTTTGCTGCGGTGGCGCGCTCACTGCCCGCCATCACTGCCTCCGATCTTGAACAGATTGGCGATGGCGCATCGCAGTTGGGGCGGCCGATGGTGGCGATTGGGCCGGGCACTGGATGCGGCGTGGCGACCCTCGTTTTCGATGATGCGGGTAAGGCCATGGTATTACCGGCAGAGGGGGGGCATGTGGATTTCGCGCCCACCACGGATAATGAAATGAAGGTATTGCGTCAGTTGAGGACTGAGTTTGGTCGGGTATCGATCGAACGCATACTGTCTGGCCCCGGCATTATGAATTTGTATCGAGCGCTGGGTCAGGTACACCAATTACCGATCACCTATGCTTCGCCAGAGGCGGTGGGCGACGCCGCACGCACGGGTGATCGGTTAGCGATGGAGAGTATGAGCACTTTTTGTTCGATACTCGGTTCGGTGGCGGGGGATCTAGCGCTGACAATAGGCGCTCGGGGCGGCGTTTTTATTGCAGGCGGTATTGCACCTGATTATCTGGATTTGCTCCACCAAAGCGACTTTCGCGCGCGTTTTTTAGCGAAGGGTCGGTTTGCAGCGTTTAACCGCGACATTGCTACTTTTATCGTTAAACACCCGCATCCGGGGCTGCTTGGTGCGGCGTTACTGTGCAGCGCGTAAAACGAACTCTGCACAGGTCAGTCGTCCTCCAAAGAGGAGGGCCTACTTCGATCACATCACTCAAGAAACGGTTGAATGCCGCTGTGCTGCTTTTGCCGCGCTGTATTCGACCGATATCGGTATCCGTAAACCCGACACAGATCACAGTTGAGGTGCGATGCCATGGCACCTAATCCGTTACCCGATTGGCACCGCGCGCATGGCTCGCCCCTGTTCACTGCGCAGATACGGCGCCATCCGGAGGATTTTCAGGTCACGGAGGAACTGGGGTGGGAGCTCAGTGGTGATGGCGAGCATGATTATCTCTACATTGAGAAAACTGGCGCTAACTCCCAGTGGGTCGCTAAGCAGTTGGCCCAGTTCGCCAATGTGCCGTTAAAAGATGTGGGCTTTGCGGGTCTGAAAGATCGACATGCAGTGACGCGACAGTGGTTTAGTGTGCCGCGATGGAATACCCCGGATTGGTCTTTGCTCGAAGTGGCGGGAGTCCGCATCGACCGCTGTGAGCGACACCTGAGGAAGCTCCGCCGTGGCGCACATCGATCTAACACCTTCGCCATCGTCTTACGTTGCTCAGAGCCGCTGGATAGCGACGCGATCACTCACCGCATCGGCCGGCTATCGGCACAAGGTGTACCCAACTATTACGGCGAGCAGCGTTTTGGCCGAAACGGCGGCAATCTCCGACTCGCTGACGATTGGGCCAATGGCCAACGATTGCCAAGAGAGAAACGCAGCATGGCGATCTCTACTATGCGGTCCTATCACTTCAATAACCTACTGTCTGGACGGGTTACGCAATCGACTTGGAATACACTCATGCTCGGCGATAAAGCGAATCTTGAGGGCTCTGGCAGTGTCTTTGATGTCTCCGATATAGACGGGTTACTGCAGGCTCGCTGCGAAGCGATGGACATTCATCCTTCAGCCACCTTGATCGGAGACGGTTCAGAATGCCAGCCAGTGCAGTGGGCCACGGCGCTGGCGAGAGCGCGAGTGCAACCTGGTAATCGCAGTTTGCGCTTAAAGGTGCAGGATCTCGAGGTGGCAATGGAAGAGGCGGAGGAAGGAAAACCGACAGTGACGCTGAACTTTTCGCTCACCCGCGGAGCTTATGCGACCGCAGTACTGCGTGAGTTGTGCCGTTGGTCGTGAATGACCGGCAGTCGGAGGCTTCAGTAGTTGTGGTGCACGCGAGACGGCAGTCGGATCAAACTAATCGCCAGTCAGCCAGTCAGCCAGTCAGCCAGTCAGCCAGTCAGCCAGTCAGCCAGTCAGCCCGCAGTCGGCGATAGGTCGATTCACCAACTGGCGCGCCTAGGTTGGAGGGTCCATTCGTTCGAATCACGCCCAGCGCGCAGGCTGTACTAACGGTAGTGAGGCAGCGTGGCTGTTGATGGCGCCGCTTGTAATGTGGGTCGCAGTAGATTGAAGTCATTGCGAGGAGTGCTGTGCCGAGCGTCAGCGAGAAGCACTACTGCACGCGATTTTGGCCAAAACCAAATGACACGATGCGGCTCAGCTCTGACAAGTTTCGGCCACTTTGCTCACGTAAGTCATTAAAAAAAGCCTGCGCTGACTGCAAGGCCCGCTGGCTGGTGATACCTGAATCGATGATGTCATGGTTGCGCAAGAAGCCCTCGACATCCTGTGTGAGCAGGAAGGTGTCTACCCCTAGCGTGCGCAACGCGTAGGGCCCCGTATTGCCACCGAGTCGACTGCCGTTTTTTTTGAGATAACGCCACAGACCGACCACATCGTCTTTTGGCCATTGGCTGATAAATTCACCGAAAGATCGCTCTTCGCGACGCTCAGTGTCAGTAATCATCATGGCATTTTCACGGATGGTTTTGATCTTGCTGAAGTTACGGATAATCGCGGGGTCTTGTGCCTTACGTTCCATCATATCGTCCGGCATCATCAGCAGTCGCTCAATGTCAAATTGCCAGAATACGTGCTCGAAATCTTTCCACTTTTTATCGACCACACGCCAGACAAAGCCCGACTGAAAGATTTTTCTGGTGAACTCAGCAAGGTAACGATCTGAGCCCAGTTGCTCGAGGTGCCGCTGACTAGCAATCTGCGGTAACAGGCCTTCAACCGCGGCTTCACCACCTTTGCGAGTGCATGCGCGATCGTACAGCGTGTCATAGTCGGGTTGGGTCATGGTAATAGTGTACTGCCAAAAATCGGTGAAAGCGGCTTATTCGGCGGAGAGTCGTTGCGAAGTGTTGTCGCACTTTGGACTCTTCAAGTCACGATGCCATTTGGTGTTGGAATAAAGTGTGTTGTCACAACACTGCCGCAGCATCACTCAGCGAGCCCTCTTTGCGTCACTAAATAGGTCGCGAAGCTCCCGAGCCAATGACCGCCTTCGTAGTAATCGGAGCTAACGCCGTCTAAGCCGGCGAGTCGATGCAGCAATGCGGTGTTTTGAATGACCGAAATTCTGCTGTCCGTTTCCGGAAGTCCGCTTGCAATGCCCTCCAGCATCCATGCTCGGCTTAAATTGAGCCCGTCTAAATGGACAAGATGTGGATCTGATCGGTCACTCACCAACGCAGGCGCCAGCCACTCAGCGTCAGTGGGAATCGTCAAGAAATTATCCAGCCAGGTCGCGAAAGCGGCCGGCCCAAGCACTCTGCGCATTAAGTCGGCCTCGGCAAGACAAGGTGACAAAAAGTCAGCTCCCGATGGTTCATAACTGATCGGGCAGTCGACATCGGTCTGATAGAGGGTCTCGATCCGCTCGGTAATGAACGCCTCGACTGCCGTGTCGTTCGTGGATCTCGCCCAATCCAAGGTGAGACCCAGCGCAAAAGCGGTTTGAGAGTGTGTTCCGCTGCGGACTGGATACGTTAAATTCGGGAGCCAAGACGTCAAGCGCGCGACCAATGCGGCTTCCAGTGGCCGTATATTGTCCCGCCATCGCTTGGCTTCAGGGGCTGTCGACGCGTCCAGTTCTGCGGCCAGCTGCAACAGCCAGGCAATGCCATAAGGGCGCTCAAAGGATCGCCTGCCTTTCCCCTCTATGTACGCACTCTCCGCTAATAAATTCTCCCTTGATAAACTCTGTGCCAACGCCGCATGCGCTTTAGCTGCAAAATCGCGATGCGGATACAGTCGCGCCAATCTCGCGAGTAACCAGTGACCGTGCACGGAGCTATGCCAGTCGTAGCAACCATAAAAGGCCGGTGTTAACTCGCGAGGAGGTCGAACGTCAGCATCGGACTGCAGTGTATGAGAGAGATGATTGGGGTACTCCTGATGTACGCAATCCAGTGCCAACTGCGCCAATTCTTCAATCACGATTAAGTCGGTCGATACGGGTGACGCCTGCGATGGTGGGTGCGGTAGCGCTGCCAAGATAATCAAGGTAATGACCGCCCAATACCCACTATCTAACTTTGATCCCAATGTGATGCCCTCGTATTCAATAACTGGTTTGAAGGGCTCGGTACCCTGTCGCATCAGACCATACTAAGCAGTCGATGGCCTTGCCATCAGAACCCTGAGCCATTGTGACACCCCAAAAGCTGCTGAGAAACTGATGATAATCGGTCGCATGGCTCAATACTCCAAAGGCGGAGGTCTCGAAACGCATCACCCGCGTCGTCAAAATGCCGCTCACGGGTTTGCGCGCTTAAAATTGGCCTTCAGCCCCCGCGGGTCGGGAAGCATCGGGTCACTATCTGCTACTGAGTGTCCTGTCAGGGTGCGGTACCCCTGCGCTATGACTGGTTTCTGGCTGGTTGGACGATGTTTTAGCGTCCTAGGTTGGCTGCAGTTCCTCGAATTTCCCATATAAGATATAATGTATCTTTTACACTGCCTTGATGAGCAAGACTCGGAGCGCGCTTGAGAACGGTGAATAGCGAAAAAGCGATATCAGATGTTGAGCAAAAATGTGCTGATCGCGGCATTAGGTTGACCCGCAGACGAAAGGAAGTGTTGCGAACGCTGGTGTTAGCCGAGTCGGCGTTGTCAGCGTATGAGATTGCGGAGCAGTGCAATGCCGACAGTAATGATCCGATGCCAGCGATGTCTGTTTATCGCATTTTAGATTTCTTGCGCGATCAACAGTTCGTGCATCGATTAGAGACCGCGAACAAGTACATTTCGTGTTCGCATTTGTCTTGCGGCCATGATCATGCCCAGTCCCAGTTCTTGATCTGTAACGAGTGCCGAAAAGTAGAAGAAATAGACTTTTCCAGCGAAGCATTCTCGGTGATGGAGAAGGCCGCTAGTGCCGCTGGCTTTAGTTCTATTAGCCCGCAGTTAGAGGTTAGGGGGCTGTGTGATAGTTGTGAGATCAATTAAGGATAGGGCAGGGCATCGGCAATGGAAACGGAGATGACAAATTCTTACCGATCAACGGCTGATAAAGCCGCCATTGGTCTATCGTTACTGTGTGCTGTGCATTGCCTGGCGTTGCCCCTTTTCCTGTCTCTCTTTCCGGCGATGGTTGCAATTGGATTTCAGGACGAGCGATTTCATTGGTTGATGCTGGTGTCGGTCGTCCCCATGAGTTTATTCGCCTTGACGCTGGGCTGTCGCCAGCACCGCAGTTTTTACGTGTTGGGCACGGGTGCACTGGGCATTCTGTTTTTAATCGCTTCGATTGCCTTGGGGCATGACCTGTTGGGAGAGAGCGGCGAGACAGTCATGACACTGATCGGAGCTGCTTTGGTCAGTGTCAGTCACGTGTTGAATTTTAGGCTTTGTCGGTCGGTTGAGGCTTGTGCCGATGAACGCTGTTAATCGATTCGGCTTGAAACCCCAATATGCAGTGGGTTTAGGCGCTTTATTGCTTTGTAGTGGCATCACGCAAGCTGGGCCCCACGTGCATGGCGCCGCTGAATTAATGTTAGCAGCAGAGGGCAACAGGATCGAAATCATCTTGAATGTGCCCGCGATGAGTGTTGTTGGATTTGAGAGTCAGGTCGTTTCTGCGGAGCAGCAACAGGCGGTGAGCGACGCTGATGCGCTATTGCGTAACCCAGACCAGCTATTCTCCTTACGGGGAGGTCAGTGCGTTCTGGAAGACACTCAAGTCGATTTTAGTGCCATTACGGGCGTGTCATTAGATACCGAAGAGGAACACCACACCGAAGAGGAACACCACACCGATCATGAGCACTCTACTCATGAGGAAGCGGCTGTCGACGAGGACCACGGCGATATCGCTGTGAAATACCACTTTAACTGCGACAACAGTGCTGCGCTGGAGCAATTGAGCTTCGGCTCTGATGGACTGCCGTTCGACTTAGAGCAGATTAATATTATGTGGGTAACCGAATTGGGCCAAGGCGGCGCTGAAGTGTCTCTTACAAGGCCTTACGTCGACTTTTAACGCCAGCGGTTGTCAATTGCTGTAGGGCTCGATTCGTTGTAGCTGCATGGCATAAGCCGATGTCGCCATATCATTCTCTTGAAAGCTCGTACTAAGCTGACCCTCAATCCAAAAGGGATCGTAGAGTGCGGACATCTGTATGCCTTTCGGCGCATTCACCAGAATAATCTGGTTGGGTGGGGGCGGTGGCATATGTAAACAGGCACCAAAATACGGAACGAGAAAAAACTGGCTAATGGTCTGCTCCTCGTCAAATTCAAGCGGCACCACGAAACCAGGAATTCTTATCATCGCGCCATCAAGATTCTCATTCACATCGGTAGAGACTAGCGCCTGTTGGTAAGCGTCCTCCTCGCTTTGGTTCACCGCGCTCTTCATCTGACTACTGATTTGATCTTCTGCTGAACCATCTTCAATCTCGGCAATATATTCGGGAGGATTTAAGAGGATGGCTAATACCTCGGGTGGCATCAGGTCAGGCCACTCAATGGTTTCAAAAACGAGATTGTCGGTATCCTGTAACACCGTCTTGTCTGAGTCGGCAGCGACATTGGCGCCGGCAAAGAGGATACCCAGCATCCACAAACATGCCATTACGATTGCTTTCATTTAGCGGCCCTTGAATTTCAACATCTTACGGTGTCGCGGTATGATATAGAGTATCACTTTGCGATTGCAACGCGGTCTCAGAGTAGCTAAGTGAAGGCGAGTGGAATGACGATTGAACTTCATGGCGTTGCATTTTCCTATGCAAACGATGCCACGAAATCACTGCTGAATATTGATCATTGGTCCGTTGCTAAGGGCGAGAGGGTGTTGGTGCATGGTCCCTCAGGATCTGGCAAGTCGACTTTGCTCAATGTGATGGGGGGGTTACTGACTTGCAGTGTGGGTGAGGTCACCCTGCTGGGAGAGCGACTAGATAGGATGAACGCGCGGCAGCGAGATCAGTTCCGCGCCAACCATGTTGGCTACGTGTTCCAGCGGTTTAACTTGGTGCCCTACTTAAATGCGATCGAAAATATCGAACTGGCCAGCACGTTTGCGGCAGGAAAACAGCGATCGAGCGTGCGTGAAGAGGCAACCAATTTACTCCACTCGCTTAACGTCATTCCCAGTGATTGGTCAAAACCGACGTCGCACCTGAGTATGGGCCAGCAACAGCGGGTTGCCATCGCGAGGGCATTGATCAATACCCCTGAGATTTTGATAGCGGATGAACCCACCTCTTCGCTAGATGCTGAGAACCGAGATAATTTTCTTCGTTTACTGTTAGGACTGGTAGACGAGAAAAATACGACGCTTGTTTTTGTGAGTCATGATTTGGCCATTGCCCAGTATTTTACGAGAGTGCAGGCGCTGTCTGAGTTCAACAAGGAGCACTGCTAGCCCATGTTTCTCACGGTGGCATCAAAGAGTTTGCTGAATCGTAAGGGTTCCGTCGCTATGACACTCATGGCCATCAGCGTGGCCATATTCGTGCTTTTAGGGATAGAGCATGTCCGGCAGCAGGCTCGAGATAGTTTTGCCAGTACGGTGTCTGGTGTCGACCTCATTGTGGGCGCAAAGACCGGATCCTTGAATCTGTTGCTCTATTCTGTGTTCCGGATCGGCTCGCCCACCGACAATATTCGTTGGGAAACGTATGAGCAGGTGGTGGCTGATCCAGCTGTTGCGTGGGCGATCCCCATTTCCCTAGGTGACTCTCACGAGGGGTATCGGGTGGTGGGTACGACCAGCGCGTACTTTGATCATTTTAGCTACGGCAAAAAAAGACGTATTGAATTTACCAGTGGCGCGCCTTTTGAAGGCACCTTTGATGCAGTGCTGGGGTCCGAAGTAGCAAAGACCTTGGGCTACAAAATAGACAGCGAAATAGTACTTGCTCACGGGCTGGCTACGACCAGTTTTAGTTTGCACGACAACAAGCCATTCACAGTAGTGGGCATTTTGGCGCCGACCGGCACACCGGTAGATCAAACGATTCATGTCCCGTTGCAGGGTATCGACGCAATGCACTCAGACTGGCCTCAAGGGCCGTCTAATCTGGCTGTTAAGTCGGGTGCAGAGCCCGGCGCCACCCCGGCGAAACCGGAGAGCATCACCGCGTTTATGCTGGGACTAAAATCGAAGATGTCCATCTTCGGCGTTCAACGGCAAATCAATGATCTAAAAGAAGAGCCCTTGATGGCGATTTTACCCGGCGTCGCACTGGCAGAGCTCTGGCAGATGGTGGGCCTCTTTGAAGACGTACTTCGCTTAATTTCCGCATTGGTGCTGCTGGCGGCTGTTCTGGGATTGGGCGCGGTATTGCTCAGCTCAGTTCGCGAACGGAATCAGGAGATACATCTACTCCGCATTCTCGGCGCTCCACCCTATTATTTGTTTTTTTTGATAGAAATGGAGGCAGTGCTGATTACGTTGGCGGGAATGCTCATAGGCGGCGCCAGCCTCTATGTTGCCTTGATCCTAGTGGAGGATGCCTTGTTTGCCAATTTTGGCCTCTACCTTGAGGCGGACCTGTTGACGCTGGAGGGTCTGTCTATTTTGGGTGCGGTGCTACTTTCTGCTACTGTCGCTGCAGCGGTGCCGTCAGTGCAGATTTATACGGCGGCGTCTCGGTATTTTGAGCGCTAGTGAAAAGGCGCGTTCGGTTTAGCAAATGTGGCTCAAGGAGTTAACGATGAATAAGCAATCACTAGTCTTGGCCTTCGCCCTTTCTTTCAGTGTCCCCACCGTGACGCTCGCTTGTTACGACCACATGATGTTCAACGCGGATCAGATGGGCCTCGTCCAAGGGACTATCGCTCGAATGGCAGGACTCGTGCCGCCGGAACCCGTCTTTGATGTCGAACACCCCGCGATGGCGAAGGTGCAGATCGGCGAAAAGAATGTGGTCACGATTAGCTATACCCGCCCTTTTTTCTCTAAGAACGTGCTCATGAAGGTCAAGGCGACCAGCAACGTCATCCTCGATGTGGAGGAGGTCGTCTTAGACGAACGGTCCGGCAGCGTCAGTGTTGGGTATGAGCTTGCTGATGGATCTGGCTATGAATCGATCATCCTGACCGTCAGCGGTGAGCACGATGGTAAGCAGGTCAATCAGTCATCACAGATCTACCTTCGAGGCGTTTAGCACCTCATTGTCGCTGACAGCCGGCGTAGTCTGGTTAGTCAGACAGCAAGCAGGACAGCAGCGCTGTCTCCCACTCTGCCTCAATGTGCTCTGCGATGATTTCTATTCGGCTTTCTGCACAGTCGTCGATCTCAATTTCAGACAGGGTGCACCCGGCTAGGTTGTAGCCATAAATACCCTTATCAGTGATGAAGACCGCTTTTGCACGATCCACCTGAAGCTGCTTTAAAAAGTGAAAGACTTTTGAGTAGTCAAATGGTTTAGCGGCACTGAATCTCCAGCCAACGCTTTCGAAACCGTCAGTCGAATTGATCGCACCAATATAGCCGCAGTCAGGCAGGACGCGATCCGCTGCCAAAAGGTAGTTGGGCTCGGCGTGGTGTGGTTTGCCGATTGTGGGTATCCACGCCGTCGGTTGGGTGATGAGTGCCAAATCGATCTTTCCCTGCTCGGTGGGATAAATAGCGATGTCCCGGTCGCAGTGCTGTTGCACGAGATGTTCGATCAGTGACAATTCAGTGTCCGAATAAAGATCTTTTTTGTTAGCCAAAATTAAATCGGCTATCCGCAATTGCTGGATGAAGCTGGCGTGATTGGCATGACGATCATTGGTGACAGATCGTGCATCGATCAGCGTCACGGTGCTTTGCACTTCTAGTGTCTCACTGTAGGCATCCGAATAAAGGGTTTGTAACACCTCAGCCGGATGCCCAAGGCCGGTGGGTTCAATTAAGAGTCGATCGGGTCGCCCCAAAAACAGAAGTTGGCTAAGGGCCATTTGCATCGGCAGCCCCGCCGCGCAACACATGCAGCCACCCGGCACTTCCAAGATGGCCACACGATCGTGTGTGACTGTATGACCCTGCATCAAGCTCCGATCAACCCCAATCTCGCCGAATTCATTGACTAATATTGCCCAATGTTCGTCTCGCGGCTTTTGCTTCAACAGATTGAGTACTGCAGAGGTTTTACCCGATCCCAGGAAGCCGGTGATGATATTGACCGGAATGCGGTCTGGGATTGAGGGGGGCGTCACCACAGGTGCTCCACTTTTGAGTCATGAGGTTCCGGGTTGGCGGCTGGTGCGCTCGTAGAGGTCGCTTTCACAGGTAGCCATCGGCCGCAAATCCAAGATGTGAATGGTTCGTATTAATTATCATCGTATATGATACAATGTATCATTCAATAAATCGTCTTTTGGATTGCTGCTTGTTCTTTTCCCCTCACACGGTACGGCGCTTTGTCGTGATGCTCGCGTTGAGCGCGCTATTTGCCTGTGCTCAGCTTTTGGCAGCCGAACACCTTGTAGAGATCGAGTGCGACGAGCAACTGTGTCTGCAATGTCAGGTGGCTGCCGAGGATGAAGTGGCAGCGAGCGACGTTCTCCAACCGGCGACCTGCTATGTCGCAACCCTCCCGCGTGAGCTATCGACACCCCATTGGCTTGCGCGCCATGACTTTGATTTTCGCGCCCGGGCACCGCCACTCAGCTGAACCTGTTCCTTAAGTTTACTGAACCCTTATTGAAATCTATTGTTAGGAGGCGGGTATGCGGCGCAAAGCAGCACATACTCTCGTAGCCGTTGCGGTCATTCCGTTCGCAGCTACTGGAAGCGAAGACACATTAACCGAAGAAACCATTGTCACGGCGTCATTTACGGGTGCGAACAGCGCCTCTGCAGCACCGATCCACGTGCTCGATGGCGAGCAAATTGCTCAATCAGGCGCACAGTCATTGGGTGAGCATATCGATTCGCTACTCGGTGTGTCGACGGCTGATTTTGGCGCCGCCGTGGGCCAACCCATTATTCGAGGCATGAGCGGCACGCGCGTCAGAGTGCTCAACAATGGCACCGTGGTGAGGGACGTATCTGGTCTGGGCCCTGATCACCCGATCGACTCGAGTTTGAGTCACATACAGCAGATCGAAGTGGTTCGAGGCCCCTCGGCGCTAATGTATTCCAATGGTGCGATCGGCGGTATTGTGAACATTGTTGACGGCACCATTCCGATGACAGATCTGGAAGGCGTCAGTGGTTCAGTCGGCGCGGAATCCCAGTCCGTCAATGACGGAGAAGCCGTTGACTTCGCGTTGCGCGGTAATGTCGGTGGTTTGAATTTCACATATAGCTACCAAGACGCCGACATGAAGAACTACGAGATTCCTGATGACGCGGTGTTAGGGGGTCACGATGAAGGGCATGACGACGATCATGACGATGATCACGGTGATGAACATGACGAGGATCATGGAGACGAGCACGGAGAGATGGACACCCTGGCTAACTCTGATGCTGAATCGACGTCGCATCGTTTTGGTGTGTCTACAACGGGTGACTGGGGCTACGTCGGTGTCTCCTATAGCGACCTGAGCAACACTTACGGCATCCCTTTTCATGGAGATGATCATGGCGCCCATGAAGAAGAAGGCCATGATGAGCACGAGGGAGATGAGCATGACGATGAACATGGCGAAGCGGGCCATGACGAGCATGAAGGCGAGCGCATCTTCTCCAATACAGAGTCAGAAACACTGACGTTTCGTGGGTCCTTTAATACGTCCCTGCCGTTCTTAAATGCTATTGATTTTGTGGTGAAGGACACAGACTACGAACTGATGGAACAGCACGCGGAAGGCGAGCATGAAGGTGAGCATGAAGAGGGTGAACACGAAGAAGGTGAGCATGACGAAGGCCATGAAGGTCACGGACATGAAGAAGGCCCTACCGTATTCAGTAATGAGTCAACCGAGGTTCAGGTTGCGCTCAACCTGAATCAGGGCGAGCGCGTACGTCGCGTGGTATTCAATTACGCTCAAGAAGAAATGTCGATCATCGGTGAAGAGGCGTTCATGGCGCCGGTCGATTCTACCGAGACGACGTTGGGGTTCTTCAGCTCAGACGACGTTGGCTTTGCAACACTAGACCTCGGCTTGCGTTTTGATCGTGTGGAACGCGATGGCGCCATCGCAGAAATGCATCATGACGAGGAGCATGAAGAGGACCATGACGAAGACCATGAAGGAGAGCACGAGGAGCATCACGAGGGAGAGATGGTTTTCGAGTCGCAATCTTTCAAGGAAAACGCCTTCAGCGTCGCTGCCGCACTCAGTCGTGATATTAACGATTATGCGTCTGTCTCCTTAGGACTCTCCAGTGTCAGTAAGATGCCCGCCGCTCAAGAGCTATTCATGAATGGTGAGCACCTCGCGACTAGCCGCTATGAATTAGGCGATGTCACACTGGACACCGAACGGTCTGACAGTATTGATCTGACTTTCAATTTCAATGCCAATGTTTGGTATGGCTCAGCTTCTGTGTTTCACAGCCAGATAGATAATTATATCTACCTCCGAGACGAGCTTGAGGAAGAGCATGAGGAGCACATGGCCGGTGACCATGATGACGACGAGCATGAGGGCGAAGGGCATGTTGAGCACGGCGATCTCACCTTAGCTGAGTACACTCAGCAAGATGCCGAGTTCACAGGGTATGAAATTGAGGTCGGCGCTCGTTTTGAACTGCCTCGCGG
>ENA-ORDA01000605-ORDA01000605.1-marine-metagenome-genome-assembly--contig:-NODE-605-length-34700-cov-4.574127_pt1 | contig 34700 bp, 26 predicted proteins | sample MGYA00237778_ERZ508506 | MGnify/ENA primary metagenome ERZ508506 (study PRJEB26177, sample SAMN06267891) | marine metagenome | isolation source: Monterey Bay, California, USA | place: Pacific... | reverse complement strand
ACTCCAGACCATGAGAGACATATCCCCTCAGAGCGAACCATGTTCAAGAATTACTTCCAGCAACTCACCCTCGCAGACGAACTTGGATTTGGCGTCGGCTGGATTGCCCAATCTCATCTTTCAACTGAAACTCAGAAATCAAACAGCAGACCTGTTGTTCCACATTGGAAAGGAGAGGTCGGTCTCTGTACAGATTTTCCACAACTTGCTATGGAATCGTTCCGACAGACAAGCCGAATTGAAATCGGAAGTGCAGTTGTGTCTATCCTCGCATCAGGTGGGCCTATTGCTCAAGCAGAACGTATCGCAAATACATTGCAACTTCTTGCTGTCAAAGGTGACGAGAGGAAACTGCATGTTGGTTTCTCCGCAGGACGTTTTGAATTCATGGCCCGGCCATATGGAATCGTTCCAAGAACTCCAACTGAAGAAGCTGCTTGGCCTGCTCTTCGTGGACAGATTTTCCTCGAAGCAAGTGAAATATTCTTGAGGTTACTCAGGGGCGATGTCGTTCACTCTGATGAGATTCGCCCAACAATACTCACGCGTGACAACTTCCGTAGTGATGATGACTGGGAAAATGTGCAAAATGCACATGGTTCGAAAGATGATTCAATAACGATTGATCGAAGATATGTATTCGAAGACATTCGAATTGTTCCGAATAAGTTTGATCGGAATCAATTGGTCTTAGTCGCAGGTACTCATGATCCTAAGGCCCAAATTTTTGTCAATAAATATTTACCAGTCCGCGTGTTTAATCTCTCGATTACCCAACCAGAAGTCATTGATGCAACACACGAGCGTATGCGTCAATGCTTCCATTCCGATGGTGGTGAATGGAAGCGTTCTGATATGCCGAGAACCACTTTCGTATTCGTTAATGATGAGGATGGATTGACTTCTGAAGAACAACGAACAGCAGCTCAGAGTGAAGCAGATCTGTCTCTAAGCGCTTATTGGAATGCCCTTGAAGGAACAATTGATCCTTCAAAGGTGCAAAATGCTGCTCAAAATGCACTCATCGGAAACGTCGAAGATGTTGCTCATCAATTGGTCGAACGTTTCCACCCACAAGATCGAGTTATGGCATGGTTTGATTTCTTTAATCACGATAGCGATCGTGTATGCCGTAACATGCGTGCATACATGGAAAAGGTAGTTCCTCGAGTCGAAGAACTTCTCAAGGATGGATGAATATGGGTATTCAACATCATTCACATTCGGCAGTGAAGCCAGGCCAACCAGGCAGCGGATTGTTTCCAAATTCCCCACTTGGAGAACAAGTAGATGGAATCCCAACTGGGAGGGACGTCGATTGGGAACCCTTGGTCGACTATCGCAGAAATGGTGTTTCTGAAACTACGATTCATGGAGCAGTCGCTTGGGCACATGGAGATGAAGTCATCCATTCCTTTGGAGGGAATGTTCTTTGTTACGGGCGCTCGATGATGAAACCATTCATGCTCAAAGCATTCGTAGAGGAACTCCAGCCTTTCTCTTGGGAACAAAAAGCGATAGCCGTAGCGAGCCACAATGGCGATACTGAACACGTAGCGGCAGCACAATCCCTTCTTTCAGAATCAGAATGGCCACTTATGTTGACGCCATTAGACGTTCCTTTGATTCAATTTGGTCGCCAAGTACGTCGGCCTCGACGCTGGTATCATACCTGCTCTGGAGAGCATGCTGCGATTCTTCGAGGGTGTCGAGAAAAGGGATGGAACCGTGCAGGATATACACTTCCGAACCATCCTGTTTTTGAAGCCTATATGGAACAAATCCGTCGATTTCTTGGTAAAGATTGGACGCCTTTACGTATCGCTAAGGATGGCTGTGGTTTGCCGACTGTTTCCAACACCGTTGCTGAATTAGCCCAGATTTACGCTGGTCTTGTTCGAGATAAAGATTCAGATTGGATTTGGGAAGCCATGGTGCGTCATCCCGATCTTGTAGGGGGATTCAATCGCCTTGATTCAACAATTCTCAAAGCAGGAGCAGGTACTGTGATTGCAAAAGAAGGTGCAGATGGGTTACTTGGTCTTGCTATCGAACATCCAGATTATCCAAAAGGTCTTGGGATTGTGGTTAAAATTGCACATGGTTGGAACGCTCAAGCAACATGGTATGTTGCTCGTGCTGTCTTGGGTGTCCTTGGTATCGATTTACGCAATCCATATCCATTGCATCGACAAAAAGCATTCATCGTTCCGGGAATTGTTCCTGAAAAATACCACTCCGTTCTCGAAACAATTCCTACATGGGATGAATGGGACCCTGACCAAGACCGCTGGATATATGACCCAGAGGTGAAGGAATGAATGTTCAGAATTTCATCGGTGGAGAATTCGTTGATGCTGTTGATGACACGACACTTGAGAATCTCGCTCCAGCCACTGGGCAACTTATTGGAACGATTCCTCGCTCCAAACAACCCGATGTTTATCGCGCAGTAGCCGCAGCGCGTGTCGCTCAGCATGAATGGGCCGATTTGACACTCGATGACCGAGCAGATTGGCTTGAAGCCATTGCCGATGCTCTCGAATCTCGAGGCGAAGAACTGGCAAGAAGAGAATCATTGGATACGGGGAAACCTCTCTCCCTTGCACAACGGGTTGATGCGAAACGTTCCGTAGAAAATTTTCGTTTCTTTGCTGAATTTGCTCGTGACCAAGAAGATATGATCTTTGAAATGGATGATGCAACAAATATTGTTCATCGTCGACCAATAGGTGTCGTCGGATTGATCACGCCATGGAATCTACCTTTGTATCTCTTGAGTTGGAAAGTAGCACCTGCTCTCCTCATGGGAAATGTCATTGTAGCAAAACCCAGTGAATTGACCCCACTAACTGCGTACCTACTTGCTGAAGTTTGTCAGGAGATTGGATTGCCAGACGGTGTTTTCAACATCGTTAATGGATACGGTCCAGAAGTTGGTCAAGAAATCCTTGAGCACGTGGACATTAAAGCAATTTCATTCACAGGCGGTACAGCAACAGGACGCCATGTTGCAGCAACTGCAGCTCCAATGTTCAAGAAATTGTCATTGGAACTAGGTGGGAAAAATGCAACAATTATCCTCGATGATGCAGAAATGAATCAAGCAGTCCAAGGAGCAATCCGTGCAGGTTTCACCAACTCAGGCCAAGTCTGTCTTTGTGGTTCTAGAATCCTTGTCCATGAATCAATTGCAGATGAATTTACACAACATCTCGTCACTCAGGTCTCGGCAATGCAATGCGGTGATCCGAACCACCCGGGAACTCAAGTCGGGGCTTTGATCAATATGGCTCATGTCGAGAAGGTCGAATCTTACATCAACTTGGCAATTCAAGAAGGGGGGACAATTCTAACTGGTGGGACAAGGGAGATGACAGGTTCTCCTGGTCCAACACCAGAAGGAGCATTTCTTCGTCCAACGTTGATTTCAGGTTTGTCTCATCTTTCAAGGACTGCTCGCGAAGAAATCTTTGGTCCTGTTGTAACCATTCATCGTTTCTCATCAGATGAAGAAGCAATCGAGATGGCAAATGCGACTGATTATGGCCTTGCTGGATCTATATGGACTAGAGATACAGAACGTGGACATTCAATTGCACAGAAAATCGATACGGGTATCATTTGGATTAACACATGGTTGCACCGAGATTTACGAACACCATTTGGGGGTGTGAAGCATTCTGGAGTCGGTCGCGAAGGTGGCAACTGGAGTCTCGGATTCTTCTCAGAACCACTCAATGTTTGCATTAAGCATGATTAATTTCATGGCGAGAGTTTGAAACGTAGAAGCCAATCGGGAACATGAGGGAGACCTATGTCAATTCATGGAAAAGCAACCAAGGTAACGACACATACCTTGCAAGAAATGAAGCGAGTTAAAGAACCAATAACAATGCTTACTGCTTACGATTATTCCCTTGCTCGTCTGGTTGATGGAGCGGGTGTTGACGTGATTCTTGTCGGCGATTCAGCATCAAATGTCATGGCAGGACAAGTCACGACAGTTCCAATTACCCTCGACCATATGATCTATCACGCTCAGTGTGTTCAACGAGCAGTTAATCGAGCCCTTATCGTTGTGGATATGCCCTTTGGTTCCTATCAAGGGAATTCGCGCCTCGCTCTCGACTCTGCAGTTCGAATCATGAAAGAAGCTGAAGGGCATGCTGTTAAACTCGAAGGCGGATCTGAAATTGTTGAATCGATTGAACGTATTCTCACAGCTGGAATTCCTGTCATGGGGCATCTCGGCCTTACGCCACAAAGCATCTACAAGTTTGGTACCTATTCAGTGCGAGCAAAGGAAGATGAGGAAGCAGACAAACTCATTGAAGATGCCAAGTTATTGGAAAAGGCTGGCTGCTTTGCAATTGTTCTAGAAAAGATCCCTACGGATTTGGCCAAAAGAGTTCAACAGGAATTGACAATTCCAGTTATTGGAATTGGTGCAGGACCTCATTGTGATGGACAAGTTCTCGTTCTGCATGACCTGCTTGGGATTACAATGGATTTCTCACCACGGTTCTTACGTCGATATCTCAATCTCGCAGAAGACATTGATACAGCAATTCGCTCGTATTGTGATGATGTTCGTTCGGGCGACTTCCCAAACGAATCTGAATCTTATACCTCTTGATCAGATGTAGATGAAGGTAAGGACACTTCCACTAAAGGCCCCAATGTTGACTGCCATCGCATGCCATAAGCCATATCGGAACGGTGGAAATTCAAACTGTAACCAGAATGAACTCAGCCATAACCAAGAAATTCCCGTCAAAAAAACGCCACAATACAAGGAAGATTGTTGGGGTAGAATCCAAACAAACGATAGGACGATTGCTACAGATAGAACGCCTAATGCATATTCCTTAGCACGATTCATTTCCTGACCAACAAGGAACTTGTAAATCAATGGGGAGAGTACAAGGTAAATCATAAATGAGCCATGGACTGGATTTGGAAAAAAATCAATCTTTGGCATAACCACAATTTGCCAAATGGACCCAAAGAGCATTCCAAGCATGAGCGGAGCCATCATATGCCGAAGCATATCTTTGAAGATTTCACTTTCTGTTACAGGTGTAGAATGCTCTTCGACAACAAGAGAGGGCTCTGATTCATTGACGAGAATGGACTCGGAAGTGTCCAAATCCTCTTCTCCCATGTTTGGTGGTTATCCTTTCCTCGTTTGAGTCTTGGCATCCGGCAGCGATGCATCCATATGACGGAACTTACACCGACACTCATGGCGAAAGGTTCGATTGTAGCAGGCTGTCTAGCCCCTCACCCCCCTCACCTCGTATATGCTGAAAACCCTCCACAGAATGAACCAACTTCTGAAGGAGGTTGGGAGCAATTACGTTGGGGATATGAACGTCTTCGAGAATCTCTTTCCAAGATTGATCATGACGTACTTGTACTGCTTTCCCCTCATTGGCAAACATATGTCGGCACTCATTTCCTTGGAATCCCTCATTTCGAGGGATTATCGGTTGATCCAGTTTTCCCAAATCTGTTTCGTTACACCTATGACATGAACATCGATGTTGAGTTAAGCCAGGCTATACATGACAAAGCAAAGGGTTCTGGTCTTGCTGTAAAAATGATGGAAAACCCTGATTTTCGTGTCGATTACGGTACAATCACCACAGGGCACATGGTGAATCCAGCATTTGACAAGCCCTTAGTGGTCATTTCTTCAAACCGTTCGACGCATTACTATTCGGTTGAAGTAATGCAAGAAATGATGATGGAACTTGGTCGAGTCACCCGAGAAGCGATTGAAGAAAGTGGTAAGAAAGCTGTTATTCTTGCTTCTAATTCTCTTTCACACCGCCATTTTACCACTGAATCTGAAGTTCCAGAAGATATGAGCAAAGAGCACATTGCCAGTCATGCAATGCATTTGTGGGACATGCGGATCATCGATTACATGCGAACAGGACAGGCTCAACGAATTCTTGATGAAATGCCCGAATTTACTGAACAAGCGATTGCTGAATCAGATGGTGGCGGCTTGACATGGCTCCTAAGTACGCTATCAGTCCCTGATTATCCTGCTATCCTCCACGGTTATGGGACCATAATCGGAACAGGTAATGCGATTGTTGAATGGCCTTGCTATGCAAATGAAGGTGATGTACAATGAACGGTTCCATTGTTGGTTCCTATGTCGTTCCAGTTCATCCGCATCCACTTCTTGTCCCAGAACAGAACGAAGGATGGAGTCGTCTACGGACTGCCTTTGATGAAGCCAGAGATGCAATCAAAGAAAGCGGTGCGGATCTCCTGATCATCTATTCAACAACTTGGCCAAGCATCATCGGTCATCAAATTCAAGCAGATCCCAATCCCCAGTGGACGCTCGTGGATCAGGATTTCCATGACCTCGGATCGATGGATTATTCGTTCAATATCGATGCAGAATTTGCTGAAGCATGGAATCAAGCCAATCACAATCGTGGTCTAAAAAGCAGAACAGTTGCATACCATGGTTTTCCTATCGACGTAGGGTCTGTTGTTGCACTCAAACTCCTCAATCCAGACAATTCGATTCCTGCTGTTATCGTATCATCAAACGTTTATGCGAATCGATCAGAAACAACTGTTCTCGCAAAAGCATGTCTCGATGTTATCAAAAAGACTGGACGTAAAGCTGTTGCAGTCACTGCTATGTCAATGTCAAATAGGATGTTTACCGAATTTATCGACCCATCTGATGACCGCATACATTCGTTGAAGGACGATGAATGGAATCGTAAAGTCTTGGAATTCCTAGAAGAAGGTCGCCTCGAAGACGTGGCTCAATTATCGCGAACAATTCATCAACAAATACGCGTTCAAAAAGTTGTCACCTTCAAACCGATGTGGTGGCTCTCAGCAATGAACGGCAACCGAAACAATCTCACAGGTCGTGTCCTTGCTTACGAGGCTCTTCATGGGGCAGGTGGTGCTGTTGTCCAACTCGACCCCACCTCCACTGGCATGGGCGACAAGGAATACGATGAAGACGATGTAGAATATTACAGAGGTGAACGAAATGTTCTCGATGCAGAAGAGGCCATTGAAGCGGATGAGCCGTTGACTGCTTCAACTGGACCTGCGCTCTGGGAACCTCCAGAGAGTAAAGGTGCAGTAAACAGCAAAGCTGCACCTAAACCGGTTGGTATGTATCCGCATGCTCGTCAAGTAGGGGATTTACTTTACCTATCAGGTGTTGGTCCACGGCAACCAGGAACCAATGCGATTCCTGGAGGACCTATTCGTGATGATGACGGCAATCCAGTCGAATATGATATCAAAGCACAAACACGAGCAGTTGTAGAAAACATTGCTCGAATCCTAGAGGAAGCAGGTTCATCAATGGACAAGATTGTTGATGTAACTTCCTTTTTGGTGGATATGGATCGAGATTTTGCGGGTTATAATGAAGTCTGGGCTGAAACTCTTGGTCACTTTGGTCCAACCCGAACAACTCTAGCGATTCGTGCCTTGCCGACACCTATCGCAGTTGAAATGAAAGTTATCGCTAAAGTATAATTACCGTAATACGGTAATATGTATCTGCAATAAAGGCAAGAAAATATATCCTGAGTGCACTTGAGTCCTGTTATACGACTATTTTGTGTCGGAATTCGGGGGATGAAAGTCATGGCTACAGATCGTTCTAGTTCTATTCGATTCCATTATGTTGATTCCTTACTCGAAAAAGTACCAGTGCGAATTAAGAACACACTGAGTCGATCCATCGGTCTTGCCGGTGTCGTAATCATCTCACTCTCTGCAATGCTTCCGGGTATTTTCATCACACCAACGTTTGCGGCAGAGATTATGGGGCCCGGGATTTGGCTCGCTTTTCTTCTTGCAGCATCTGTGGTCTTGCCTGCTGCTATATCTAAATCCGAATTAGCCTCAGGAATGCCGTCAAGTGGAGGTTCTTACGTTTACATGGAACGCACATACGGCCCGCTTATTGGTACCATAAGTGGTCTAGGGCTTTGGACCTCATTCCTGTTGAAATCTGCTTTTGCATTGATTGGATTCTCTGCATATTTTGTTGTTGTAACCACATACTTTGACATTGAAATGGACATACTCGTCCTATCATTAAGTGCCTTGGTTTTAATCACCATTGTGAATATACTTGGTGTCAAAAAGGTCAAAGCGATTCAAACTCCAGTCGTTATCGCAACCGTTTCTCTTCTCGTGTTCCTTTGTGGAGCAGCATTTTTTGTTGATGGTTTCGATGTGAGCCGTCCAATTGATGGAGCGCTCAATACAGACGTCTGGTCTCTTGCAGAAGCTGCAGCCTTTGTCTTCGTCGCCTATGCAGGTGTTACGAAGGTCGCAGCGATTGGAGGTGAAGTCAAAAATCCAGAAAAGAATCTTCCCGCAGGCATCATGCTTTCTTTGTTGATTGCAACAGTCCTGTATTCCGTAATAGCGTTCCTCATGATGGCTGCAATACCTGGTGAATGGTGGCTTGATCCGAATGGTGAAGTCGTTGAAAACCCCATTTTCATATTTGCAGAGGCGGTTGCTGGGACGGAGTTTGGTATTTTTGCTGCAATTATATCTGTTCTTACAATGATTTCAATGGCTCTTGCAGGAATCCTTGCAGCATCTCGGTTTCTCTTTGCAATGTCACGTGACAACCTCTTGCCTCAAGCGCTTGAAGAAGTCAACGCCCGATTTGAAACGCCGCACATTCCAATCCTCATCACTGGAGTTGCGATGGGTCTTGCAATTCTTTTCGTACCGCTGAAGGATGTGGTTAAAGTTGCATCAGGCTTCAAAATTATGATTTTCATCATGATCAACACATGTGTAATCATCCTACGTCAAACCAGTAAAGAACACGATTGGAATCCTTCATACAAAGGACCATTGTATCCATTCATGCACATATGGGGTGTCGTAGCAGGAGCTTTCTTGTTGACCTTTATTGGTCAGAAAGCCTTCATCGGAGGCGGCGTAGCAATACTGGTTGGCTCTCTCACCTACTATCTGTATGGAAAGAAACATGCAATTGTTTCAAACACACCTCTTAGCACTTTCAAAAATCAATTCAAGTTCACATCGGAATCTGAACATGAAAAGAGACTCTCTGTTTTCCATGCGGCTGATTATGGAGGTAAGAATCATTTGACCTGCCGAGAGTTCCAAAATGCACTTTCAGCACTTGGATTCAAATATACGTCTTACGAATCAAGAATTATTTTCCATAATGTCGATTCAGACGAAAATGGAGTCATTGATATTGATGAATTCTTCAACACGTTCGAATTGATTGAGGAAGAATGAGCATCGCTTTGAATTCTCTAAAAGCAGTGAATGTTCAACCACGTTCATAGGAATCTGCAGCTTTTTTACCAGCATCAATGAATAAGAATGGTAGAAATCCATGAATAATGAGTTGAACTGTACTCAAACCATATCTGAATGATAGAGAGAATGCCCTTTTCATGTGTGAAAAATATGTCATATTGACATCTTCTAAGTGTCCCATAAGTACATCCATCGCTATTTGCGTATTGATGTTATCCCTTAACGCGGTCAATTCTAGCAACCTGAGGCTGATAATCAAAAAAGCGAGAATCAGATACTTCTCAATCGGCCGCCATCAACTGGAAGAGAAACTCCACGTATCGCTCCAGCAGCTGGAGTTGAAAGGAATGCAATGACAGATGCAGTTTCTAACGGATCGATGAGTCTTTCAATTGGGACCTGACTCATCCATCCTTCGTGAATCGAATCAAGAGATTTTCCTGTTCTGTCATGAATCGATTGGGCGAGACTTCCTAGTCTTTCAGTATCCGTGAAACCAGGCAACACATTGTTGATCGTGATGCATGGAGCGAGTTCTCTGGAGAGTGATTTCGCCCAAGAGGCCATTGCTCCCCGTAGTGTATTGGAAACGCCAAGGTTAGGAATTGGTTCACGAACACTTGTGGAGACGATTTGGATAATTCGTCCGTATCCCTCGGATTCCATTGTTGGAGCGAGGAGTTGAACAAGTGTATGAGCAGCATGGAGATGTCTACCAAATGGCTGAGTTAGTTCCTCGACTGTGCTGTTAAGCAACGGCCCACCTGGTGGTCCTGCTGCATTGTTGACAAGGATATGGATTGGGTTTTGATTGATCAGTGGGTTGATTTTACTGGAGATGCCTTTCGTATCCTCTAAATCCATCACAAGAGTTTGATGATTCCCGTTACCAAGAGTATTCAGTTCTTCGAGGAGGAGGTCAAGTTGGTCTTGATTACGAGCGGAAACAATGACATTTGCTCCTGCAGCAGCCATTATCCGTGCAGTTGCAGCACCAATTCCTCGACTTGCGCCGCAGATGAGTGCTGTTTTGCCAGAGAGAGCGTTTGAGGCGAGTACAGCATCAGTACCGAGTAGGTCCATGACTCGCCGAGAGCCTTACTGGTCTTAGTGGTTCTTGACTTACAACCAGTCCAAAATGGTATCTTGCTGTACAAGCCAATCATCGCTTGCAGCATCAATAATACTGAAATGGTCGCCAGTTAACCAGACCTTTTGGACATGCGAACCCTTCGCATCCATTATCCTCGCATAGGTCTCGCTTTGCTCGATTGGAACGTCCTCATCTTTCGCCCCATGAAGAAGGAGAACTGGCGATTTAGGAGGTAAATCAACTGGATTGAGTCGTCGCCAAACCTCTTCATTATTGTACGGATCACAACCAATCCAACGACGGATTGCATCACCATCATCACTTAGTTTCGCATCATCAGCTCCAAACAAGTCTGTAATAGGTGCCTGAGCGATAGCAAGCCAAGGTTTTCGTTCTGCTTTACTAGCCATTAACAAAGCCAGATGTCCTCCTGCTGAATGGCCCATGACCATGCTTCGTGTAACATCAATTCCGGGTAATAAAGCGAGTTGCCCCCATGCTCGAAGGACGTCTGAAAGTGTATCCATCCAGACACCCTCATCTCCATCATCCCAACGTTTGAATTCAATATTCCATGCTGCAACACCAGCATCGCTGAGAGCATTCGCAATAGGTTGCATCAATTCAAGTGTGTACTCTTTTTTCCAAAACCCACCATGAATCAACATGACGCATGGGACGCCATGATCGTTTTGGAACGGTGAAGGTTCATCGGGCATATGCAAATCGGCAAACTGCCATGCTTCTGCACCCCATTGCATTCGATCAACAGGCATCTAGGTCAACTCAGGGTGTAACTCGATGTCTGTCCCGAGGGAACAAGACAGTTTCTCGTACGTTTCTTGAACCAGTTAATGCCATGAGAAGTCGTGCAACTCCAAGGCCCCAGCCAGCATGTGGTGGTGCACCAAACCTGAAACCATCTGTATAGAAAGAGAAGTCTTCAGGATTGAGTCCCTTTGAGCGGAGATTTTCTTCGAGAATATCGACATTATGTTCTCTTTGGCCACCGCTCGTCATCTCGTCGCGACCGTAATTGAGATCAAATCCTCGGCTGAGTTGTTCACCAGTTGCGCCTACTTCACCAGGAATGTGATGGATGTAGAATGGTTTCATTTCCATAGGCCATCGAGGGAGGAAGTGGAAACCAGGGTATTTCGCTGCGATAATATCACAATGGGATGAATCAATATCATCTCCCCAAGTAATCTCTTCGCCAGCATCTTGAATCATCTTAATCGCATCACAGTATTCGATACGTGGAAATGGAACAGAAGGGACATCAACTGTTATCGGAGCATCGTCTTGACTCTCTCTGTAAGCGTTGATGGTGTCAATATGTTCTTGATCATGTTCTGCTACTGTCTTCCAAATATGATGAATCATACGTTCTTGGACACCCATGACGTCATCATCATTCATCCAAGCAGCCTCTATATCGAACGAGATGAATTCGTTCAAGTGGCGATACGTGTCATGGTTTTCTGCACGGAAAGCAGGTCCGATTTCAAAAACACGTTCCATACCTCCGAGTATAGTGAGTTGCTTGTATAATTGAGGGCTCTGTGAAAGGAACGCTGGCGTGTCGAAATACATCATAGGGAACAGATTGGTTCCACCTTCGGAAGCCGATGCAATGATTTTTGGCGTGTTAATTTCTTTGAACCCTTCAGTGAGGAGATGTTCACGTCCGTATTGCAGTACCTTTGAGCGAAGCGTGAACATAGCATTTACATGGGCACGGCGAAGATCGAGGAAACGATTATCCAGACGAGTATCAAGTCCAATGGTTACAGAATCAGTAATTCCAAGCGGAAGCGGAGCGTTTGCGCGAGTCAAAACAACAACGTCAGATGCTACAATTTCATAGGCAGGCGGAGGAGGTGTTTCCCCTTCCTTCAACTTTGGAGGGCGCTTTTGAGCAACAGTACCAGTAAATTGCAATGTTGATTCTCGAGTCATGCGTTGAACAGTGTCGAGTTTTTCTTCGCCGATAATATCTCCTTTGAGGAATACTTGTGAGGTCCCGGTTCCGTCTCTCATATCAACGAAACAAATGGCTCCTTTGCCTCTGTTTGCTTCCATAAATCCGGCTACTGTTACTTCTTGGCCAACGAGGTCTGCACCTTTCTGTTGAATTTCAGCGAGTGTGTGTGTCCGATATGCGGTGGGGTGCCAGTCAGCCATGTGAAATCCTACATGGTGCCGTACAAATAGGAATCGCTGTAAATCCATGCTCGATTATTGGGCAAACCTTTCTTAATCAGTACAGAAGCGGGAGAACATGCAAGAAGACATCTTTACATCGGAGTCTGTAACGAGTGGTCACCCAGATAAGTTGTGTGATGCTATCTCAGATGCTATTGTTGATGCTTGTCTTTCGCTTGATTCAAATGCCCGTGTAGCAGTTGAAACCTGTGTAAAAGGGATGGATGACAAGAGCGTTATCATCCTCGCAGGGGAAGTGTCTCTTGATGCTCCTGCTCCAAATTATGAGGCCATTGCTCGTCAAGCAGCAGCTAGCATCGGCTATAATTCGCACGCAATTGGAATGGATGCTACGAATCCGGATTTGTGTGATGTTCTGGTCTATGTTACAACCCAGTCTGCTTACATCAATCAAGGTGTAGATCGACAGACACTCGATTCCCAAGGTGCAGGTGACCAAGGTCTCATGTTCGGTTTTGCTTGCACAGAAACTGAACAATATGACGAATTAAAAGGGCGATATTTCCCACTTTCTGCTGCATTGTCTCAACGTCTTTCTCGAAGATTGACAACAGTACGGGAAGAAAACATCCTGCCATGGGCTCGACCAGATGGGAAATCTCAAGTCTCAGTAGCATACAACGAGCAAGGTGAAATCATTGGAGTCGATACGGTCATTGTTGCAATTCAACACGATAAACATCTGAAAGATCAATTCGATGGTTCAGTCGAGCAAGAACTTCAACATGTACGTGAACAAATCAAAAAACACGTTGTTGAATACGCAATCCCTTCAGAACTTCTCTCATCTGAGTACACTCTCATCGTCAACGGAACAGGTCGTTTCGCAGATCCAGGTGGTCCATACGCTGATGCTGGGTTGACTGGACGAAAGATTATCGTCGATACGTACGGTGGAATGGGACGTCACGGAGGAGGTGCCTTTAGTGGTAAAGACCCATCAAAAGTAGATCGAAGTGCAGCATATGCAGCACGATGGGCTGCTAAGCATGTTGTCGCTGCAGGCCTAGCCACACGATTTGAGATTCAACTCGCTTACGTCATTGGAGTTGCTAAACCGGTCAGTCTCATGGTGGATTCGTTTGGAACAGGTGTCGTTTCTGATTCAGAACTCGCACGTCGTGTTCAGAGCACTTTCGATTTCAGACCAGCTGCTATTGCCAAAGACTTAGATCTACTTCGTCCGATTTACAAAGCAACTGCTGCTGGTGGTCACTTCGGCCGCCATGCCACAGATGATGGGCATTTCCCTTGGGAACGTCTTGACGCTTCACGAATTGAAAATATGACGAATTTCTGAGGCTTTTTATCGCCCAGTAGCCGATTCGCTCAAGTGCTAAAGGCCCCTCGCTTGAAGTGGTCCCATGTCAAAAACTCACTCACGTGCCGTAGTTTTGGTCCTTTTGATGCTTGCAGCAAGTGCCTCTCCACTTGCCTTCACAGCAAAAGCGGATTCAACAATCGTACTTTCTGTTGACTCGTCGCACATGATTCTCACTCCGGGCGAATCGGTGAACCTCTCACTGGTTATCGAAAATAATGGCTCCTCTATTGAGACTTATTCAGTGGAATCATCAACGACTGGTTTGTCCAACGTGTGGTCTGCAACACCAACTGCTGCCACTGTTTCCAATGTTCTGCCTACTTACAATGCGACGACGACAATTGTTGTTCAACTCCTTGAATCGGCAACACCTTCTGATAACGGAATGTTCACGCTTTTCGTAAACGAAACCGATGGTGTTGCAACTTCGACAATTGACGTATATGTTTCAGTAGCCGTTGTCTACCATCCTTCGATAGATGCGAGCGATGTAGGAGATAATGGGCTACTCGCAATTCAACCTGGTCAATCAGTTGATTTGCAATTGCCTGTTTCAAATCTTGGTTCAGTGACAGACTCATACCTTCTAAGCGTCCAAGAAGAGCCTGATTTATCGGGATGGTGGACGAATTATACTTCCAACAATTCTGGTTCGAATACAACCACTTCACTTCCCTCGTGGTCTATGTCTGTCAGTGATGTTCTGATTTTTGGAAATTCATACACTTCTCAGAATGGTTTGTCATCCATGGTTGAAGAAATGCTGAGAAGTGCAGGAAGTCCGAGCAATACTTCTGACTTTACGGCAGGTGGTAAAACGCTTGCAGGGCATTGGTCGGACGTGAATACTTCTGCAAGTGCTCAAAATCTTTCTCTCGCCACAGGGGTGTGGGATACAGTCGTTCTCCAAGACCAATCACAAATCCCTGGATTTTTACGTTCAAATTCAAATTGGATTGCTAGTAAAAATGGAAGTGTCGAACTGGCAGATCGTGTTGATACAGAAGGGGGTTCAACCATGCTCATGATGACTTGGGGTCGTCGAAGTGGCGATGCAACAAATCCAATATTGTTCTCAAATTACACTGTCATGCAAGACAGACTGGAACAAGGCTACATCGATTACAGAGACAATATTTCATCTCAGACATCTGCTGATATCTACATTGCACCTGTTGGATTAGCGTTCAAGCATATTCATGATTCAATCATAGCTTCGGGGGGCAATCCTCAGTCACCTACATCGACGTTTTATGGTCTGTACTCGAGTGACGGAAGCCATCCTTCGACATCAGGTTCATATCTCGCAGCATGTGTCTTGTTTTCTGCTCTTACGGGAGATTCTCCAGTTGGATTAACAGATAATACGACAATGGATGCTGCATTGCGACTAACGCTACAACAAACCGCTGCTGAAGTTGTTTTCAATGGTTCATCGGAATACGATTATCCGTGGGAAACATCGGGGGCGATTCAGTCAATGAATCAACACTCTGCATTTCCGCCTGGTTGGGAAGTACGATGGCTTGATGATCAAATTGAGGATCTATCCGCTCAAAATCAAGAATCCTCTACACTTAGAATTACAATACCCTCTGATGCACTTCCAGGGACAACAGGTGTGCGCTTGCATGCTGGTTCTTTAATGGGTAATCTCTCTACTTCTACGCTCATCGTTATCGATGTTCAAGCGACGTATGGTTTGCAAGTCGATTTCTTAGCTAGCACAGATGATTTTATTCCTGGAGAGCAGACCAATACTACTCTTTCAATAACGAATCAAGGTACAACCGAATCAACATATTCGCACTCATTATCTGTGCTAAGTGGGCCGTGCACAGTTGCATTACTTACAGCAGAAACAACGTTTGCAATAGATGAGGTCGCAAGCATACCGTTTGCAGTTGACGTGGGAAGTAACGGGAACATAGGGGACGTTTGTTCTGTTCGAATAATCAACACGCTCTCTGAGGATTCTTCAGTTTCTTTCGTCCGCGATTTCTCTTTTGAAGTCGACCGAAAGGTGGCCTTCACAGTTCAAGGTCCATCTGGTGCAATGCTTCTTACTCCGGGATTAGAGGAGACTCTCGAAGTACGAGTTTTCAATACTGGAAGCGAAACTGAAACATTCTCGTTACAAATCGTTAGCAATGCTTCAGCACATATTGCTCTGACCTTGGATACTGCATCATCAGTAACGGTTGCTTCAGGACAGTCTGCTACGTGGACATTGAGCGCATTGGCTGCCTCAGGTTCACTTGGACTTAACGAACGAACCGTCTCAGTAACTCATGACTCCCTTCAAACATTAAACACAACGTTGCCCTTTGACGTCCAACCTGTTTTAGAATTGGAGTTATCTGGTACCCTTGACGGTCGAATAGTGGTTCAACCTGGTCAAACTTCATCGATTGATATCGTTATTGAAAATGTAGGGACTGCCAATGTTTCATTAACAACTTTCACCATCTCAGGCTTGCCTGGAGGCGTGAGTGCTGAATTAAGCGACGTATCATCCATAACACTTGCATCTGGAGAATTGTATGTCAGCCAATTGAATGTCACAGCCTCTGCTGCTGTCACTGCACGTTCCGATTCCTTGACGATACGTCTTGTATCCAACGCACCTGACTCACTGCTTCCTCTTGAACTGCAAGTTATCGATCGAAGCCTTGCCCAGCTCAATGCGAATACGAATCAAGCCATTGCTGGCCCATCTACAATTACAAACGTCACGATCGAAGTGACCAACATCGGTACTATGCAAGACACGTTCCTTCTTTCCCTTGAATCCGGTGAATCTTCGACGTATTTCGAACTTTCATTATCGCAAACATCGGTTGTTCTTGGCGTGGGTCAATCCGAAACAGTTGTTCTCGGCGTACGTGAGTCTTCCACGGGTGCTCCTGAAACAGGACTTCCGATCAACATACAAGTTACTTCTACTCTCGACTCGGACGCAATAGACTTCGTTCTCATCACCCTCTTTTCAATGGATGCTGGAGCAGACTTGACAATTCTGGTCAATGATGATTCTTCTGTAGCAGGCGGTACAATCGATGGCACTGTCTCTGTAACAAATACTGGAAACAGTGCTGATCAATTCTCGATAAGTGCTGTTGGATTGACATGTACTCTTGCTGAATCAGTCACCCTTTCACCAGGGGCTTCCTCTTCGCCTCTTCCATGGACTTGTGATGTCTCCGAAGATGCTTTGGCAGGGACAAATGCATTCAGTCTCAGAGTCGTGTCATCCGCACGTTCAGATTACGTGTACAGTGAAGTAGCCACCTACAACGTTGAAGCATCATGGGACTCAACATCGGTTGTGTCAATTTCAGTTGATGCTACATCACTTGATGTTCCTTACATGGGCGGTTCTTCTACCTCAGTGACCGTAACAAATCTCGCCAACATCGACATCACTGGAAGACTTACTCTACTAGGCGTAGGGGACGGAGTTTTCGATATTCAATGGAATAATACCGCTGGGGAAAAGACAAATTTGTTTTCGCTTAGTCCAGGGGCTTCAGAAATATTTGTCGTTCGCCTTAATGCAATTTCAACGCAAGCTACATCTGCAGAGTTGAAAGTTCGAGCATTGGTTCAAGTCGATGGAAGCAGTGTTGATGCAGAATCTTCTGTTATCGATGTAGATTTGGCAGGAAAGGCTCAACCTCCTGAAGGCATTACAATCCTTGGAATTGAAATTGGTGGCGATGCAACTTTCAAGATTATGGCAGCAGGTTATGTCTTGTTCGCTCTTGCTCTACTGGTCATAAAATACCGTACGCCTTCCTCGAAACCGATTTCAGAAGAAGATGAAGGGGAAGAAGAGGAAGCTGAAGAAGAGAAGGAATATGCTCTGGGGCCGAATGAATGTCGAATGGACAGCAATCGCCGAATTACTTGTCCCTCGTGTGAAGCAAGGCTTGCAGTTCCTGGTGGCAACGATCCACCGTTCAGATTCAGCTGTCCAACATGTGAATCAAACATTCGAGTCGTTGAATACGGCTCGGCTCCGAAATTCTGATTCACTTACGTCGCTGAGCCAACAGTAGGAATGCAGTGTGGCCAAAAGGCCCATTGACTGGGCGTACACCGCCTCTGCTCGCTTTACCCCATTGCCGTTCGATGATTTCTCCAGCCCATTCAACATGTAATCCTGCTTCTTCACAGGCAATCCACGCTTTCTCGAGTTGGCTGGTTACTGGGCAGTAACACGAGATACGCGCCCCAACTTTAAGCAAAGGTGCAACTGCTTCAATCGCTGGTGGATGATCGGGTAAATCAAGAAGAATCGCATCAACTCGTTCTGCATGTTTTTTGATTTCTTCCATCACATCTTCGATACGCCCTTCGATATGGCTATGATTTGGAAATTCCACCATACATTGCGAAAGGGTCTGAAGATTTTCTAATCCTACACTGGCATGTTCTTCACGTGGTTCAACGGTGATGAGGTGGCCACTTGGTCCGATAACCCTTGCCAAATGCATTGAAAGTCCTCCAGAACCTAATCCTGCTTCCAGTACGATGTCGTCAGCTCCAATTCCATGCCGTGCAATGAGGACGCCGGCATCTTTCGAACCAATCGTTTGTGCCCTTCGTTTCATTCCTGAGATGAGTTCCGGCAATCGTGTGGGGAGTCGGAGAAGAATTTTTGAACCGACGTGGGTTTCTTCTCCGTCTTTCAATTGAGAGAATTCTTTTGATGGATTGACCACGCCAATACCTTTGATTTTGATGGTATTGTCTATCATGCTAACGATGTGAATCTTACCATTTTCTTCCAGCAATGCAACGGATTCGGGGTCAGCCATGTCTAATCCGAGCGGGTGGAGAACATCAGTTTTTTCGATAAGGACCATGTTTAGGCCAGCCTAATGTAATCTATTTGTATCGTTTTATCTCAATAAATTCACAAACGATATACTGACAGGAAACTAATAGCATTATATATGGTCTATACTTGGGTTAGACATGAAACTTTCAATGCAAGCGATAGCTTTGACAATCGTCGTACTTTTTTTGGGTAGCGCTCTAACAGGTTTTGTCTCAAATCCTGCAGAGACTCAATCAACAATTCTCGAAGATCAAAACACCGTAAAAGAAGCATCATCCGCAACGAGTCCAGGACACGTTGTCTTTGGTCAATACATCTCATCCGATAACTGTGGACACTGTTCCAAGACAGGCGGTGGATCTGATGCACATCACGCAGTAAAGCAACTCCATCCAGATGAATATGTGTACCTCACATACATGTCCGCTTCTTACGGTGATACCGACACAAGCCGTGCAGGAAATGTTGCTCCTTACAACTGGGCTTGGTCAACTGGTGGCGCTCCTGATGCTTACTTCGGTGATAGAACTGACAAGAATCAAGGAGGTGCTTCATCAAATTACGACACATATGACACCTTGTTCTCCTCAGGCGGCGGAATGCACCCCGATGTCAATGATTACGGCATGACCGCTGCAATCAGTCAATCTGGAAGCACCTATGATATCGACATCACCTACAAATACACAGGCTCTGGAAGCGCAGCCAACAATATGAAACTCTATGCAGCCCTTGTTGACAAAGACTGCACAGGATACTCCTACTCTTCGGGAATCCCTCACGGTTACAACTGTTGGATGGCTTGGCTAACATCAGGTGATACCTACAAAACAAAGAATTCTGGAACTGGTAGTTCATTCGCCAGTGTTGCACCAACCGCAACATCTCAAACAACATCTTGGTCAAGTGTTCCATCATCTGCCGTTCCTGGCGGATTGAGCAAAGCTATTGTTATCGGTGTTTTGATGACTGGTAACCAAGTTTCTGCAGGAGGCACAAGCCCTCACGTTTACCACGCTATCGACTCAACAATGGGTCCAAAGATGGACTTGTCAATACCTAGCTTCACCGTTACTTCACCAATTTCTGAATCCTATGTCCGTGGTGATATCATCACTCTCGATGCAACAATTGCTAACTCCGGAGACCTTGATTACACCAGCGGTGGATCAGTCAAGTTCTATTACGTACTCAATGGACAAAAGAACTACATTGGTCAAAACACACCAATCAACACGGTTACAACAACCGGGTCTTCGAGTACAATGACTGCACAGCAATCCTTCGATACTTCATCCCTTCCTTCAAATTCTTGGAAGACTGTCTTCGGTGTTGAACTCGATACAACTGGCGAAAGTGTAACCTCGAACAATGCCCGAACCACTGACTTGGAGCACGATCGCCCACCAACCTCGAAATCACCACAGGTACTGGGAACGACTGACATAAGCCGTGGAAATTACTTTTCAGTTCTTGCAAAGGGTGATGCCGATGATAACGTCGATACCATCGATACAATGACATTCGATGTTGAAATCTCTCCTGCTGGTCAAAACCTCTGGTCTGATTCCACTGTTACTGGCGGACAGAACATCCTCTACATGGGATCTGCAAATGAAGGACGAGAATACTCTCTTCTACCGACAATGGATATGGCTGCTGGAATGTATGATCTCCGCTCAAGAGCGGTTGATGCACGAGGCCAACTCTCTTCATGGTCGACCACAACAAATGCATTTGATCTGATGAACGCAGCCCCAAGTATCACTCCAAACCAAGTAAGTCCAGTCGCCTGCGATATTACGACGAAAGTCGACATGACAGGGATTATCGTCGATCCTGAGACGCCTCTGAGTTCGTTATCGATTACAAGCAGTGATTCTTCTTTTGTAGCATGGCATCCATCAACAACCGAAATTGAAGTTCTTTTCGCATGGACGCCTACTCAAGGTTGCCCACTCGGACAACAAGGTATCGAAATCAGTATGGATGATGGTGCAGATTACTCAACTCAAGGCCAACTTCCATACGGAACTCTTCTGTTTAATGTCCTCGAAAATGGTCAGCCACGTTGGCAAGCACTTCCAACACAAGTCGTAGACGAAGCTTCTATGGGCGTCTTCAGTCTACTTCCTTACCTCTCCGATACAGATGATGTAGGAAACTCAGTTTCTGCATCTATGCTTCAACTTGAAATTGTAGGTCTCTCAAACAACAATGTGTTTGATGTCTCTCTTGACTTAACAAACGTGGTCTTTGAAACCGTTGATGATGATGTCAATGGAGAAGTTCTCGTTACGATTCGTGCAAGTGATGGAGAACAATTCGCTGACCAGGATCTTCTCATCAAGGTGAACCCAGTCAACGATGCTCCTCGCCTTGACCTCACTGGTCTTGAAGAAATCACTCTGAAGATTGATACACAACGAACAATCAATCTCATGGCAATACTCACTGACGTCGATAATCCTGCAAATGAAGCATTCATGACTGTCACATCTGACGAACAAGGAGCGGCTAAGTACAATCCAATAGATGGAACAATGACGCTCAATTTCCAGAAATCTGGAGTTCACATTGTCACAATTAACACCATTGATCAATATGATACAAACACATACACAATGAGTGTTGATGTATTCGATTCATACCCACTCTTTGTGGCGAAGGAAAACGATGGTAGCGGTCACTTCTATGTCAACATGGAAGATACCTACATCGGTCAATATCCAACTGCGAATTTGTTTATGACGGATTCAGCTCCTGTGTTCACATCCATCACAACAACATGGAACATCTGTAACGATGAAACCGGAACCTGCGATGGTTTGTTTGAAGAAGAGCTTGATATTACCCGCTCTCTCGTAGGATGGAGTACTGTGTTGGATATTCCTTCAATCTTTATGGAAGGAGAACTTGCACGTCCATCTGGCTCTATTTACAAGGATTATTACCAGATTACAGTTCATGCTATCGATGCTAATGGAGACGATTACAAGACGCTCGCTGGTGTAAAATGGTACGTCCTTGAGGAAATGCCCACACCTGATCTAATGGATGCTGAAATGCTTCAATCACATATTGATTCTCTAACGGCCGAGATAGCTGCATTGAAACTTCAAATTGAACAGGCAGAAGATGGAGATGACATGACTACTGTGGAAGAAATGCTCACTGCAAAAGAGACCTCTTACTCAACTGCATGTGATGATCCACGTTCATCTTGTCCTATTGAAGGTGCTCAATCAGGAACGAGTGGAGATGGAACTGAAGGCACAGGAAACCTGATGCTGATTCTTGCAATCGTTGGCGGAGTACTCTTCCTTGCAGTAAGCGTAGGCCTACTCATGCGTCGTAACGACGAGGAGAAGATCTTCGATAATGGTCCTGTTTGGCAAGATGGTGCTCTTCCTATCCATGACACCGTTGCAAACTCAATGTACGGTGGCGCCGCACCTCTCTTCCAACAACAGATGCCTCTGCCAGTCGCTCAACCAATGCCTTTGCCAGTCGCTCAACCAATGCCAGTACCACAAGTACCGGCAGGACCACCGTTGCCATTAACCGGTCTTCCAGCTGGATGGACCATGGAACAATGGCAATATTACGGTCAGCAATACCTTGACACAATGCAACTTTGAGTCTCTTTTGCATCTATGGTGGATGCTAAAGTCCTAAAGGGGATGAAGGTGAGGAAACATCATGGCAGATGGCGATATTCCTATTGAGGACGTTCTTGAAGACGACTCTGAAACGGTCACTATCTGGGCTCCAGAGCCTTCGAATGGGACCGATGAAGTCGTTACATTGAGCGTTGACAAGTGGATGGAATCAGTCAGTTTTGAGACGACAGAAGACGTCCCAATCCCTGACCGTCTGGTCGATCAGGTCATCGGACAAGAGGCTGGTTCAGTCGTTATTCGAAAGGCTGCTGAACAACGTCGTCACATGCTCATGATTGGTGACCCGGGTACAGGGAAGTCCATGCTCGCTCGGTCGATGACTGACTTACTCCCAAGAGACGCTTTGGAAGATGTTCTTGTCTATCCAAATGAGGACGATGAGAATGAACCTCGGGTACGCTCAGTGCCTGCTGGTCGAGGCGAACGCATTGTTCGTGTCCAGAAGGAAGCAATCCGTGAACAAAAAGAGAAAGCACAACGTATGCTTCTCATTGGGTTCGGTGCTGTTGCGTTCCTGCTCGTTATCGTGGCTATTCCTACAGGAGATATTCTTACGCTTCTCTTTGGTATGTTCTTGCTTATGTTTGGGTACATGTTCATTCGCAGCAGACTCGGTTCTGGAGATGAAGGTAGAATTCCGAAGGTCCTTGTCAAGCATGACACTGAAGAACTTCCTCCGTTCGTTGACGCAACTGCAACCCTTTCAGGTTCACTCCTTGGCGATGTTCGCCACGATCCGTTCCAATCAGGTGGAATGGAAACGCCTGCTCACGACCGTGTCGAACCTGGGGCAATCCATCGAGCGAACAAAGGAGTTCTCTACATTGATGAGATTAACCTTCTTCGCTTGGAAGAACAGCAAGCACTTCTTACTGCTATGCAAGAGCGTGCTTTCCCAATCTCTGGGCGCAGTGAACGGTCGTCGGGTGCACTGACCAAGACAGAGCCAGTTCCTTGTGACTTCATTCTTATTGCAGCAGGGAATCTCGATGCTATTCAAGGCATGCACCCAGCGCTTCGTAGCCGTATCCGTGGATATGGATATGAAGTCTATGTGAATTCCGAGATGCCTGATACAAACCGTAACAGAAAGCGATTGATTCGCTTCATCGCCCAAGAAGTAATTCGAGATATTGGCAGTTCAAGAGAGATTCCTCACTTCGACAAGACAGGTGTTGGCCTCATTCTTCGCGAAGCACAACGTCGTGCTGGTCGACGAGGAAAACTCTCTCTGCGATTGCGTGAACTCGGTGGATTGGTTCGAATCGCTGGTGATTTGGCCGCAGAAGACGGAGCTCCTTACGTAACAGATCAACACGTTCTCGCAGCACGTTCTATCGCTAAACCACTCGAGCAACAAGTTGCTGATCGTATGATTGAGCGTAGACAAGACTATGCTCTGATCGTCAATTCTGGAAATAGAATTGGACGTGTTAACGGATTAGCAGTTCTTGGTGCCAACTCAGGTCTTTCGGATTTCTCTGGAATTATGCTTCCAGTTGAGGCTTTAGTTACACCATCTCAAGGTGGTGGTGGAAAGATTCACGCCACTGGTGGTTTGAGTGACCTTGCTAAGGAAAGTGTAACCAACGTAAGTGCGGTTATCAAGAAACTTACTGGAAAAGACATTTCGGATTATGATATCCACATTCAGTTCGTTGATACCCATGGCGTAGATGGAGACTCAGCTTCAATCACTATTGCTACTGCGATTATATCGGCTCTTGAATCAATACCAATTCGTCAAGATTTGGCCATGACTGGTTCACTGTCGGTTCGTGGCGAGGTACTGCCTATTGGTGGAGTCACTGCAAAGATCGAAGCTGCCGCTCGCTCCGGTGTAAAGACCGTTATCATCCCTCGAGCCAACATGCAAGACGTTCTTTTGGATGAGCAATTTGAAGGGAATGTGGAAGTTATTGCAGTTGATACACTCGATGAAGTCATGCAACATGCCTTGATTACACACGATAAGAAAGAGAGTCTTGTAGACAGATTAGGATCAGTTATTGATCGTTTGACGCCTGGTCTATCAGGTCCAACAAGCACGATTTGAAATCGTGGTTTTATCATCGAATTGATAGGTAGGGTTTCCTCGCCTTGAACATGGATGAAAGCGATACTCGCCGCGTAGATGCGAGTAAAGGCGCTTTGTTCGTACTCTTTCTCGTTACGATGATCGATATGATCGGTTTTGGAATCGTCATACCGTTTCTAACTTATCTTGTAGAAGATTTAGCAGGTGAGCAAGATGCTGCCTCAATAGGAATTTGGGTGGGTCTCTTGATGACCTCATACTCTGCTGCCCAATTCCTGTTTTCACCAATATGGGGTGCTCTGTCCGACCGTATTGGGCGCAGACCAGTCCTTATGATTGGACTTGTTGGTAATACGGTATTTTTCACAATGTTTGGACTCGCGAACACTTTGTTGATGGCTCTTATTGCTCGCTTCCTTGCTGGTGTATTCAATGGAAATATTGCAGTTGCTCGAGCATACATCGGTGATGTAAGTACTCCTCAACAACTTGCCACTCGGATGGGTATCATCGGGGCTGCATTTGGGCTCGGATTCACTATTGGTCCATTCCTTGGAGGAGAACTCTCTGCTCCTGCAGAACGTTGGGACATGTTCAAGGATACTATCTTCGAAACCTATCCCTATCTGTTGCCCTGTGTTTTAGCAAGCGTTTTATCGATTGTATCTCTCCTTTTTGCATTCAAATCACTCCCTGAATCATTACCTGAAAATCGACGTGTAATCGATAAATCACGTTCATGGGGAGCGACGATGAAGAGTTCATTTAGCAACGTCAAGGCCATGATGGGAACCAAACAGATTGGTTCAGTAATGTGGGTGACGTTCCTCTTCATGTTTGGTTTTACCATTATGCACGCAGTATTCATTCTCTACACACAAATGGATCCTGCCTCAGGTGGATTAGGATTCAACGAAGCCGATAATGGTAGAATCTTTGCACTCATTGGGATACTTGGAATATTCACACAAGGTGGTTTGATTGGTCCATTGTCTCGGAAATATGGAAGTGTCTTTATTCTTCGATTAGGGACGGTTTTGACTGGAATTGGCCTGGTTATGGTCCCATATTCCCAAGCTGAATACATGTGGGTTTGGCTCTTCCCAATTACAGGATGCATTGCGATTGGGAACGGTCTATTCCAACCATCCTCAAGCACATTACTCACTGCAATTTCACGTCAAGAAGGCTATGAGTTAGGTACTGTGATGGGTGCTCAAGAATCACTTTCGTCTTTTGCACGAATTTTAGGTCCGCTCACTGGCGGATTTGTTTGGACTAAGACTGTTGGAAGAAGCGATTTCTTTGATTACCATACAGCATTCCATGTATGTGGTATCTTGATGTTGTGTGCGTTCTTCCTCTCTCTACGTGTTTCATTCCAACCCTCTTGGATGCAATCAGAGGAATAACTTCCTTCACGTTAAATTGAAACGTGTAATGGTCGAGAGCCATGCATGGACGATACGCTATCAGTGTTCGACAACAATACCTTCCATCGTCGACTTGGTGGTTTGACGTTTGCCGTCATTTTACTGACAGTACTCACAATTTGGATGATTGAACTTGAAGGAGTTCTACAACCATTTTTCATCGCTTTAGGAATTTATTTCGTTCTAAAGCCAGGTTCAGACTACCTATCCAAAAATGGATTTCCACTCGGATTATCCTATCTGACAATGGTTATGCTGATGCTGTTGGTCATCGTATCTGCAGGATATGTCGCTTATGATCAGGCAAGCGACTTAGCAAATGATGATGAAAAGATTGAGGATTATAACAGTAAACTCAACAAACGTTGGCAGAAAATCAAGGCCGCTCCACTGGTGGGAGCTTCTATCTCAGAATCACTCAATTCCACGAACGGAACCTTGTCAGAAGATTTAGCAGAGATGGGCCTCTTATCGAAAGACTCTCAAGTTTCTGATTTGATCGGTGATATGGTGGCGAGTGTTGGTGGTCTACTAGCAACAAGTCTTACTGTCTCTTTCTTCCTTATATTCATTATATTTGAAGCAAATTTACTTCCAGGAAGAATCGAAAGGGCTTGGCCTGGTGGCGTCTCTGGTAAGGTGCAAGATGTACAAATTCAAATCCAAGAGAGCATCAATACGTATGTTGTCGTCAAGACGGGCGTAGGTATCGGTACTGCTGTGATTACTGCGATTATTCTCTGGAGTTTCAATATTGATTTGTGGTTCACATGGGCATTGCTGACATTCATTTTCAACTATGTACCCTACATAGGCTCACTTATTGCAACAATTCCTCCTATTATCCTCGGAATCATCGTTGCGCCGACCGCTTTTTCTCTCATTCTAATGACTATTCTGTTATTGGTTAATCAACAAGTCTGGGGGAACATTATCGAAACCAAATGGGCAGGCCGAGCTTTGGATCTCTCCCCAGTATTGCTGCTTCTTGTTACTGCCTTTTCATTCTGGGTATGGGGTATTATTGGGATGATTCTAGCCATACCATTCACTGTTATCGTCAAGATTGTACTTGAAAACATTGAGCCAACAAGACCGATTGCAATTCTCTTATCTGAGCGAGCTCCTTCGATTGATGAGGCTTGGAGTGATGCAATGAAAGATGGTCGAATCTCAAACCATGAAAGTCGCTCGCTTGAAGAACTGCAACGTGTTCTAGGACTCAGCGATAGAGAAATGGCTCGAGTCGGGGCAAAGCATGCAATAGAGCGTAGTCTTAGAAGAAACAGAATCACTCCTGAGCAATTCTCATACGTTGAGGCGGCTGCAGATATGCTCTCAGACGACAGTTATGGTCTTCAGTTGAACAGTTTTAACCTTGATTCAGGTAGACTGACAAAGAATAATCGTACAATTCTTGAGCGAATTAAAAATGCTCTGGATGAAGAAGAGTAATCAGAGAATCTCTGTTAGAATCTTCTCAAGTTCTGTATTGATCATGAGAATAAGGGTTCCAAATTCCGGTGGGATGTTTGGGTCCTCATACAGTTCTTCCAGTTTGGATTGAGACATAGCAATACGAACGTCGAGTTTCTTACCCTTGTTCAATAACCAGTTTTCACATGTCTCTTTTGCTTGTTTCCGAATGTTCCTTGGAACCTTGGGGTCATCGATTTGGTTGATGACAGTCGCTACTTGCTGTAGTCGTGTTTCTACGTCCATAATGCCATCTCCACGGAAAACCGCTCTACTCATGTCTTGTTGTGGGCCGTCTTTAAGTTCATTGGCGACATGGACAATACAATGGATGTGGATTCTGACCTCGTTCTCGGTTGGGCAAGACTGGGTGTTCTCATCATTTGCATGGGCTGGGCTGCGTGGTTTGACCATAACGAGCGAAGAGTTTCGAATGAACATTGGATTGTTTGGACAAAACCTGTGATCTTCATCTGGTCGCTTGATTTATTGACACAAGGAGCCCACTGGAGCATATGGCTGACAGCTTCCGCAATAATTGCTTACGCTAGTGGTTCTGTAATAGGCAGGCCGACGTTGAAAGAGGCAAGAGCAGGAAATAGAATAGATCAGCTGGTTCTTGGATGGTATCTTCTCTCTATTATTGGCTTAGTCGCAGGCGCTGTACAATTCTCTTCGAGTCATCCTTTAGATGTTCTCTTAGGAGATGTGACTGGTGACGCAGCGCTTTGGTGGGCCTACATAGGGGCGCTTTTCGTTCTCTTCGTGATTGATTTGGGTTGGAGAATGCGTTTCATTCATGGTGGAGCAGATGCAAAGGCACTGATGTGGGTAACTCTACTCTTCCCTTCATGGGGTGAACTGCCTATCCATTCAGATGTGTATATGGATGAAGTCATTCTCCATCTTCCTCCATCATTGAGTTTACTTATCTGGGGTGGATTATTCTTTTTGCTTATACCTTTCATTTTGCTTATTCGCAATATTGCATCAGGTAATATTCGGTCATTTAGTGATTTATCAATGGCTTGGATTGCTCTCTCTGTTCCGCTTAGTACTGTCCAAAATAGACATGCTTGGCTCCTCACAGATACAATGGAATTACCAAACGGAGATTTGAAAATTTATCATCGCAGAAGAGCACCACGCCAATCTCCATCGGATGATGAGGTTCAGTCTCATGTTGAAAAGTTAAAAATTGAGGGTGTAGAAAATGTATGGGTTAGTTTGAAACTACCCTTGTTACTTTTCTTGTGGCCGGCAATATTGCCATTATGGTTGTTTGGAGATCCAATGGCACTGGTAATACCAGTGCTATTACCTTAGATCAAACGCCCTTGCGTTCCATATTTTTGGCGCGAAGTCCTTTGTAGCTACACTTTCTGCAGCGTGCGGCTCTCCAAGCATTGCGTGCATTACACTTCATGCAAATCTTAACTCGAAGCAAGCGCTCCTCTGCTTCAGGGAATCTAGCCATGTCGTTGCGACCCACTTCCTCTATTTAATCGCAACCACCTATTTGGACAATACATGATGCCATCTTTGAAACCCTATCAGTCCATCCGAGTGTTATGCGCATTGTGAGGTTGCCTGGCATTCATCATGATGCAAATGCGACCCTTCTCATCGGTAAGGAATCTGCTTTACTCGTTGATTCTGGTACTGCTTGGTATCAATTATTGCAGGAGGAACGAATTCGAGGCCAACTCGGAGATACGATTTCACTTGACAAAATCATTCTCACTTCAAGAAGATATCCCTTCAGCGGAGGGTCTAAAGCCCTCTCAGAATCATTTGGAATTCAAGTTTTCATACATGAAGCAGGTCAAATGTCTCTCGAAAGTGGAGATTTTTTTACTACATGGGCAAATCGATATGACTCTGATATGCCAGTAGTATCCACGGAACCCATCGATTTTTCACAACCCCTTCAATTAGATGATTCAATCATTGAACTGCTTGAGACTCCTGGTCCGAGTTCCGATAACATCTCCATCCACATTCCATCTGCAAAGACGGTCATAGTAGGGGCGTTACTCCCAAGAGCGGATCGCCCTCTTCGTTGGGACGTACCTACTGGCAATCTCATTCAAGCCATAGAAAGTCTGAAGCGAATTCAAAAACTAGGTGCACAAAAACTCGTGCCAATGCACGGACCTATTTTACAAGGTGAAGAGCACATCTTCTCTACAATCCAACACCATTGTGATGTCTTGGAAAGCATTGCAGAAAATGATGGGATTTCTCCGCGGGCATGGCCGCGAGCAGCTCCCACTTCGTTATGGCGTGATCCAGTTCCTTCTTGGCCCCGTTCCGAGAAAGAACATACAGATTGACTAAGCTCATGCCATTAAACGAACTTGAGACTCAGCTTGTTCTCTTTGCTCATCGAGCTTTTTCCTTTCTCTGAGCCTGCGTAACATTGTGTTCTCCCCAAACGCTGTGGAGGCATCATGGGAGTTTTGCAGATGGCCATCTCTCTCAAATGTACATTGTTCCCATCCTGATTGAATTCGAATCGAATTTCGTTCACTTCGTATTGAAGAGATTGATCTTTTAGTTTCAAACAAGAGTTGAGTTTCAGACTGTCCATCATAGCGCCATATTTTTCCATCAGCGTCAGCGATTAAAAGGGCCAGGCTCTCTTCAGAATCTGAGCACATGGCTCGTAGGGCTGTGTCGCCTATGGGTACTGTTTTTTCAAGAGCAAGGTTTGGAACAGTAAGGATGTGAAGTTGTCCTTTCCCATCTCCTACAAGCATCCTCTCAACATTTCCATCATCATTTGCCATTCCTAGAATAACAGTTGCAACGCAATGTAATCGCAGTGTTTTTCTATTCAGTTTGGTTTCCCAAACAATCATTCCATCGTCCATTGCGATGCAAGTTCCCTGGCTTGTGACCAGACTTCGAACGGGTGTTCTTTGGTTGCGCATACCTTGCTACTGAGTGCAGACGGTATTGTTGCTTTATGATAGGTGTAAGTGAAAAGTGAAAGTGAACATCAGAACATGTCATCGTTCTTGGTTTCCTTCTTCCAAGATCTGTAGCACGACTTGCAAACCCGTACACGTCCCTTTGCAGAAGCGAAGTTTCCATTGCCCCACATTTCTGTGGCGTCATCAAAAGAAAGTGAGCGTCCGCCAAGATTTTTGTCCGCCCATTTTTCACAAGACTTCACAGCACAGGGTGTTTCACCTGCGTTTTTTGTTGATTTCGCTTTGTCATCTTTACCAGAATCGACCTTTGTCTTGCGTGCACGTGCTTTGAAGCCCATGCATGACCCTATGATTGCCTATTCATCAACTTTAGGTTCTCATTGTTGTGATCCTTTGCTAAGTTGAGAGAGCAAACCCTCAATCAAGCGTAACAAACCACGAAGCGTTACTTCTGATACGTTTGCTATTGAACAAATGTCTGATTGTGTTCTTGGAGTGCCTGATTCGTTTGCAGTTTTGTAAATCAGAGCGGCTGCTACGCCCATAGGCTTCTTACCTTGCCAGACATCTTCATGAGGCTTGATGAGAGACCAAAGGTGTTGAACTTGCGTTCTCATTGAGGGTGGAAGGTCTAGTTTAGACATAAACGGCTCAAAGTACTGGTCTGGTGAACTGATTGAATGCATGTTAAGCATTCGAGATACTTGTCGAATGAGTCGTGATAGTTCCTTTTCTTCAATGCTAAATTGTTCGGCAATGTCCGGGATTTGTCGAGGCATGTTCTCTTCACGAGCTACAAGGTAAGTACATGCAGCAGATACGCCAGCTATCGAACGGCCAGTAACATATCCCTTGTCGGAGAGTCGACGATAGAGACGAGCAACTTCTTCTTGCAGTGCATTTGGCAGTAGAGAGCGATCTCGAATGAATTGATTGGCTTTCACGAGATTTCGTTCTCTGCTCTTACGGGTTTTGGACCGCTCGTCTATGATACGTCTACGACGCCATTCACGGCGACTTTGACTAGAAATCCCCAATCGGCTTGCAGAACCTGAGTTCAAATCTTTAATGTCGATGGTTGTGTTCAATCCTCTGTCTGCGAGGGTGTATGTCATGGGTGCTCCCACTCTAGAGCGGTCTTCGCCTTTGTCTCTCTTGGTCCATTCAGCACCAGGATCTGGTACGTTTTCTTCTACGACAAGGCCACAGCTGTTGCACATCACTTCTCCTCGTGACATGTCGAGGCTCCAGTCAACTGCTGCGCATTCTTCGCAAGGGCTTGTGTGACCTTCTAGGACTCTTCGTTCGGCGTTGTTTCTCTTCTCATTTCCGTAACTTGCACTCATCTTATCAACCTCGGGTTTACTAATTGCGTAGCCACCTATATAAATGTTTGTATTTACTGATTTCGCAAATCAACCTCGCAACGTCCTCTTTACATCGGGTGTTGCTACATAGGTGTTCTATGGCTGGAAGATTGAATGACAGTATATGAACTTGTGTTCAATATTCCCTCTGACCCCCATGCCAACGATGAAGTCAAAGGGCATAGTTCAAGAGCGTTCTTGACTGACCTACATTTGATTGACATGCCAGCAACTGTAATTTTAGGAGCGCAATGGGGCGATGAAGGAAAAGGAAAACTTGTCGATAGACTTGCAGAACAGGCCTCTTGGGTCGCCCGATTTCAAGGTGGTAACAATGCAGGACACACTGTTGTCATTGGCGACCGTGTTCTCAAGTTCCATCTTCTCCCGTCTGGAATAACACGTCAGGAATGTTCGCTCATACTCGGAGATGGAATGGTTATCGACCCATGGGTTCTTCATTCCGAACTTGAAAATTGGATCGAAACAGGCGGCGATGATCCCAAAGGAAACCGGTTGTTTGTATCTGAACGCGCTCACATTATTCTTCCATATCACAGGGCAATGGATAGCCTCGACAAAACAATAGGAACTACTGGCCGGGGTATTGGTCCAGCATACTCTGACAAAATTAATCGAATTGGTCTGAGATTTGGAGACCTTGCAGAAATTGCAAACGACGCATCTTGGGCACAGTCAGCAACAGAACGAATGAACCGTTCGCTCGAAGCAGCAGGATCTGATGTTCGCATTGAAGTTGAGTCATTACAGGAAGAAGTTCAATGGATTCATGGTATCTATGAATCAAGTATTGCCAACACTGGCTTAATGCTGGATAATGCTTTGAAACTTAACGAACATATCATACTTGAAGGAGCACAAGGTTGTCTTCTTGATATTGACCAAGGTACGTTCCCATATGTCACCTCATCCGTAACATCTCGTGGTAATGCAACGCACGGAGCAGGTATTCATCCTGGTCATGTTACCGACGTTATCGGTATCACAAAGGCATACATTACTCGTGTAGGAAATGGAGCAATGCCAACTGAACTCGAAGATGCCGCAGGTGAGCACTTGGGTACAGTAGGCCATGAATTTGGAACCACAACTGGGCGGAAGCGTCGATGTGGTTGGTTTGACGCTGTGGTTATGCGCCATGCTCATCGAATCAATGGATTCACATCTCTTGCGTTGACCAAACTTGACGTTCTTGGGGGTCTTGATGAACTCAAGATTTGTGTTGCTTACGAATTAGATGGTGCTGAAATTACTGAGATGCCAAGTAGCGCATCTGCTCTAGCTCGTTGTAAACCGATTTACATGACAGTACCTGGATTTGAATCGAGGACACTTGAAGAATGGCTTGTTGTCGCACGTCATGCTAACGAAAACGGACTTGGAATCTCTTCACTTCCACAATCTGCTCAAGATTATGTACGACAACTCGAATCACTACTTGGCATTCCTTGTTCAAGCGTTGGTGTAGGTCCTGATCGTGACGCAACCATTGACTGTAACTGAACATATTGAATGAAACACTCAAAAGGAAGCGTTCACACGAACGGCTACAGGGGCGCTTAGCTCAGTTGGAAGAGCGTCTGGTTTGCAACCAGAAGGCCGGGGGTTCAAATCCCCCAGCGTCCACCACCCTCGAAGAGTCCATAAGCCCTGAATGGGATGCTGCTCGGAAGTTACTTGAGTGCGTCCTAAAACCTCCGTCTCGAAGTATAAATGCAGGTTGGGCAGTTCCTTCTGAGGAAATTTTGGTAGCGAAACAATGTGCTTTTCTCCATGCTGCTTCACGTGCGGGGGTGAATATGAGTTCAGAGTAGTGCTTCTCAATCGTGGCGATTGTATCTCCGAGAACTCCTGCCACATCCTCATATTGACAACCACTGTTGAGATATCGCATGGCAATACTGTGACGGTATGAATGACAAGGGAACTTTCGAATCTCTATGTTGCCTTCTTCAGAGGTCTTGTCTCTAACGTATGCGAGCCATTTTGCAATTGTTGCATCGGTGATGTGCAAATTGTTCTTCTTATCAGTGCCTGATTTCTGTGCACGGGATTTTGGGAAGAGATACACATCTCCGTCCTTGCACTTACTCACAATATCCTTGTAACGTTCAAAGAAAGGTATCAGTCTTGGTTCAATCTTCGTCTGACATCGTTTCCGATTCTTGTGTGCTGGGAAGCGAATCATACCTTCATCCAAGTCGATGCGCTCCCAAGTGAACAATGCACTGTCAGATCGTCGGGGGCCAATCGTGTAGTGAAGGAAATGAGCAATCGCTCTCTCGATTCGGTCTCCTTCGTTGAACATCTTGATGGCAGTCTGGTTCATTGCTTCCATTTCCTCATTGGTCCACCAGCGGATGATGTTCTCGTCCTCACCTGGCTTCCACTTCTCCACGAAGTCGACAATTGAGTGAAGCTTCAGTGCCTTTAGCATGAGCATGAGGGCTTCCTTGCGTTTTTTGATCGACATCTCTGAGATGACATTCTTACTTCGAGTCAAGCCCATTCGATATCGCTCAACCAACGCCAACCAGTTATCGGGACTGATATCCTCAATCGACTGAATTCCTTGATCTTGGAAGTCGAGACACACCCACAACATAGCATTCGCAATTTTTCTTGAAGTGCCACCACGATGGTTCCTCAATTCGCTTTCTTGTTTTCCTGCATTCCATGCTGTTCGCCACGACGGGTCTAATTCATCCGAGAAGTACATCTTCCTTGCCATGAACAGGATACTGTGTCCCAGCCGTTTGAATGTTACCTCTTCTGAGAGAATAGCAGAAATCGCAAGGGTAGCGAACAAACAGTCCCACTGCAACCCCTTCCAACCGTTTTTGAGAGTTGGATGGGTAATCGGATAACCCCAAGCAATCTATCCGAATTATTTTGTTGGTGGATTGTGTTCATTCACACTT
>ENA-ORDA01000602-ORDA01000602.1-marine-metagenome-genome-assembly--contig:-NODE-602-length-34835-cov-3.795155_pt1 | contig 34835 bp, 26 predicted proteins | sample MGYA00237778_ERZ508506 | MGnify/ENA primary metagenome ERZ508506 (study PRJEB26177, sample SAMN06267891) | marine metagenome | isolation source: Monterey Bay, California, USA | place: Pacific... | reverse complement strand
AAAGAGGCATCAGTAGTCATTTTGTATGGTTCTGAGACAGGGAATTCTTATCAATTTGCAAAAAGACTAGCCAAAACTTTGAGGAAAGAAAATCATTCTGTGGGGTTAACTAGTTTGAATAACTACGGTATTTTTCCAAAAGCGAAATCTATCCTTATCCTCACGGCAACCTATGGTGATGGTGAAGCTCCATCCAATGCCGATCTTTTTGAAAAAATATTTATTAGTAGCAAACAACTACACACTATTAATTTTTCTATTTTGGGATTTGGTTCTAAAAGTTACCCGAAATTCTGTCAGTTTGCAATCACTTTACAGTCACTTTTAGAAAAGCAAGATAATTTCTTAAGCCTAATGCCACTTTTTAAGATCAATAATCAATCTGAAATTGATTATTGTTCATGGGTAAGTATGGTAATCAATAAACTAAAATAAGATTAGTTCATGTTTCTTTTTTTAGTTCAGTACGATTTATTCAAAATGTCCATAACAAAAAATATAAAGACATCGGAAAGGTCAACATTGAGTCACTGAGATCAGCCTCTGGAACAGATTCCTGGCATGATCGGAATGGGTATCGATCGATCAAAGCAATCGAGGGATTTCTGCATGATCCAGAACATGGACAAATCGCTCGGATCAGTCACATCTTTTAAGGCTAAAAAAGCACTTTCGATCCCCCCTAGCGACCCTACAAAAAAAAACAAAACCCCGTAAAAATTGAGCTTACGGGGTTAAATAGTGGAGTCGGAGGGAATCGGACTTTTTGGGGACATCTTGTCATATTTGGGGAAATCGTTTGCCTATGGGGACAATATAATACTATTTCCTTACATTTACCCAATATAAACAACCCAGCACACAACCCAGATGAGATTTCTATTGGCAACACCAAAATCAAGAGGAGCTAGTTCTTTTTCCGGTAGAAATGCTAGAGCTAACAACTATAGCATAAATAATAGCGTAAATTTTAATGAATTTAACGATACTCCAAGAACATTGCTGTACGATGGTTCTTTTGCAGGTGCTTACTTTCTGCGAAACAATCAGGGTAAAGTGGTTATTACGAAAAAGTATTACCACTATAGAAACTTTGATGGATCAGTTGAATTTACCTTGTACAATAGATAATGAAAAATTAAATATTATGAAAAACTCAAAATATAGTTATTCTAAGAGAACAAAGATAATTGTAATTTGTATGTTATTATTTTTAATACTTTATATTGGAAGTTTATTTACAGACATTATTGATGAGAATCCTTTATATGAAGGTGGTTTTTGGATTACCATTTTGGCTTGGATGACCTCAATGTATTTTGACGGAAAAGCTAAATGATTGTAAATAAAAAATAGATTTCCAAAGCATTTCGATCCATACAGAAACAAGATCAGCCAGCTCACAGAGAAAGATCTCGGAGTCTTGTTTGGCGATGATCACAAAGTACTCCAGGAGGAAGCTGAGAGACTAGGGATCCCAGCAAAAGATGTCAAACACTACTGGCATAAATCAAAACACATTTCAATGTTTGTCAAAAACCATGGCAAAACATATCAGCAAATCTTTGAGGAGCTAAAGGATGAGATGATCCAGGCTGCTCCAGTATATCCAAAACTTAAAAGAGAGCAATCAAAAGATTCACATCTCCTGGTCATTGATCCAGCAGATATTCACATCGGAAAACTTGCAACAGCATTTGAGACTGGTGATGCATACGATGTCAAAATCGCATCTGAGAGAGTTCATGAGGGAGTCCAGGGTATCCTGGATAAAACATCCTCTTTTAATATTGATCAAATCTTGTTCATCGGTGGGAATGATATTTTGCACACTGACAATGCCAGGAGAACAACCACATCAGGAACTCCCCAGGACACCGATGGCATGTGGTATGAAAATTATTTGACAGCAAAGGATGTGATTGTTGAGGTTTTGGAGAAACTGATCACAGTTGCAAATGTGCATTACATTCATTGCCCATCAAATCATGACTATGTCTCAGGATTCTTTTTGTCGGATGTGATCAAAACCTGGTTTCATAAAAATGAGAATATCACTTTTGATTGTTCCATTGCCCATCGAAAATATTTCCTTTATGGGACAAACCTCATCGGAGCAACTCATGGAGATGGAGCAAAACAGAATGATCTCCCTTTATTAATGGCAGAGGAGGCACCCGAGGACTGGTCAAAGACAAAGCATCGACACATATATACTCACCACGTTCATCACAAAACATCGAAAGACATCGGAAAGGTGAACATTGAGTCACTGAGATCGCCATCTGGAACAGATTCCTGGCATGATCGAAATGGATATCGATCGATAAAAGCAATCGAGGGATTTTTGCATCATCCAGAGCATGGTCAAATCGCTCGAATCAGTCACATATTTTAGAGCTAAAAAAGACCGAACAACCCAGCACACAACCCAGCAAAAAAACAAAACCCCGAAAACATTGAGCTTTCGGGGTGTAATAGTGGAGTCGGAGGGAATCGAACCCTCGTCCATACAAGCAATAGAAAAGCCTTCTACATGTTTAGTTTTCATTTAGTTTTCGAAAATGCACTGACTGAAAACCGCCCACACACTCCTTAGTTCCTTTATTGAAAAATCTGACCGGAACCTTCAGACTTCGATGTTGACCTTTATGGTGCCTCTGGTTTGAACGCCGCCAACAAGGGCTTTCAAGAGACATCCGGCTTCTCAACCTAGTTGAGACATGGCTAGTGACTTACTGTAATTCAGTCGCTTATGCAGCTAGAGCGTAGTTATTCTCGCCTGTTAAAGGTTGAATCCAAGTTTTACGAGATGTGATTCATTGCTCGACATGCTAACTGTTCGATTGATCTCGCTGTCAAAACCAGTCGACCCCATTATTTCAAAGAATCTGCTTTGCTTAAAAGCAGGGTGTAAAAGTATGCTATTTATTTAAAACTGATTGATGGTTTTTCGAATCTCTGTCAGTCTACCCAACATTCCCTCTAATAAATCAAGTGAAAGCACATTAGCACCATCACTTTTTGCCTTTGAAGGATTTGGATGTGTTTCGATAAATAAACCATCCATATGGTTTACGATTCCAGCACGAGCGATTGTTTCGATCAGCTCTGGACGTCCACCTGTAACTCCCGATGCTTGATTGGGTTGTTGTAAGGAATGTGTAACATCCAATACTGTTGGAGCAATAGAACGCATTGCTGGAACACCTCTAAAGTCTACAATAAGGTCTGTATAGCCAAATTGGGTTCCTCGATCGGTAATCCAAGCAGCATCGTTTCCACTATCTTTTACTTTTTGAACTGCAAATTGCATGCTCTCTGGACTCATAAACTGTCCTTTCTTAAGGTTGACTACTTTTCCTGTTTTTGCTGCGGCAACTACTAAATCGGTTTGTCTAACCAAGAACGCAGGAATTTGAAGTACATCAACATAGGCAGCAGCTTTGGCCGCATCCGATGCCTCGTGAATATCTGTTACTGTCGGAATATTAAATTTCCGTCCAATTTTTTGCAGAATTTCAAGTGCAACATCATCTCCAATTCCTGTAAAACTATCAATTCGGCTTCGATTTGCTTTTTTAAAACTTCCTTTAAAAATAAATGGAATGTTCAATTTGTCTGTAATTGTGAGTACTTTTTCAGCAATTTCAAACGCCATTGCTTCACTCTCAATAGCGCAAGGCCCTGCCAACAGAAAGAATTGATTACTGTTTGGGTGATTGATATTTGGGAGTTCAGAGAAGTCCATTAAATGTTTTTTGCAAAATTAAAGTTTTTAGTTGAATCTGCGTAGGATTCGAAACCTTAAACTTTTAGCCGAAAGTTGGATATATAAGGCTATATTTGCGCGATTAAAAAAACACAGACTTATGTCCAAAATTAAGAATATTGCAATTATTGCACACGTTGACCACGGTAAAACTACCTTGGTAGATAAGATTATGCATCATTGCGAGCTTTTCAGAACCAATCAAAACACCGGGGATTTAATTCTGGACAATAATGATTTAGAACGGGAACGTGGAATAACCATCCTTTCTAAAAACATTTCGGTAATGTATAAAGACACCAAAATCAATATCATTGATACTCCTGGTCACGCCGATTTTGGTGGGGAGGTAGAGCGTGTGTTGAATATGGCTGATGGTGTTTTGTTGCTTGTAGATGCATTTGAAGGCCCAATGCCTCAAACGCGTTTTGTTCTACAAAAAGCAATTGACTTAAAATTAAAACCTATTGTTGTTGTCAACAAAGTAGATAAAGAAAACTGTACACCAGAAGAAGTTCATGAATCTGTTTTTGATTTAATGTTCGAGTTGGGGGCAGAGGAGTGGCAATTAGACTTTCCAACTGTTTACGGTTCTGCAAAGAATAATTGGATGAGTGAAGATTGGAATGTTCAAACTGAAAATGTTGAGCCTTTATTGGATATGGTATTGAAACACGTGCCAGACCCAAAGGTAGAAGAAGGAACTCCTCAAATGCTGATCACATCATTAGATTTTTCGGCGTATACTGGTCGGATTGCTATTGGACGCCTTCAGCGTGGAACACTAACAGCTAATATGGCAGTTAGTTTGGTCAACAGAGAAGGTACTGTAACAAAATCTCGAATCAAAGAATTGAATTTATTCGATGGTTTAGGAAGAAAAGAAGTACAAGAAGTACAAGCAGGTGATATTTGTGCGATCATTGGTTTAGAAGATTTTGAAATTGGTGATACTGTTGCCGATGCTCTTGAACCAGAGGCACTCCCTACAATTGCTATCGATGAACCAACGATGAGTATGTTGTTTACAATTAATGATTCTCCATTTTTTGGAAAGGATGGAAAGTTTGTAACTTCACGACACATCAAGGATCGTTTAGAAAAAGAATTAGAAAGAAACCTTGCGATGCGCTTGGAGAAAACCGATTCTGCAGATAAATTTATTGTTTTTGGACGAGGTGTTCTTCACTTGTCGGTTTTGATTGAAACCATGAGAAGAGAAGGGTATGAGCTTCAAATTGGACAACCACAGGTAATCATCAAAGAAATTGATGGTAGAAAACACGAACCTATTGAAGAGTTAACCATCGATTTACCAGAACATGTTTCTGGGAAAGCAATTGAAATGGTTACTCTTAGGAAAGGAGAGATGTTGAGTATGCAGCCTAAAGGTGAGCGTATGGTTTGTGAATTTTTAATGCCTTCAAGAGGGATTATTGGTTTAAGAAATCAATTGCTTACTGCTACCGCTGGAGAAGCAATCATGAATCATAGGTTCAAAGAATTTCAACCTTATCGTGGTGAAATACCGGGGCGTAACAATGGATCGCTTATTTCAATGGAAAAAGGAAGCGCTATTCCTTATTCTTTAGATAAGTTACAAGAGCGTGGAAAATTCTTTGTCGCTCCTAATGAAGAAATTTATACTGGGCAGGTTATTGGAGAAAATTCAAGAGCTGACGATATGGTTGTCAATGTAACAAAAACTAAAAAGTTATCGAATGTACGTTCTTCAGGTACTGACGATAAAGTTCGTTTGGCTCCACCAATTAAATTTTCATTAGAAGAAGCTTTAGAATATATTCAAGGAGATGAGTATGTAGAGGTGACACCGAAAAGTTTACGTTTACGTAAAGTATACCTTGATGAAAATCAAAGAAAAAGAATGACTGGGAAATAAGAAGTCCCAAAATCATATAATACACACGAAGCCTAATGACTATGCATTAGGCTTCGTTTTTTTGTACGACTTCGTATATTTTTCCATCGTCACAACGCAGTATTCTCCCTGGAAATTTGACAATCATATTATAATCGTGTGTCGCCATGATAATGGTCATTCCCTTTTGATGTAATCCTCTAAAAACCTCCATGATTTCAAGACTTGTCTGCGGATCTAGATTTCCGGTAGGTTCATCAGCTATAATAAGTTCAGGAGAATTAAGTAATGCTCTGGCTATAGCTACACGTTGCTGTTCCCCACCAGAAATTTGAAAAGCATATTTTGGTGCGATTTCTGCCACTCGTAAAGAAGAAAGCACCTCTTCGACACGGTTTTTTATTTCAGTTTTGTCTTTCCAGCCCGTTGCTTTGAGCACAAAGCTGAGGTTTTCAAAAATCGAACGATCGGACAGTAGTTTAAAGTCTTGAAACACTACACCCAGTTTCCTTCTTAAAAAAGGAATTTCTTTTTGCTTTATCTTGCCGAGATTAAAATCCGATACTTGTGCCGAACCTTCTTGAAGGGGGAGGTCAGCGTAAAGTGTTTTGATTAAACTACTTTTCCCTGTTCCAGTTTTTCCAATCAAAAAAACAAACTCACCTTGTTCCACTTCGATATTGACATCACGTAAAATGGTTTGGTTATTTTGAATGATGGTTGCGTTTCTAAACTGAACTAAGGGAAGTTTCATATGGCTTTCTAATTGGTCAATCCTTGTTGAATGATATATTCGATTATTTGAGTCCTGTAAAAATAGGAAAAATGTAGGTGTTGAAATTTTTTGTTGACAATTTATACGTTTAAAAAAAATCCAGCGTTTTAAATTAAGAACTTAAGTTTACCTTTATCGTATGCAAAAAACCTATTGCAATAAAATCCTTGTCATCACTTTTGTGTTTGTATCTGCGTCTTTTTCAGTAATTAATGCGCAGTTGGGTGTAGATAAAGTTCCTTTTGCACAGGCTTCTTATTTCTTTGCATCGGACAACTACACGCAGGCAAATCAGTATTTAAGTCTAGTTGACTTTTACCCTACTCTACAACCATTTGCTACTACTGCAGATTTTTATAAAATCTCAACTGATTTACGTTTGAATCGCCCTGGGGCTGAAAAGAAATTAGCCGCTTTTATGATCGATAGTCCAACGAGTTATTTAACTGAAACGGCCTATTACGATTTGGCTTCGTATTATTTTCAAAACGGAAAATATACCTATGCGCTCAAGTGGTTTACTAAAATCAAAGATACCGATGTAGCTTCGAGTAAAAGGGCTGACTATTATTTCAACAAAGCATATACCTTGTTTGCTACCAAGCGCTATAAGCAAGCTGAAAAATTATTTAAGAAGGTAGAAAATGAGTCCAAATACCGATACGATGCTAGTTATTATTTAGGATACATTGCTTACCAACTGGAGGACTATGACGCTGCTGTTGAAAATTTCAATAAAGTTACAACGGAAAAGGGTGACACTACGGTTGGATATTTTCAGGCTGACATGAATTTTAAACTGGGTCGTTTTGATAAAGCAATTGCTTTGGCAAGAAAAAGTTTTGCTAATGCTAATGAAAATCAAACGTCAGAGCTTTCTAAAATTATTGGCGAAAGTTATTTTAATTTAAAAGACTACCGTTCTGCGCTTCCGTATTTAGAAGTGTACAAAGGTAAACGTGGAAAATGGTCCAATACTGATTTTTATCAATTAGGTTACACTCATTATCGCTTAGGGGAATACGAAAAAGCAATCATGCAGTTCAATAAAATTATTACTGGAGCGAATGCTGTGGCTCAAAACGCATACTATCACCTTGCTGACTGTTATCTCAAAACGGATAAAAAAACACAAGCACTTAATGCTTTTAAAAGCGCATCAGCTTTTAAGTTTGATGCAGTCATTGCAGAAGATGCATTGTTGAACTATGCGCGTTTGAGTTATGAAATAGGGAATGCTTATGAGAACACTTCCTTACTGTTGACTGAATTTCTAGATCAATACCCCAAAAATAAAGCTGTTGTAGAAATTGAGCAACTTTTGATCGATTCGTATGTGAATTCTAGAAATTATGCTGCTGCTTTAAAAATACTAAAGAAAAAATCGGGAAGCCAATTTAATGCTGCACTTCAAAAAGTAAATTATTTAAAAGCCATTGCTTTATTTCAAAGTGGTCTCTTTGAGGAGTCTATAACGTTTTTTGATCAAGCCTTAAAAAACAAAGTAGATCGAACAATCGAAGCAAATTGTTTGTATTGGAGTGCATTGGCTAAATATGAATTGAATGATTTTGAAGCTGTAATTACAGAACTACAATATTTTAAAAGTCATCCATTTGCACAAAAAGTTTCGGGTGCAGAACACCTGTCGTATCAGCTGGCCTATGCAAATTTCAAATTAAAAAACTACGAAAATTCTCGTGCTTTGTTTGAAAGGTATCTTCAGTCAAACATCCAAATTACTTCATATAAACGTGATGCATTATTGCGCTTAGGAGATAGTCATTTTGCTTTAGGAAAATATTGGCCAGCTATGGAATCCTACGAAAGTGCTATTCAAATGGATGTTTCTCGTGGTATGTATGCCTTATATCAAAAAGCGCTGAGCTATGGTTTTGTAGAACGAAATCCAAAAAAAATAGAGGCGCTAAATCAATTGATTTCTGATTATCCAAAAACATCTTTACTAGATGACTCTTATTTTCAGTTAGCTCTAGCGTTTACTCGAGAAAATAATATTATCAAAGCAATTGAAACCTATGATTTACTAACCGATGGTTTTCCTAAAAGTCCTTATCGATCACGTGCATTATTGAATAAAGGCCTGATCTTATACAACGCAGAATCTCTAGAAGATGCAATGCTTGTGTTGCAAAAGCTAGTTCAGGAATATCCCAACGAAGAAGTAGCGCAGCAGGCTCTGAAAACTGCTAAAGAAATTTCAATTGACTTAGCAACTGTAGATGTTTTCGCAACTTGGGTAAAACAATTGAAAGGGGTAACCCTTCAGGATAATGAATTGGAACGTGCTTCTTTTACTGCAGCAGAACGCCTTTTCAATGACAACAAGAAAAAAGCAGCCCAGAAGGCATTGACTTCCTACTTGGAAAACTATCCCCAAGGAGCAAATCACCTTCAGGTTGAGTTTTTATCTGCTGAACTTTATTTTCAAGATGAAAATTGGAGTGCTGCGAGCGAGCAATATGCATCGGTATTAGAACAGCCTACACATGAGTATACTGAACAAGCCTTAGTCCGAATAACGCAAGCTATGGTAAACAATGAGCAAAAGTCAGCAGCTTTACCTTATTGGAAGACACTAGAAGAACTGGCGCAATTTCAAGAGAACAAACGCTATGCTTTATTCAATTTAATGCAATTATATTACGAACAAGAACAGTTTTCTGATGCCATTGCATACGCTGAAAAAGTTGTTGTTTTACAATCTTTAGGACAAAAAATTAAGTGGGATGCTTATCGTGTTTTAGCGCGATCTGCTGTTACTCTTCAAGATGTAAACAAGGCAGCTAAAGCATACGCAGTTCTTGAGCAAGCACCTGATGCTGCATTAGCTGTCGAGGCATTGTATTTTAATGCACAGCAAAAACATATAGCGCATGATTATGCCACTTCTAATCGTTTGATTGAAAAAATCGCGCAAGATTTTGGTAATTATCCGGAATGGGGAGCCAAGAGCTTGTTGTTGATGTCACAAAACTTTTACCAATTAGATGATGCTTTTCAGGCATCCTTTATTTTGGAGTCTATCATAACCAATTTCACCCAATTTCCAGAAATAGTAAAACAAGCCCAATTGGACTTAGCGAATTTAAAGGCTATCGAATCCAAAAACAATTCATCCATTAAAGTTGAAGAAGAAAATGAAAATTAATAAAAAATTGATCAAGGCCTATCTTTGGGTCGGTTTGCTTTTTAGTTTCTCAGCTGTTTTTGGTCAGGAAGAAGAGGTGGGCTTGGGCGTACAAGAAATTACTGTTATCAAGTCCTATACCCCGAGCTTGTCCGAGGTCTTTAAAATAAGAGAGCAGCCTGAGGTTATGGATTCGATTGGCAGAGAAAAACGAAAAGTACTCTATTCTATTTCTTCTGTTCCTGTTGTATCAACGTTCATTCCTTCCAAGGGATCAGCCAAAGTGCTTCAGAAAAAGAAAAGTACACCAAAGTATAATGCAACTGCAAGCGCTGCTTTCGGGAATTTTAATAATATTTTACTGGATCATGCTGCCCAAATTAATTTAGATCGTAGGCAACAGGTGAGTTGGTTGGTACGTTTTAACGGTCTTTTAAAAGACTTACCAGAACCTATTTTGGCTACAAACCAAAACAGTGCCTTGATTCATTTAGGATATCGTCATAATTCCAATACGTTGTCTTCGCACTCTCAAGTGTCTTTTAGAACTCACAGCCAGAATTTTTACGGACTACAAGATCCGATAACAGACCCTATTATTCTTGAAAATTTAGACCCAAAACAACAATTAAAATATCTTTCGATACAATCGCAATGGCAATGGTTCGATACAATTTTAAAAGATGCTGACTTAACAGCTCATTTGACAACGGATAGTTTTGAAACCAATGAATTGGAATTGAAGTTGAACACTAAGTTTCAAGTTTCTCTCGGTTCAATTGCAATTAATGCAGAGCCAAGTGTTCGCTATTTAAATAATAAGTTTGCCTCAGATTACTATACAAAAACATCAACCGAGTTTGCTTCAGGAATTTCTCAAGTTGCATTATCTGTTAGCTCTGGAGCCAATCGTTTTAAATTTAAAGTTGGAGCAACCGGAGTGTATGGATTCGGAGATGATTTTGAAGAAACTAATAGTTATATTTTACCACTACTAGATTTGTCTTACAAGCCCAAAAAAGCAAACATCACTCCTTTCCTTAGAGTTTCCGGTGCTCTGAATCAAAATAGTTTTAGAACATTTACAAATAAAAACTCTTTTACAGCACCAGCCGTAGTGCTGAAGAATACGGAAGTGCCTTACTCAGCGGAGCTGGGTTTGAGAACCAAGATTGTTTCTGGTTGGGAGTTTACGATTAATGGACATTATCAAAAGGCTACCAACACACCACTTTTTAAAAGTTTTGTCTTTGATGAAAGGAACACCGATTATACAGCTTTTAGATATGCAAATGCATTCGAGGTTGTTTATGAAGAAATTGAGCAAATTGGCCTAGATGTTTCGGTTTTAGCTGCATTTAAGAATGGTGGATCTTTGTCACTCGAGGCGCATTGGAGAGACTATACGGTAATCGATGAAACAGATTCGACTATTCTTTCGGATCCTAAAGAGGCTTGGAACCTACCGGAGCTCCAGTTTAACTTTAAAGCAAATATTAAAATTGCACAAAAACTGTTTGTACAATCCAATATTATTTTCATGGGTGCGAGAAAACATGTGTATCGAAATTATTTTATTAATCAACCACTAGATCGAGCTAGTGAGTCTATTGTTAGTCTTCCGTCTTTTGTTGATGCAGAAGCACGTATTACATATCAGTTGAATGATCGCTGGGAGTTTTACGTAAAAAGTGAAAACATTTTCAATGCCCCTCAATTTCAATGGGCGAACTATCAAGTCTACGGCACTAGATTTCTTTCTGGAATCCGTTATAATTTTGACTTAAGCCTTTAAGCTAAATCATTTTAGTAGCAAAACAAAATCATTGGTTTGATTGCGGATTTGTATATTTTAAGTTAAATTCACTTAAAATTAGGATCTTCATTAAGATTAAACATATTTGATGTGTTCAATACACAAAATTACCACTAATTTTATTTTCTATATTTTAATAGACTTCTATGAAGAACCACGAAGGTCTCAGTCCTCAGGAAATTGTTGGTAAACAGATTTGCACATTACGAAAACAACTCAAATTAACACAAGCTTCTTTGGCTTCCAGTGCAGGGATGGAAGAAAGCGCTTTGCAAAGGATTGAAGCTGGAAGAACAAACCCAACGATCAAAACCTTGTACAAAGTATCTAAAGCTTTGAATGTAGAAATCAAAGATTTGTTTGAAAATTTATAAAACGACCTTCTCCTTGATGGTATAATTTTAGCTTACATTTGTTTTTATTTATTAAAAATCATTACAAATGAGAACAGCTCTTTCCCTTGTTTTTAGTTTCCTTTTATTTACTTCTTGCGCTCCTGATACTGCAGATCTGATCATTCATAACGCAACTGTTTATACCGTTAACGAAAGCTTTGAAACTGCAACAGCAGTTGTTGTAAAAGATGGTAAGTTTATCGCTATTGGCGGAGAAGATTTATTGAATCAATACAAGGCCCGAAGTGTAGTAGATCTTAAAGGATTTTCAGTATACCCCGGATTTATAGATGCTCATTGCCATTTTTATAATTTCGGATTATTGCAAGAGCAATTGGATTTGAGTGGTACTAAAAGTTTTGAAGAGGTAGTAGACAGAGTAGCTAGTTATATAGCAACTCACCCCGGAGTACCTGTTCTAGGGCAAGGCTGGGATCAGAATTCTTGGGAAGTAAAAGAATACCCTACAAAAGATATATTAGATAAACGTTTTCCTGAGCAGTTGATCGCTTTAAAACGTGTTGACGGGCACGCACTTTTGGTGAATCAAACAACATTAGATTTGGCAGGTATCAATTCAACTACTTCAGTCGATGGTGGTGTATTTGTTCGTGCAGAAGGGGTGCTAACAGGTGTATTGATAGATAACGCAATGGATCAAGTCTACGCTGCATTACCAAAGCCAACGAAACAACAACAAACAACTGCCTTGTTAGCAGCACAAGCTATAGCCTTTAAAAACGGTTTGACTACTGTTGATGATGCTGGCTTAGATAAAGAGCAACTTCAGTTAATTGAGAGCTTGCATGAAGAGAGAGTTTTAGATATCCGTGTCTATGGAATGATTAGTAATACGCCAGAAAATTTAGCTTATTATCTAGAAAAAGGAACAACACAAACGGAGCGATTGAACATACGTTCTGTAAAAGTATATGCGGATGGTGCGCTAGGAAGTAGAGGAGCAGCTTTGAAAAAAGAATATTCAGATGCTCCAGGAAATCATGGATCTTTTGTCACTCCAGTTGATCAAATAGAAGCACTTGCATATGTTTTAGCAAAAAAAGGTTTTCAGATGAATACCCATGCAATTGGAGATGCAGCCAACTATGAGGTGTTGAATGCCTATAAAAAAGCATTGACAATAGATGCAGATCCTCGGTGGAGAATTGAACACGCGCAAATTGTTTCTTTAGAAGATCGTGAGTTTTTTGGAACCAAGATTATCCCTTCAATCCAGCCAACACATGCAACTAGCGATATGTTTTGGGCAGACGAACGTTTGGGAGATGATCGAATGCAAGGAGCTTATGCCTACAAAAGCTTACTCGATTGGTCGGGTAGGGTAGCATTGGGAACAGATTTTCCTGTTGAGCATGTAAGTCCATTAAAAACTTTTTATGCCGCAGTTGCTCGTACAACTGAAGAACAACTTCCTGAAGGTGGATTTCAAATGGGCGACGCACTTACTCGAATGGAGGCTTTAAAAGGGATGACGCTATGGGCAGCTTATGCAAATTTCGAAGAAGAAATTAAAGGCAGTATTGAAGTTGGAAAGCTAGCTGATATGGTAATCTTGAAGCAGGATATCATGAATATTGATATTCACGAAGTGCCACAGGTAGAAGTTATCGCTACAATTGTTGATGGAAATATAGTTTATCGTGCATCCAATTAATATTACTCGTTAAGAATGTTTGTTAATTTGATTAAATTTAAACATATTTTTTAATTTTTTAAATCAATTTACCTTTTTTAGTTTATATATTAAATCAAAAACAACATTTTAATTTATTAACATTATTTTAAAGCTATATTTGCTTAAAAATAATAATTATGTGTGGTATAGTTTGTGCTTTCGAATTGAAACAACCTTCAGAAGAATTACGTCCTCAGGTATTGGGTATGTCAAAAAGTATCCGTCACAGAGGTCCGGATTGGAGTGGTATTTTTTCAAATCCCAAAACCGTTATGGCGCATGAGCGTTTAGCGATTGTCGATCCAACTTCAGGAAAACAACCCTTATTTAGTGCAGATGGACGCTATGTTCTTGCGGCTAACGGAGAAATATACAATCACAAAGAATTACAAGCACAACTAGGAGGGAAATATGACTTTCAGACGGCATCTGATTGTGAAATTATTTTGGCTCTCTATCAAGATAAAGGACCAGATTTTATTGATGAATTGAATGGTATTTTTGGTTTCGCTTTATATGATACAGTAAAAGATGAATATTTTATTGCTCGCGATCACATGGGAATTATTCCTTTGTATATGGGGTGGGATCAAAACGGTACTTTTTATGTAGCTTCTGAGTTAAAAGCATTGGAAGGAGTGTGTACTAAAATCGAGCTATTTCCTCCGGGACATTACATGACAAGTGAAACAAAAACCCCAGTGCAATGGTACACTCGAGATTGGATGGAATTTGACGCTGTAAAAGATAATGAAACAAGTATCGATGACTTACACGATTCTTTAGCGGCAGCAGTTCGTCGTCAATTGATGAGTGATGTCCCTTATGGTGTTTTGTTGTCAGGTGGTTTGGATTCTTCTGTAACTTCGGCTTTGGCAAAATTGTATGCAGCTAAGAGGATTGAAGCTGATGATGAACAGGCAGCTTGGTGGCCACAATTACATTCTTTTGCAGTTGGACTTGAAGGATCTCCGGATCTGGAAGCCGCAGCTAAAGTAGCTGAGCATATTGACACAGTGCATCATGAAGTGAAATTTACAATCCAAGAAGGTTTAGATGCAATTCGTGATGTGGTATATCATTTAGAAACCTATGATATTACAACAATAAGAGCGTCTACACCTATGTATTTGTTAGCCCGTGCTATTAAGGCTTTGGGAATTAAAATGGTACTTTCTGGCGAAGGAGCTGATGAGTTGTTTGGAGGATATTTGTATTTCCATAAAGCACCCACTCCAAAAGATTTCCATGAAGAAACAGTAAGAAAACTAGATAAACTGCACCAATACGATTGCTTGCGTGCAAATAAATCATTAGCAGCTTGGGGAATAGAGGGGCGTGTTCCTTTCTTGGATAAAGAATTTATGGATGTTGCAATGCGCATCAATCCGTCTGATAAAATGATAACCTCCGATCGTATGGAGAAGTGGGTTATTCGAAAAGCATTTGAGCAGTATTTGCCAGAAAGCGTTGCTTGGAGGCAAAAAGAGCAATTTTCGGATGGAGTTGGATATGATTGGATTGATACTTTGAAAGAAGTGGTAGAGGACAACGTAAGTGATGAGCAAATGAAAAATGCACATCATAAGTTCCCAATCCAAACACCTCAGAATAAGGAAGAGTTTTACTATCGTTCAATTTTTGAAGAGCATTATCCAAGCGATACAGCAGCTTTGTGTGTGCCATCTGTACCTTCTGTAGCGTGTAGTACTCCAATTGCTTTGGAGTGGGATGAGGCGTTTAAAAACATGAATGATCCGAGTGGAAGAGCCGTCGCTCAGGTTCATGATGAAGCGTATTAGTGGTATAAGAAATAACAGCTCAGAACCCTTGGTTTTTCCAAGGGTTTTTTGTTTAGCAAAGCCATTGACTTTCACACACAAAATGTTAATAACTTCAAGGGTTTGAGGTTGGTTTTTTTGGTCAAAACAAGGGGCTTTTCGTATATTTGAAAGTACTCTGAATCTCAGGATTCTTAACTAAAAAAAACAATGAGCGAAGAACCCAAAAAACAGCAATATTCTGCTGATAGTATCCAGGCCCTAGAGGGGATGGAACATGTTAGAATGCGCCCATCAATGTACATCGGAGATGTAGGCGTTCGTGGATTACATCACTTGGTTTACGAAGTAGTCGATAACTCCATTGATGAAGCCCTCGCGGGACATTGTGATTCGATCTCAGTGATCATTAACGAAGACAATTCTGTTACTACAAAAGATAACGGGCGTGGTATTCCAATTGGTATGCACAAAAAAGAAGGCGTTTCTGCCTTGGAAGTTGTGATGACTAAAATTGGTGCTGGTGGTAAATTTGATAAAGATTCCTACAAGGTTTCTGGAGGTTTACACGGAGTAGGTGTCTCTTGTGTGAATGCACTTTCCGAGGTTTTAACCGCTACTGTTTATTTAGATGGGAAAGTATACGAACAGGTATACGAAAGAGGTAAACCTCTAGCTCCAGTTAAAGAAATTGGCACTTCAGAGGAAAGAGGTACGACGGTTACTTTTAAGCCAGATCCTCAGATTTTTCAACAAGTTTTAGAATATAATTATGACACCTTAGCTAGTAGAATGCGCGAGCTTTCTTATCTAAACAAAGGTATTACGATTAACCTTGAAGATCGCAGAAATAAAAATGATAAGGGAGAATTTGTAAGCGAAGTATTCCACTCTAAAGAAGGCCTTAAAGAATTTATTCGCTTTTTGGATTCTTCTCGGGAGTCAATCATTCAAGATGTAATTTCGATTGAAGGAGAGAAAAATGGCACACCAGTTGAGGTTGCTATGATTTATAACACCTCTTATTCCGAAAATTTACATTCTTATGTAAATAATATCAACACACACGAAGGTGGAACTCATCTTGCTGGTTTTAGAAGAGGGTTGACATCGACACTTAAGAAATACGCAGACGGTTCTGGTTTATTAGATAAATTGAAATTTGAGATTAGTGGTGATGATTTCCGTGAGGGATTGACTGCTATTATTTCTGTGAAAGTTGCAGAACCTCAGTTCGAAGGACAAACCAAAACCAAGCTAGGAAATAGAGAAGTAACTTCTGCAGTTTCTCAAGCAGTTTCTGAAATGTTAGAGAATTACTTAGAAGAACATCCCAACGATGCTAAGATCATTGTTCAAAAAGTAATTTTAGCTGCTCAAGCCCGCCATGCTGCCCGTAAGGCTCGTGAAATGGTTCAACGTAAAACCGTAATGAGTGGTGGAGGTCTTCCAGGTAAACTTTCGGATTGCTCTGAACAAGATCCAGCTGTATGCGAAGTGTTCTTGGTTGAGGGAGATTCGGCAGGTGGAACAGCAAAACAGGGAAGAGATCGAAACTTTCAAGCCATCTTGCCTCTACGTGGAAAGATTTTGAATGTTGAAAAAGCCATGCAACACAAGGTTTTTGAAAACGAAGAAATTCGAAATATTTACACAGCACTTGGTGTAACTATCGGAACTGAAGAAGATAGTAAAGCCCTAAACCTCTCAAAACTTCGTTATCACAAAGTAGTCATCATGTGTGATGCCGATGTCGATGGGAGTCATATTTCTACATTAATTCTAACGTTCTTTTTCCGTTATATGCGTGAATTAGTAGAGTCAGGCTTCGTTTATATTGCTACTCCTCCTTTGTTTTTAGTTAAAAAAGGAGCTAAGAAGCAATATGCTTGGAACGATCAAGAACGCGAAACACTATTGGAATCGTTTGGTCAAGGTTCTTCTGTACAACGTTACAAAGGTCTTGGAGAGATGAATGCAGAACAATTGTGGGACACAACCATGAATCCTGAATTCAGAACTTTACGTCAGGTTACAATCGACAACGGAGGTGAAGCGGATAGAGTATTCTCTATGCTAATGGGTGATGAAGTTCCACCACGAAGAGAGTTCATCGAGAAAAACGCGATTTACGCAAATATTGACGCTTAGTATATAACAGTATAAATTTTTATTAAAAAACTAAAATTCACATAAATTATGAAAGTAACCGTAGTAGGAGCTGGAAATGTAGGAGCCTCATGTGCCGAGTACATTGCAATAAAAAGAATTGCTAGCGAGGTTGTTTTATTGGACATCAAAGAAGGATTTGCAGAAGGAAAGGCTTTAGATCTTACCCAAACTGCAACAACATTAGGATTCAATACCCGAATTACGGGTGTAACCAACGACTATTCTCAAACAGCGAATAGCGATGTGGTTGTTATAACTTCTGGGATTCCAAGAAAACCGGGGATGACTCGTGAAGAATTGATCGGAATCAATGCTGGAATAGTAAAATCAGTAGCAGAAAGTATATTAGCTCACTCTCCTGAGGCTATTATTGTTGTAGTTTCTAACCCAATGGATACAATGACCTATTTAGCACTTAAAGCAACGGGTCTTCCTAAAAATAGAATTATTGGAATGGGCGGTGCTTTAGACAGCTCTCGTTTCAAGACCTATTTATCAAAAGCACTAGACAAACCCGCAAATGATATCCAAGGAATGGTAATTGGAGGTCACGGTGATACAACCATGATTCCTTTAACGCGTTTGGCCAGTTATAACGGTACACCTGTAAGCAATCATTTATCAGCTGAAGCGCTCGAAGAAGTTGCTGCAGCAACAATGGTAGGTGGAGCAACACTAACTAAACTTCTGGGAACTTCTGCTTGGTACGCTCCCGGAGCATCGGTTGCTTATTTAGTTGACAGTATCATCAATGATCAAAAACGTATGATTCCTTGTTCTGTATTTCTTGAAGGAGAATATGGAGAAAGCGATATCTGCATTGGTGTTCCTTGTATCATTGGAAAAGATGGTGTTGAACAAATTTTAGACATTCAACTCGACGCAAACGAACAAGAAAAATTCAAGAAAAGTGCTGTTGCAGTTCGAGCAATGAACGACGCATTATCTAGTAATGTATAGCATTTCATCGAAAATCATAAGAAACCGCCCCTTTGGCGGTTTTTTTGCATACAAAACAATCCTATAAAGTTGTTAAATCTTAGCTTATATTTTATATTTGCTCGCCTTTAACACGCTTAAAAATCAAACTAATGCAGAATAACGGACTAATAAAAGTTTTTGGAATCCTTTTTGGAATCGTAAGTATCTACCAACTTTCTTTTACTTTCATTTCAAGTGGCCAAGAAGACAAAGCTTCTTCTTATGCTATCAGTAGAGTTTCAGAAGATCAAGCCGATTATGTTTCTCTTAGAGAACAAGTCGAAACCAACTACTTAGATTCAATTGGAAATTTGCCTCTTTATGGATTTACATCATACAACGATGCCAAAGGGAAAGAACTAAACAAAGGTCTTGACCTGAAAGGAGGAATCAACGTGATTCTTCAAATTTCGGTTAAAGATATCTTGAAAGGATTGGCGGATTACACCAAAAACCCAACTTTTAATCAAGCGCTTGACGATGCTGACTTACTTCAGAAAAGCACAGACGAGCCTTATGTTGAGTCATTCTTTACTGCGTTTGATGCTATAAAAGGTGAAACTACTCTTGCTAACCCAGAGATTTTCGCAAATAAAACTTTAAGTGATGTTATTAATTTTGAAATGACAGACGACCAAGTGCGTCCGATTATTCGTCGTAAAATTGATGAGTCTATCGTTTCTGCTTTTGAAGTATTAAGAAAACGTATCGATAAATTTGGAGTAACACAACCGAACATCCAACGTTTGGGAACTTCCGGAAGAATCTTAGTTGAACTTCCTGGTGCTCGTGACGTAGAACGTGTTAAGAATTTACTTCAGAGTACAGCACAACTTGAGTTTTGGGAAACCTATAAAAACGATCAGTTCGTAAACTTCCTTTATGCAGCCAACAATTTGTTGATTGAAAAAGGAGTAAAAGAAAATAAAGAAGAAACGGAAGCTTCTGCTATTGACGATTTATTAGCTGATGTTGAAGCGAAAGATTCAGCTTCTATTGCTGCTGGAAATCCACTTTTAGATTTAGTTAAAGGATACGGTTACCAAGGTGGACCTGTTATAGCTCAATTTGCTAAGAAAGACAGAAGCACAGTAATGGGATATTTAGACCTTCCTGAGGTTCGCAGATTATTGCCACAACAATATCGTTACGTTGAATTTGCTTGGGGGAAAGAACAAGAAGGATCTGAAATAATTGATTTATATATTTTGAAATCAAACCGCGAAGGAGTTCCTCCTTTAAGTGGTGGGGTTATAGTTGATGCTTTACAATCATACGACCAAGTTGGCCAGCCTTCTGTATCCATGCAAATGGATTCTAAAGGAGCTCGTATTTGGGAGAATATGACTGGAAAAGCATCGAAAGAAGCAAGCAATATTGCTATCGTTCTTGATAACACCGTTTATTCTGCCCCTGGAGTTTCTAAAGGAGCAATAACAGGTGGGCGTTCAGAAATTTCTGGAAGTTTTACATTGAATGAAGCAATTGACTTAGCAAACGTTTTACGTGCTGGTAAGCTTCCTGCTTCTGCTGATATTATTCAATCTGAAATTGTTGGACCTTCCTTAGGAAAAGAAGCTATTCAGAGTGGAATTTACTCGTTTGGGATTGCCTTAATCATTGTATTGTTATGGATGATTTTCTACTACGGTTCTTCAGGAATTTTTGCTGATGTTGCTTTAGTATTGAACATCTTATTGATCTTTGGAATTTTAGCAGGTCTAGGAGCCGTATTAACCTTACCTGGAATTGCAGGGATTGTATTAACAATCGGTATTTCGGTAGATGCTAACGTACTAATCTTTGAGCGAATTCGAGAAGAATTGAAGAAAGGAAAAGGACAATTGAAAGCTGTTGCTGATGGTTTTGATAATGCATTGTCTTCTATTTTAGATGCAAATATAACGACTGGTCTTACAGCCTTAATCTTATTTGTATTTGGAACAGGACCTATCAAAGGATTTGCAACTACCTTACTGATCGGTATCGCTACCTCACTCTTTACTGCAATTTTCATTACGAGACTTTTAATTGATTCACGTTCCGTGAAAGGAAAACTAGTTTCATTTGCAACATCTGCCACTAAAAGTTTATTCCAGAACATGACCATTACGTTCTTAGAAAAAAGAAAAACTGCTTATTTAGTATCTGGAGTTTTAATCGTAGCAAGTCTTGTTTCTTTAACGATAAATGGTTTGAATCAAGGTGTCGATTTTGTTGGAGGTCGTTCGTATACTGTACGTTTCGATAAAATAGTAAACCCAACCGAAGTTGAAAGTGTTCTTGTCGGTGCTTTCGGTAGTGTTGAGGCTAAAACTTTTGGTGACGACAACCAGTTGAAAATTACAACCAAGTATAAAGTTGATGAAGAAGGGACTGCAATTGATGTAGAAATCTACGAAAAATTATACGCAGGTCTTCAAGCTTATCTTCCAGCTGGAATTAGCTATAACGAATTTGTAAACGGTTCGGATTCAAAAACAGTAGGGATTATGTCTTCTATTAAAGTAGGGCCAACAATTGCAGATGATATTAAGAAAAACTCTTACTTAGCCGTTTTTGGATCTTTGATCGTAGTATTCCTTTATATCTTATTACGTTTCCGTAAGTGGCAGTTCTCTCTTGGAGCCGTAGCTGCTGTTTTCCACGACGTATTAATTGTATTGGGAATATTCTCTCTTACGTATTCTATCATGCCTTTTAGCATGGAAATAAATCAGGCCTTTATTGCTGCCATATTAACGGTAATTGGATATTCTCTGAATGATACAGTAGTTGTTTTTGACCGTATACGAGAATTTACTAACGATCACACGAAGTGGGAATTGAATACTACAGTTAATGCGGCATTAAACAGCACTTTGAGTAGAACGTTGAATACGTCGTTGACAACCTTATTGGTATTATTAGCCATCTTTATTTTTGGTGGTGAATCTATCCGAGGCTTTATGTTTGCCTTGATTGTTGGAGTAATTGTAGGAACTTACAGTTCGGTATTTATTGCTACGCCAGTAATGTTTGACACACAAAACAAAAAGGCTATAGAAGAATAAGCTTTGAGTCTTTACTGAATAAAAAAAAATCACGACTTAGGTCGTGATTTTTTTTTGCTAAAACTTTTCTTGAAATATTAAATCCTGAGGTGTATAATTAAAAACTTTTTTTAAGAACCCGTATATGCTCTAGATGATGCTTACTGTGCCAAGAGTATATCGCTAGCACAACGTAAAGTGGATATTCTTTGAAGCCTTCAGGATGGAAATAAGTACGTTCCATTTGAGTGGTCGAAAGCTTACTGAAGAAGCTAACCCATCGATGATGAATACCTTCTATAATAGATAGACTAGGGGAAAGGTCACTAGAAGTAGCGTCCTCTTGTTCGGCCCAATCGGTTTCAGTATAACCTTTTATTTTAGGTGTATCCTCGAGTAATGCATGCTTGCATCTAAGGTAAGCATGGGAATGACTGTCGGCTAAGTGATGAACAACTTGAGCAACTGTCCAACCACCTTCTCGGTAAGGAGTTTGTAATTGACTTTCATTAAGACTGCTTACTTCTTCTTTAAGTAGTTTTGGGAAGTCCTTTAAAATGGATAGTGCTTTGCTTCTATCTTCAATAGAAGGTTGTGCGGCAGGCCATTCAAATTTTCCTGTAGGGTAACGTAAAAGATCTAGGGGGGTCATAAGTTATTGGTTTGAATTTGATTTTTTAAACATAAAGAAAAGACCAAAAAGAATCATTGGAATACTTAGCCATTGTCCAGTCGATAAGAGGGGGATATAGGTTTCAAAACCACCTTGGCTTACTTTTACAAATTCCACTAAAAAGCGAACACTAAAAAGTACGACAAAGAACATTCCAAATAAGTATCCATTGGGTCGGTTTACTTTGTTGTTGTATAAATAGCGCAGTAAGAAAAACAGGATAATGTATCCGATGGCTTCGTACAATTGTGCAGGATGTCTAGGAGCAATTTCTCTTCTGTTAAGAAAGACTACACCAAAATTATTGCCTGTATAATTTCCAACAATTTCTGAGTTGAAAAAATTCCCAACGCGAACCAATGCTGCTCCTAAACTTACTGGAATAACCAGTCGATCTAAGATCCAGATTAACGGCTTATAATTGTATTGCTTTTGATATAAATACAAACCTATCAAAATTCCAATAGTAGCTCCATGGCTTGCTAGTCCTCTAAAACCAGTGAATTCATATCCACCGATTAAGCCGAATAAAAAGCTTGAACCTTCTAATGCTCGTATTGGTAAAAGAATTTCGATTAAATGATTTTGATAATAGCCCCAACTGTAAAAAAAAACTTCTCCAAGGCGAGCTCCGAGAACAGTAGCAATAACAACATAAAAAAGTAAGGGTTCTACATATTCTACAGACACCTTTTCTTTTTCATACATTTTTTTCATCAGATATAAACCCAGCGAAAATGCAACAACAAACATTAAACTGTAATAATGTACTCCAAAACTTCCAATTTTAAATAAAGTGTCAGAAGGTGCCCATTGTATTTTTGAAAAAAGCATATGTGTCTATATTAGTTGGTTAAAAGTAGCTATTTTTTATGAATCCTGCCAGATTTATGGAACAGGATCATATCCTCCTTTGGTCCAAGGATGGCAGTTTAAGATGCGCTTAAGAGTTAGGTAAAAACCTTTGAATAAACCATGTTTTTCAAAAGCCTCAAGCCCGTATTGTGAGCAAGTTGGTGTATGTCTGCAAGACGGAGGTGTTAATGGCGATATGTATGAACGGTAAAATTTAATGAGTAAGACAAAGGGGAGGATTAAGATTCTTCTCATTGTCTGAGTTCTATTTAAAGACTAAATCCAGTTCCATCTTTTCCATCCTTCAGTTGAACGCCCAACGCAAGTAGTTCATCTCGAATACGATCTGAAGTAGCAAAATCCTTATTGTCTCGAGCAGTTTTCCGAATGTCGATTAACATTGAAACGGTACCTTCTAGTGCGGTGCTTACTGCTGATTGATTTTCAGATCCATCCAACAAAATACCCATGATATCCTCAACAAATTCGTGCATTTTATGGGATAATTTATCTTGATCTTCTACAGAAATTGTCGCTGTTTCATTTTTAACTGCATTGATGAACCGAACGGCATCAAAAAGCTGAGCAATAAGAATCGGACTGTTGAAGTCATCATTCATGGCTGCATAACACTTGGTTTCCCAAGCATCAAAATCAAAACCTGATGTAGCTTCTGAGGAAGGCAATTGTTTGAGCGTTTGCATACCTTCTTGAAGACGAATGAACCCTTTTTCGGAAGCCAATAATGCATCTTCACTCAAGTCTACAATACTTCTGTAATGAGCTTGTAACAGGAAAAAACGAACAACTGATGGTGTAAATGCTTTTGTAAAAATATCATTATCTCCCGAAAACATCGCGTCTGGGAGTATGTTGTTTCCAGTTGACTTTGCCATTTTTTGACCATTAAGAGTCAGCATGTTTGCATGCAACCAATAATTTACTGGAGCTTGATTGGTCATCGATTCGGCTTGCGCAATTTCACATTCGTGGTGTGGAAACTTCAAATCCATTCCACCTCCGTGAATATCAAATTGATTGCCAAGGTATTTTGTACTCATCGCAGTACACTCCAAATGCCAGCCTGGGAAACCATCACTCCAAGGCGAAGGCCATCGCATGATGTGTTTTGGCTCAGCTTTTTTCCAAAGCGCAAAATCCTGTGGACTCTTTTTGTCAGACTGACCTTCTAAGGTTCGTGTATTGTGAATGAGATCTTCAATTTTACGACCACTTAGTTTTCCGTAGTTATGGGTTTCGTTGTACTTGAGAACGTCAAAGTAAACCGAACCATTGATTTCATAAGCAAATCCTTTTTCAAGTATTGTCTTTATGATTTCAATTTGCTCAATAATATGACCCGTTGCTGTAGGTTCAATACTAGGGGGGAGGTTATTGAATTTAGCAAGTGTATCGTGGAAGTCAACGGTATAGCGTTGAACTACCTCCATGGGTTCAATAGCTTCTAACCGTGCTTTTTTTGCAATTCGATCTTCACCTTCGTCCGCATCATTTTCTAAATGTCCAGCATCGGTTATGTTTCGAACATAGCGCACTTTATACCCCAGGTGTTTTAGATAGCGATAGATTAAATCAAAAGACATGAAGGTTCTACAATTTCCCAAGTGTACATTGCTGTAGACCGTTGGTCCACAAACATACATACCCACGTAGTTAGGTGTGATGGGTGTAAAAATTTCTTTTTTTCCACTAAGGGAATTGTATACAGAAAGTTGCTGCATTAGAATTCAGTGTCGAGTTGGATATAGTCCAAAAATTCGCGTTTAGTTTCTTTGTTTTTGAAAGCACCTCCAAATTCAGAAGTAATCGTGCTACTACTGATATCACGAATCCCTCTAGAATTTACACATAAGTGTTTAGCATCTATAACACAAGCTACATCTTCTGTTCCTAAAACTTGTTTGAGTTCTTCAACAATTTGTATGGTAAGACGTTCTTGAACTTGTGGACGCTGTGCGTAGTATTGTACAATACGATTCATCTTGGATAAACCGACAACAGTTCCTTTTGAGATGTATGCTACATGAGCTTTTCCTACAATGGGAAGTAAGTGATGCTCGCAAGTAGAGTATAGAGTAATGTTTTTCTCTACGAGAATTTCTCCGTATTTATATTTATTGCTAAAAGTTGAAGCTTTTGGTTTTTTATCGGGGTGTAGCCCACCAAAAATTTCGTTGACATACATTTTGGCAACTCGATTAGGAGTTCCTTTGATGCTGTCATCTGTTAAGTCCATCCCAAGAATTTCTAGGATTTCCGCAACTTTTTCTTGTATTAATTCAACCTTTTTTGGGTTACTTAGCTCAAAAGCATCAGCACGTAAAGGTGTGGTAGCACTACTACCTACATGATCATCGCCATAAGCATCGATCGTTTCTTCTAAGGAATTGTTCACTTTCATAGTATCTTTAAAGTCTCACAAAGATAATCATTTATGCTAGATTTTTTAGAGCATATTCCTTTTTAGATACAGGAGTTTTATTATAATTTAAGTGTGTAGGTTAAACCAACGGTAAAACGTTCTTTTTTAAGGTCAATATTATCTGTTAGACCAGTAGAAAAAAGTTGTTGTTGTCCATTAAATTCACTGCTTACAATACTCAGGTCTAAAGAACTTCCGCCAAAGTTTATGCCACCACCAATGCTTTTGGATGAACTGCTGTTATCAAAGTTTTTTAGAGAAGCACCTTGATTAATATAACCAGCTCGGATACTGTAATTTCCAAAGCGATATTCTCCACCAACTCTAAGAATACCAGCGGCATTTACATTCTGAATTATAACATCATTTTGCTCATTTAGAGAATCGTCATTAGGTTCATTGAACTGCGCTTTGTCGTAGTTTACTTGAGTATAATCAACACTGATCAATCCTTTTTGTCCAAAAATGTATGCAAAACTTCCACTGTACTTTGATGGGGTTTTGAAACGATATTCTGGATACGTATTGATTACGTTAGGTTCTATTGTAATATTACTCCCATCATTACTTGCTACAAACTCTTGGGTTTCTTCGGTAATAGAAAACCAAGTAGGGCTTTCGTAACTTAATCCAAATCGAATTTGCTTATTCAATTTGGCAATTGCTCCCACTTGAAGAGAGACTCCTTCTCCGAAAGAAAGAAGTTCATTGTTCAAGCGAAATGCATTGAGAGTAGAACTGTCAGCATAATTGCCTTCATAAAAATCATTTACCTGACGATATTCTAATTTGTGGGAATTGATGTTGATACCCACATTGTACTTGTTTAAATATTCTCCACTAAAATTGAGGGTGTACTTTTTGATACCGCCGCTTCTTTGTGTTACATATTCATGTGTATATCCCTCTGTTCCTGGACTAACATTACTTATATATGCCCTGTTTGTTGATTCATCGACTACTGCATCAATGATAAATGATTGGTAACCTAAGAATCCTTGTTGAGCATCAAAACCAACATTTTCTCCAAGGTATGAGTACAAATCTGATTCGTTTTCGTCGGATCTAATTTGAAAATTACTTAACTCATAGCCTTGAGCACTATTCAAAAAGTATTGATCGACTCCGGTTGAGTTGTAACCATCTGCTTCAAAAGCATCATTGAAATTGGATGTTTTTTGATAATTAAAAGCAAAACTAATCTTGGACCATGGGCTCTCTACTGTGTTCTTTAAAACTAAAGCAAAGCCTACTTGATCAAATTCGGAATCACTATACTTAGTCTCATAACTGCTTCCAAAATAGGTGGCGTTGGTTTTGTTTCGAATGGAACTTGTAGTGATACTGAATTGGGTGTGTTCGAAAACTGACCCAGCAGCTGGGTTGTTGTCCAAAGCGCCAAAATCTCCTCCTAAAGCTCCAAAAGCACCACCCATTGCTGTGTATCGAGCAGTTCCGTTGAGATCAGATGTGCTGTATCGGAGAATATCCTGAAGAGATTGTCCATTCATAGAAGTGACAAAAAAGAGCAATAATATGGCTTTGAAATAATGTTTCATAGGGTATAGTTGGAATGAATATGGATGTTAATTTCTTCTACTTGATCTTGATGAACGTGAGCCAGAGCTTGACCTGGAAGAAGAGCTACTTCTGCTACTTGAACTTCGTACATTGGAACTTCTTCTACTGCTGTTGTTATTGTAGTTAGCGTTATTACTTCTCGAAGGTGTTGTTCTCGGTTTGTAATAGTTCGAGTTTGTTCGTGTATTCGCGCTAGGTCTCCTATCACTTGATCGACGAGCACTATTGTTGTTAGCTGGAGTTATATACCGTCTTGTGTAATTACGGATTTCTTCACCATTTCTTCGTGTTACATTGGATGAACTACGAACTAAATTTGGAACTCGTGCTACTGAATTTGTGCTTCTTGAACTAACATTTCCTCGACGTACAGAAGTGCCAGATATTCTTGAAGCATTGGAGTTGGATCGTCTTGTAGTGTTCGATGATCCTCTTCTAGAATTAGAATAGGCTCTTCTTTTTGGTTGAACATTATTTCTAGCTACGCGATTAAAATATCGGTTATTGTAACGATTGTATCTGTTGTATCGATTGTACGGAAAATAACCTCCATAGAAATATGGATTGTAAAAACCATAGGCATAGGGAGCATAGTAGGGATTGTAAAACCCCCAACGGTAGGGATTGTAAGCTCCTCCAAAACTACCGTAAAAACCGCCTCCAAAGTTTCCATAACCAAAACGAAAGCCATTGTTGAAATACGGATCGTAGCCTAGGTAGTTGAAACGATTATCGATAGGGCTTCCGACGACATACACATTGGTACTTTGTGGTGCACTTCCCCACTGTCCTTGGGGCACTTGTGCTGAGTTTGGAGGATTTCCAGTATAGTTGTCGGTGTCGGTTAAGTATACATCTCCAGCGGATTCATCCCATGCGTATTCTTTAGATTTTTCATCAAAATATTGGGAGTATCCGGTCGATTTGGGTGTTTGTTTTTTAGGAGTATTTTGAACTTGTTGCTCACTTCCGTAAATACCATCAGTGGCATAGTAGGAGGTAGGTTGAAAACTACCACAAGAATATAGAAAAATAGAAAAAACAATAAGAAACATAGTTCTTAAGATCGAAGCAGATGGATGATTTTTCATAACATTCAGTTTTAGTAGTTGTAACAAAAGTAAATTAAAAGAGATACAACTTGTGGTTCAATTTATTTTAATTCAAATTCTGTGCCAGAAAAATATATAATTAAAACATACTAATTATTAGACTACTATACCTTCTTCAATTGGTTTTGAAGTGTTAAACTCAAATAAACATCATTTTATTTAGTGGTCATACCCGCATAGCTACGACAATTTTTTTAGTCTAAATTAAATTGTGATTCACCCTTTTTTTATAATTGAATATAGAATGAAATACTCTAAAAATACTTGAATTTTAACTGAATTCCTTACTTTTGCTATAGCGTTAGACGACTGAATTTTAGTTTTTTAATAAACGTAAATATTTTTTTTGAAAAGATTATTTTCTAATGGTGCCAATTGATTTTCAAAAACAAATAGTTTTAAATTTTTAAATAAACTGCAAAGATCACGTTACAGTAGCTTAAGTTTCAGTTCTATCTATACCACCAGAGCTTCATCAGAAACGCTGGTATAATCTATAAAAAAGAATGTTTAAAGAATCTGAACAACTCATCAACTCCTTAGGTTTTAAAATCACTTCTCAAGATTTTGATCGACCCTGGGGAGGGTTTTTAGTCATTGACGAAACCCAAGCTCAAGAATTCTCTAATCACTTTTTTGATGGGCTGCATGTGGAAACGCTAAAAATAGGAGGGAAGCTGAGTCCTAAGATTTTAATAGTAAAACCAGAATCCAGGCTGTCTTGGCAGTATCATAATAGAAGAGCAGAAATTTGGCAAATATTCCAAGGTTCTGCGGGTATTGTGAGAAGCGATAACGATACTGAAACCGAAATGAAAGTATATGACGAAGGAGATCAAATTGTTTTAAAACAAGGAGAACGGCATCGATTGATCGGTTTAGATAATCATTGTGTTGTAGCAGAGATTTGGCAACACACCGACAAAAATAACCCTTCAGATGAAGAAGACATCATCCGAGTACAAGACGACTTCGGTAGATAAAATTATAAAAGATGAGTAAGAAAAAAGGAATAATTGTTTCAGGATATTTTAACCCCATCCATAAAGGACATATCGAATATTTAATTAATGCTAAAGCACTGTCAGATGAGTTATTTGTGATAGTTAACAATGATCATCAAAGAGCTTTGAAAGGTTCAGAAGAGTTTCAGCAAGAAGCAGAACGTGTTTTTATAGTATCCAATATAAAATTGGTAGATCATTGTATACTCTCAATAGATCAGGACAGAACAGTGTGTAAAACCATTGAAAAGATCGCTTTAGATTTTGGTAAAAAATATGAACTAAGTTTTGCCAACGGAGGAGATCAAAACAATAATAGTATCCCCGAAAGACCGATTTGTGATCAATTGGGAATATCCTTGGTCGATGGGCTTGGCGATAAAATCCAGTCGAGTAGTTGGTTGTTGAAAAAGTAAACAGTTTTTTGAAATACAGCAATGCAGTTATAATGTAAGCTGATCAAAATTTACTGAATATTCTATCTAAAATAACACACAAAACGCAGAGGTTAAAGTATGTCCTTATGTTTTAATCATTTCACATTACCATTTCTCAAGATTCACTCCCGTTGATAAAATCACATAACATTCTTTTTTTTAGGTAAAACAAAATGAAAACAATTAATTTTACACCTCAATATTTTAAAGAGCATATAGTTTAATTCTATTTCAAAATAATGTCAAAGAAACTTACAACACGATCGGAAGATTATTCCAAATGGTATAACGAACTGGTTACTAAAGCTGACTTAGCAGAAAACTCTGCAGTACGTGGGTGTATGGTAATCAAGCCTTATGGTTATGCCATTTGGGAGAAAATGCAAGCTGAGTTGGATAAGAAATTCAAAGAAACTGGACATCAAAACGCCTACTTTCCTTTATTGGTTCCTAAAAGCCTTTTTGAAGCTGAAGAAAAAAATGCGGAAGGGTTTGCAAAAGAATGTGCAGTAGTTACCCATTACCGCCTTAAAAATAATCCAGATGAATCTGGGAAACTAATGGTAGATCCAGACGCCAAACTAGAGGAAGAGCTTGTGGTTCGACCTACAAGTGAAGCGATTATCTGGAGTACGTATAAAAATTGGATTCAGTCATATAGAGATTTACCCATCCTCATTAATCAATGGGCCAACGTGGTGCGTTGGGAAATGCGTACACGTTTATTCCTAAGAACTGCAGAGTTTTTATGGCAAGAAGGGCATACCGCACATGCAACTAGACAAGAAGCCTTAGACGAGACAATTTTGATAAACGATATTTATGCCAATTTTGCAGAAAACTTTATGGCCATTCCAGTTATTAAGGGAGTGAAGTCAGAAAGCGAACGTTTTGCCGGTGCAGAGGAAACTTATTGTATAGAAGCGCTGATGCAAGATGGGAAAGCCTTACAAGCTGGTACCTCTCACTTTTTAGGACAAAATTTCGCCAAAGCATTTGATGTTAAATTTGCAACCAAAGAAGGGAAGTTGGAACATGTTTGGGCATCTTCTTGGGGTGTATCGACTCGTCTAATGGGCGCACTCATCATGACACACTCAGACGACAACGGATTGGTTTTACCTCCAAATTTAGCTCCGATACAAGTCGTTATTGTTCCTATTTATAAAGGAGAAGAACAATTGGCTGATATTTCTGAGGTAGCTTTAACCATCAAGCAACAATTACTCGACCTTGGTGTTAGTGTTAAGTTTGATGATCGCGATAATGTGAAACCTGGATTTAAGTTCAACGATTATGAGCTTAAGGGAGTTCCGTTGAGAATTGCAATAGGTCCAAGAGACTTAGAGAAGAATCAAATAGAGCTAGCAAGAAGAGATACACTTACAAAGTCGTATGTTCCAATCGCTGAACTTGGAACAGTAATTCCAAATTTGCTCAAAGAAATACAGGAAACACTTTTTACAAAAGCAGCAAATTACAGAGATGATCACATCACTGAGGTAGATGATCTTGAAACGTTCAAGGAGATTCTCAATACCAAGGGTGGTTTTATTTCTGCGCATTGGGACGGAACGTCCGAATCTGAAGAGTCGATAAAGAAGGCAACAAAGGCAACAATTCGATGTATTCCGTATACTTCGGTATCCAAAGAAGGATCATGTGTTTTTTCTGGAAAACCTTCTGCTCAAAGGGTGTTGTTTGCTAAAGCCTACTAATCAGTATACTTAAGAAATTGCTCTTATGTCAAGAAAAATATTTAAAAAAAATCAATAAAAATTAATGGAAAAGGGTTGCAGGGTATATTATTTCGTTTTAAATTTGCAACCATAAAAAATGGCCCGTTCGTCTATCGGTTAGGACGTTAGGTTTTCATCCTAGAAAGAGGGGTTCGACTCCCCTACGGGCTACACATAAAAAAACAACATTTAGATGGCAAATCATAAATCTGCATTAAAGAGAATTAGATCAAACGACAAGAAAAGATTACGTAACCGTTTTCAACACAAAACAACACGTAACGCTGTCAAAAAGTTGAAAGAACTTACTGATCGTAAAGAAGCTGATGTATTGCTTAAGAGCGTTATCTCAATGTTAGACAAATTGTCTAAAAACAACATCATACACGCTAACAAGGCGGCAAACTTGAAGTCTAAATTGACTAAACATGTTTCTGCACTATAGTTGTATCTGAATTCATTTTAAAAGTGATATCAATTCGATAGCACTTTTTTTTTGCTTTCGTTTTACATAATTACATAAATGAACTGAATGGATTGTATACGGAGACTCAATCGAACTCCTATGGTCTTTTAAGGTGGGTTTAAGACATAAAAAAAGTGCTATCGTTCGATAGCACTTTTTGTTTTATGAATGGTTTAGATCTAGCTATTCATCGAGATCAAAAACTCTTCATTGTTTTTAGTTCTTTTAAAGCGATCGTTAATGAATTCCATAGCTTCTACTGGGTTCATGTCGGCAAGGTACTTACGCATGATCCACATACGTTTTACGGTGTTTTCATCCAATAAGATGTCATCACGTCTTGTGCTCGACGAAATTAAGTCAATAGCAGGGAAAATACGTCGATTAGAAATCTTACGTTCCAACTGCAGTTCCATATTTCCAGTTCCTTTGAATTCTTCAAAAATAACTTCATCCATTTTAGATCCAGTCTCTGTCAATGCAGTAGCAATGATCGATAAGGATCCTCCATTTTCAATATTACGTGCAGCACCAAAGAAACGTTTTGGTTTGTGTAGCGCGTTGGCATCAACACCCCCACTCAATATTTTTCCTGAAGCAGGCTGAACGGTGTTATATGCTCGAGCTAAACGGGTGATGGAATCTAAGAGGATTACAACATCATGGCCACATTCTACTAAACGTTTTGCTTTTTCCAAAACAATATTTGCCACTTTTACGTGTCTATCTGCAGGCTCGTCAAAAGTAGAAGCAACAACCTCTCCTTTTACGTTACGCTGCATATCAGTAACCTCCTCTGGACGTTCATCAATCAAAAGAATGATTTGATACACTTCAGGATGGTTGGCTGCGATAGCATTTGCGATATCTTTGAGCAACATGGTCTTACCAGTTTTCGGCTGCGAAACAATCATCCCACGTTGTCCTTTCCCAATAGGAGAGAAGAGGTCGATGATTCGAGTTGAAATAGTACTCTGTTTTTCTGCTAACTTAAACTTTTCTTGAGGAAATAGCGGAGTGAGGTGTTCAAAAGAAACACGATCACGGACTACCTTAGGATCAAGACCATTGATTTTATTTACTTTTATTAAGGGGAAGTACTTTTCTCCTTCTTTGGGTGGACGTACTGTACCGAGAACGGTATCTCCAGTCTTAAGGCCGAATAAACGAATTTGAGATTGCGATACATAAACATCATCAGGAGATGATAGATAATGGTAATCAGAAGATCTTAAGAAACCATATCCTTCTGCCATGATATCTAAAACCCCTTCAGAGTCAATAATTCCTTCAAATTCATAATCAGGCTCGCGGTAGCGGTTTCGTTTGTCTTTATTGTGATTAGGTTCTCCTGGAGTTTTGTTCTTTTGATTGGGGTTATTGTTCTTACGCTGGTTTGGGTTTTGAGTGGGGTTATTGTTCTTACGCTGGTTTGGGTTTTGGTTTGGGTTTTGTTTTTGATTGGGATTCCCGTTTTGTTTCTGATTGGGGTTTTGTTTTTGATTGGGATTTGATTTTTGATTGGGGTTCCCATTTTGATTTTGAGCTTTTGACTTCTCAGTATTATTTCTTTTAGGCTGCGCTGGTTCTTTATTTTCTTTGGCTGAAGATTCTGAGCTTACAGTTGCATCAGTCGCGTTTTCTTTTGCTTCTACTGGTGCAGTTTTAGCTGGTTTTGGCTTTCTTACAGGTGCTTTTTTTGCTTTAACTACTTCTTGTTTTGAAGAAGTTGTAGCAGACGCAGCAGCTGGTGCAATGGGTGCACTCTTTATTGCGTCGGGATTTGCAGAAACGTAATCAATGATTTGATAGATCAAATCCATTTTTTTGAGACCTGTAATCCGCTTTACACCAATTGACTTGGCTATGATTTGTAAATCAGGTAGTTTTTTACTCTTTAATTCTGATATTTCGTACATTCTTTTTGTGAAATTGATTTACTCGGTAGAATCCCGGTAAATGTGAAGTTTGTTGAAGAACAATCTTTGAGTTTGTAGATTGCTTCAACAATAATACGAAAAAAATATAACCCTCAATGAAAAATCTTTAATTTTGAAAAAAAATAATAATGCTACAAAGAATTCAATCTTTATATACACTTGGTTTTATCTCCATAACCCTATTGTATAGCCTACGTTTTCCGATACCATTTGAAGTGAATACCAATACACTTCAATGGATTCTTAGCTACACACCTTATCTCGTTGCAATTCTAGCTTTTGTGAGCCTGTTTTTATTTTCTAAACGCAAGGTTCAGATTCGATTGAATACATTCATCTTGCTTGGTTCTATTGGGTATGAGGTATTTTCAATTATTCAAGCCTTCGAGCAATTTGAAACTTTGAAAGAATTAATCCTCATTCATTGTGCTCTTGTCTTTTTGAGTTGGATATTCGTTCTATTAGCCAATCGATACATCAAAAAAGATGAGGCATTAATCCGGTCTGTAGATCGTTTGCGCTAATCTTTAACTACGCCACGCATCCCTAATTCTATAGCTTCTAGGTTTTGAATTTGATCCCCATCGATTTCAAAGCGAAGCATCGTTCGTACCTTGTGAAACCCTTGCACACCTGCTGCTCCTGGATTCATATGTAGATGTTTGTACTTTTTGTCCTGCATTACTTTAAGGATGTGGGAATGACCGCAAATAAAAAGCTTTGGAAATGACCTGCTCAATACAGCTCGCACCTTGGGATTATAACGCCCATGACTCCCTCCAATATGAGTCATCAGTACGGAAACTTTTTCACAGTAAAATTGTTGAAACTCTGGAAAACTTATACGTGCTTCTTGTCCGTCGATATTTCCGTATACTGCACGCAGGGGCTTTATTTTTTCAATAGCATCGGTTACACTGAGGTTCCCAATATCGCCGGCATGCCAAACTTCGTCTGCCTGTTCAATATAACTTAAAATGCGATCATCTATATGACTGTGGGTGTCTGAGAGGAGGAGTATTTTTTTCAAATGCTTAGTAAAGGTGTTTAGGTTGTCTTTCTATATTCTACCAAATGATGGTTTAACTCATTCTTAATTGCAATTTACTTCAAATAAACACGTAAAATAATTCTT